>Ga0126310_10000072_pt1 | contig 27000 bp, 27 predicted proteins | sample Plot60_FD_92540 | JGI IMG/M metagenome (GOLD analysis project Ga0126310, IMG submission 92540) | Serpentine soil microbial communities from UC McLaughlin Reserve, CA, USA - Plot60 | ecosystem: Environmental > Terrestrial > Soil > Grasslands | place: USA: UC McLaughlin Reserve, Lake County... | reverse complement strand
AGTATTATCCGAACCCTGATGTGGCCGTTGAGGTCTCGCTTTGACAAATCCTGTCGGGAACTGCCTATATCAGATGGCGACCTAATCTTGAATATAACAAAAGACTAGAAGCGAACCGCCATGCCGTGTTACTGTGATTTAAGAGAAGCCATATCAATGGAGAAGCGATACTTTACATCGGCGCTGGACAGCCTCTCGTAAGCCTCATTGACCTTCTGGATTGGGATGACTTCTACGACTGCAGTGATGTTATTTTTGCCGCAAAAGTCAAGCATCTCCTGCGTTTCTGCGATACCTCCGATGTTCGAGCCAGAGAGGCTGCGACGCTTGAGTATAAGGCTAAATGCCGCTACGGCATGAGGCTTGTCTGGTGCGCCAACAAGGGTCATGTTGCCATCGCGGCGGAGTAATTGTAGATATGCGTTAATATCATGTTCTGCAGAGACAGCATCTAGGATGAAGTCGAAGCTGCCTACGTGCTTGCTCATCTGGTCCGTATTTCGCGAAATGACCACCTCATCTGCACCAAGGCGAAGCGCGTCTTCTTTTTTGTTAGGCGAAGTAGTAAAGACCACAACACGTGCTCCAAGGGCATGAGCAAACTTTACTGCCATATGACCTAGCCCACCGAGACCTACCACACCAACCTTCTTGCCTTTAGTCACGCCCCAATGCCGCATAGGTGAGTATGTTGTAATTCCTGCGCATAAGAGAGGCGCGGCTTCGGCGAGATTCAGGTTGGAAGGAACGCGTAGGACAAAGTGCTCTTTGACTACAATACTTTCAGAATATCCGCCATAGGTGACGCCTCCAAGGTGCAGATCGGGAGAGTTGAAGGTGAGGGTCATGTTTGGGCAGAACTGCTCAAGACCAGCTTGGCACTCGTGGCAGTTGCCGTCGGAATCAACCAAGCAGCCTACTGCAGCAATGTCGCCGGGCTTGAACTTGGTGACTGCGGAGCCGACCTTGGTGACACGGCCAACGATCTCATGTCCAGGAACGATTGGATAGACGGTTGGTAACGCACTCCACTCATTACGAACGGTATGGAGATCAGAATGGCAGATTCCACAGAAAAGGATTTCGATCTGAACATCATGATCGCCTGGATCGCGTCGAGGGATCATCATGGGAGCAAGCGGTGATTCCGCTCTAGCAGCAGCATAAGCCTTCGCTTTATACTGACCACGTAATTCAGAGCTAAATTGCGTTGTTGTCATGACCGTCCCAGTGCGATATGATATAAAGGCATTTAGCCAAAGAATCATGTGAAGAACCATCATTAGTTGTTGGCAGATTCGACTTTTGATCTTGCATGGTTGATGTATGCTCCTTATGTTATTTACAGACAAGGTATTTTTACAACGAATTGCAGCAATGAAAACTTCTAGCACAGTGGCATCCAACATCACAATATTATGTCTAGGAATTCATCCTTCATTCTTTCATGACCTAATGAATATGGATGAGGCCTCCTAACCATATCCCTTGTTATCTTGAGGACTCCACTGGTATTGTTTGTCGCTGACCTTCTCCATCCAGTCGGCAGTCTTGCCGTCGAGCTGTTCCTGAATGGCGATATGGGTCATGGCTGTGGTCGCCGTGGCACCATGCCAATGCTTTTCAACAGGCGGGATCCAAACCACGTCACCCGGACGAATTTCCTCGACCGGACCATTCCAGCGCTGTACTAGACCGCAACCAGCCGTCACGATCAGGATCTGGCCTAGCGGATGAGTGTGCCATGCGGTACGGGAGCCAGGCTCAAACGTGACACTGGCGCCGACAGCCCGCGATGGATTGTTTGCTTGGAACAGGGGGTCAATGCGCACGGTGCCGGTGAAATACTCAGCCGACCCTTTGGTGGAAGGCTGTGAACCGCTTTGTTTGATGTCCATTTTTCAGAGTCCTTTGTTTGGCTTTGAACGTTATCTTTATTATTATTTGTTGCAGTGTTGGCTAATGAACCGGTTAACGTTAAGTCAGTCAACGACTAACCGAATCTATCATATATGTTGTATAGCGGAATTTTGCATATACATCCGGCAGTCATCTATACTAATGTATATACGCATCATAAACAGTCAATTAAGTATGGAATCATCAGAAAATAGATCTTCTAGTGTTGTCAGAGTATGGATGCCACTAGCCGCAATAGCAGCTGCAATTACATTTGTAATAGCATTTGTAATGCGTATACCACAAGAGCAAACCATTTCTGCTTCTGCTCTTGCTGCAATTATGGTTTTCAGCGGATTTCTATTCAGATCATTTGGTAGAGACAGAGATAAATATAGAAAATAAGTCTTGCAAACGATAAAGGATGCGGCAGATGTTTCTATGAATATGAGTATCAAGAAAGTAATAAGTGTCAAGCTGTGGATATTCAATTAATAACCCTTATATGTTAAATCAAAATAAGCGAATCCATATTTGTCTGAATCCTAAACATAAAGATATCCATATAATGTTCTTCACTCATATAGTTACCAATATAAAGTAACGTATTGTCACAGAGGAGTTCCCTCACTGCATGTAAAACAGTTCACTGGTACAAATTATTAAGATTCTATAAACACAGTTAAGTTATACGAAATTAAGTATTCACTGTTTCTATCAGTTTAGATATGTACCAAGATTATATACAGCTTGTTAACCAAGTCAATTCTTAGTACCGATTTAAGTCATAGTGTTGTTATCGTATTTTTATATAATGAAAATATTACATTAAAGAGGAAAACATCAACTAACACTAATACCAAAATCAGCAAGCAGCATTGGCTACAGCTTAGGATGATAGTTCCATTTAAGATAGCATACTTATGCCTCCAAATGTTTGTCAATTATCATTGCTTATCACCATTACAGATTCACTTGTTCTGTTTACACTATTTGTCGCCAACTTATATAAGCACTATATTCCGATGATTCTATGAAAATATATTTGCGCTTATATTACTTTTCTAATTGTGAATGAATTGGCTTCTTCTTGTTTTCTATAATATCAAGGAAAGCTAAGATGTCTTGTCTTATCGTTCGTTTGAATGATTTAGTATTATTGTTATAATCATTATTATTATCTTTACTATTGCAAAAGAGTGATAATTTGCTTAAAAGCTGGATAAGCTCTTGTCTATAATGGTCCGATAGATTAAATTCTATTTTCATAGCAAGAATATATTTTGCTATAGTCAACGTATTTTCTTTAGATGTATCTTTTAGCAGACGTCTGGAATAATATGGAATTACTCTGTCGGTGGCTATCTCTATCTTTATATCAAAAAATGAATCTTCAGTAGATGTTGCTGCAGTAGTAGTAGTATTATTAGCAGTAGTAGAAGTATTACTATTGCTCACTTTATTCACATAAAACAATGGATTTGGCTAGACATATAAGGATGTATTTCAAGCTATCTATGAATGGAATTAAAAGCTATTCTGAATAAATTTGCGGAAGGTCGTCTTAGCATAGATGAAGTTCAGAAACAGATTTCCATCCATTCCATCGAATATGTCAGAAACAATCTTGCTCAACTAGATATGGGAAGAGAAATTCGAAAAGGAGTACCTGAAGTAGTATTCGCAGAAGGCAAAGAGTACTCAGATATTGTACGTATAATCCTAAGTGCTATAAGGAAGAAAGAAAAAGTTATGGTGAGCAGGATCAAAAGAGACGAATTGTCTAAACTATGCAAAGATTTGAAAAAGAGAAATCTCGCTCTCGAGATAGGAAAATATAGCACGACTATTTTAGTCTCACAGGGTAATCATCGTCAAACAACGAGAACTGGAGCAAAAATAGGTATCCTTACAGCAGGTACATCTGATATTGGTGTTGCAGAAGAAGCTAGGTTGGTCGCAAAAGCCATGGGTTGCGATGTCATTTTTAGATACGATGTTGGAATAGCAGGAATTCATCGACTTTTTTCCCCATTGGAAGAGATGATTACTAAAAATGTTGATGCTATTGTAGTTGTTGCAGGAATGGAAGGCGCTCTTGCATCAATTGTTTCTTCAATAGTCGATGTTCCTGTTGTTGGAGTTCCGACCTCGATAGGATATGGATTTGGTTCCGACGGCATGGCTGCTTTAGCGTCTATGCTACAGAGTTGCACATTTGGTCTTGCAGTAGTTAATATAGATAATGGTGTTGGTGCGGGCGCATATGCTGCCTCAATAGCGAATAGAATGGTAAGAAAAAGGAAAGACAAAATATAAACTTGAATATTTTGATAATTCCATTTTGATTATTCCATTGTAGCGTATAACGCTAAAACGTTTATAAGTGCTTTCTATCGTTTGCTTTTTAATTATTAAAGTGGTGAATGGTTATTTATGACTTATGTTAATACTCTTAAAAGAATTAGACAAAATAAAACAAATTATCGTAAAAGGAGTGCAATTTTGATCGGTCGCCGACCTTTCATAACTACAAAAATCAGCAGTCAAAATATTTCAGCGCAAACTTTGAAGCCTACTTTAACTGGTGATGTTGTAATTGCTTCTGCTCACAGCAGACAACTAATCCATCACGGCTGGAAAGGTGCAATGAATAGCATGCCTGCTTGTTACCTTACAGGCCTGTTATTGGGAAAGAAATCTATCGAAAAGGGAACTACTAATGCTGTTTTATATACCGGAAACCATCCATTTACAACAAGAATAGCTGCGTGTTTGAAAGGAATCGTCGATTCAGGATTTAACATTCCAGTCTCTAAGGCATCTCTTCCTGGTGAAGACCGCGTCAGTGGAAAACATATAGCTGAATACGCTGATTTGTTAAAGGATAATGAAGAAAAATATAATTCTAGGTTTTCCGCGCTCATAAAGCAAGGTTTAAGGCCTGAAGATTATCCAAAACATTTTGAAGAGATTAGAATGAAAATTTCTGACAGACTACCCCATGAGAGTGAGAGATTAAATGAACGTTCTAATCCAGTAAATGAATTAAACAAAGAGGAATTCCATAATGATTCCAAGACCAAGTTAAAACGTTCATCTAAAGGAGGTAGCAAGAAGGAATGAGTAGGTATTCCCGTCAACAAGAACAACATATAGAATGGAAGCCCAGAACCACGTTGGGTATGATGGTCGCTAGTGGTAAGATTAGTTCCATGGACCAAATCTATGAAAATGGTATGCGAATTCAGGAGTCAGAAATTGTTAAAAAGTTGTTGCCAGAGATAAAGAGTCAGGTAGTTCATGTAGGAATTGTTCAAAAACAGACAGATGCAGGTGAAATGACTCGGTTTAATGCATTGGTTGCCGTTGGCAATGAAGCAGGTTGGTTTGGAGTTGGGAAAGGTAAGGCCGCTCAAATGCGTAATGCGATAGACAAGGCAACGACCGCGGCTTATCTTGATGTTATTCCAGTAAAGCTAGGATGTGGAAGCTGGGAATGCAGATGTAATCAGCTTCATTCTATTCCATTCAAGGTTAGAGGCAGAGGAGGGAGTGTGACAATAGAGATTCTTCCTGGCCCGAGAGGATTGGGTCTAGTTGCAGGCGAGAATATCAAAAGCCTTCTAAAACTTGCAGGATTGAAAGATGCGTGGACAAAATCCTTTGGATCAACAAGTACAATGTCATCTACAATAAAAGCAATTTTCAGTGCTCTCAGAAGCACCTATATGTCGGGCTGATTGTTAATATGGCCTATCTAGTTGTTCGAATAAGAGGGACAGTAAATATACCCTATTGGGCTAATAATACTTTGGATAATCTAAAGTTAGATAAAAGATTTCGTGCAACAGTTATACCAGAAAATCCACAATCTCTTGGTATGTTAAGGAAAGTCAAGGATATGGTTGCTTGGACTTCTGCTGATGCAGCAATTATAAAGGAATTACTAGAGAAGAGGGGAAAAAGAGCTGGGTTTAAACCTATAACAAATTCTGACCTCCCAGAAGGATACAACACTATCGAAGAGCTTGCATCTGCGATAGCAGACGATAAGTTGATACTGTCAAAGCTCGGATCCATCAAGCCATGGTTTGCACTGAATTCCCCCCGTGGTGGTTTTAAAAGGAAAACCAAGACACAGTACTCTCAGGAAGGTGTACTTGGCGAAGATAAAGGCTTAGCCGATATTGTGAAGAGAATGTTATGAATGGAGCAAAGCTTAAGTAAGGTGATATAATGAATCTAAAACAGCTTTCAATAATACTTAAAGGGAGAATGCATTAAAAATGGCTACTAGATTTAGGAAAAGTAGGAGGCAAAGAGGCAGCAGATATTGCGGATGGGGACAGGTAGGTCAACATAGACAATCTGGTAGTCGCGGTGGCATTGGTGGAGCAGGAAAACATAAGCACTTTTTTATTCGGACCGTAATTGAAGAACCTAATCATTTTGGACACGACGCTTTTAATTCATATAACAGGAATTTAGTTCATAGGTGGATTAACATTCGAGATCTTGATTCTGTTGTTGCTAAACATGGTAAGGTAGATGAGGACGGAAGAGTTATTTTGGATTTAACGTCGCTTGGCTACGATAAGTTATTGGGTGGGGGCAAAGTTAACAGTGCTTTTGGAGTTAAGGTAGCAAATATATCAGAGAATGCTAAAGAAAAAATTCAGCAGGCGGGAGGCGAGATATTCTCAAATGAAGACATCTCAGAATGAAAGTTCATTTAGACGAATAATTAAAGCTACTTCTAGATATATCCCTCAGGTTGAAAAACCGAAAAAGAAGATTTCCCTTACTGAAAAGTTTGTTTGGTGTGGCATAGCTCTTTTTGCCTATTTAATCATGGGACAAATACCCTTGTATGGTGTTACCGATGATCCTGCCTTTGATTTTCTTGCATTTGCTAGGGTTATTTTTGCAGCACAACAAGGTACATTGATGGAATTGGGGATTGGCCCAATAGTTACTGCAGGATTGCTTATGCAGTTGCTGAAGGGTTCGGATCTTATCAAGCTTAATTTCAAGAATCCTGATGACAGGTCATTATTTACATCAGCTACAAAAATAGTGACACTTATTGTAATAGTTGCAGAGGGCACATTATATGGTGTAAGCGTCTATGGTCATCTTGTAGCCTCACCGAATATTATACCAATCGTGGTCGGACAATTAATTGGAGCCAGTATCATTGTAATGTTTCTGGATGAACTTGTACAGAAAGGCTGGGGATTAGGATCAGGTATTAGCCTGTTTATTATGGCCGGTGTAGCTCAGTCTATATTATGGAGCATATTCAGCCCCTTGCCTGCTCAGGATGGACCAGTAGGTATTCTTCCTTTTATTATTGAGTCTGTCGCTACAGGACACGCTGAAGATGCAATTTTAAGATCCGGTCAACTTCCAAGCCTTTTTGGCTTGGGAATTACCAGCGGTATACTGCTGCTGTTGGTATATGTCCAAGGTATACATGTGGATATACCAATCGTCTCTACAAAATATAGGGGATTTACTGCTGTGTATCCAATCAAGCTGTTGTATACATCCAATATTCCTGTAATTTTGTCATCCGCTCTCATTGCTAATGGGGTATTTATGGGCCAGATGCTATGGGCTAACTACAATCCTCAAAACGATAATCCTGTGTTCAACTGGATTGCACAATTTGATCCTAGCGCACCTCAAAGCCCTACAGGAGGAATCTTATATTATATTACAGCTCCTAGAAGTTTTGAAACTGCAGTTCAAGATCCTGTCAGGGCCGTTGTTTATGTTATGTCACTAACAGCCATTGTAACAATTTTTGGGAGGCTATGGGTGGAATTAGGCGGCTTATCTGCAAAATCTGCTGCCAAGAATCTGCTAGATGCTGATGTGCAGGTTCCAGGTTTTAGAAGAGCCGAAGGATCGGTTGAAGTCTTACTTAATAAGTATATTCCTTCAGTCACAATTTTAGGTGGCATTATCATAGGCTTATTAGCATCAGTATCTGATGTCTTAAACGTGTTTGGCTCAGGAATTGGTATTCTACTAATGGTAGATATACTGGTTAACTATTACAATTTATTGATTAGAGAACAAGTAGACACCCACATGCCTAAATTGGCGGCTCTTCTTGGTAGAAAACAATAAGCGTGTAGTAGTAGTCGGAATACCTGGTGTCGGAAAGACTACGGTAATTTCCCGGCTAGCTGAAATTCTAAACCAAAGAGGAACACAAACAGCAGTGGTAGTATTTGGTACAATAATGTTCGAAGAAGCAAGAAAACTAGGTCTAAACAATCGAGATGAAATGCGAAGGCAGTCTATTGAAGATCAGCGACGCATGCAAAACCTTGCTGCGAGAAGAATTGCTAATATGAAAGATAATATTGTGATTGTGGATACTCACCTTTTCATAAATACCAATGAAGGATACTATCCAGGGCTTCCACTAAATTTACTTGAAATTATAAAACCTACAAATATTGTTATGGTTGCTGCACATCCAGAGGAGATAGCTACTAGAAGAAAAACTGATGCAACCCGTGATAGAGACACTTTATCGGTAGAAGATATTCAATTTCAACTTGATATTTCGAAAGTTATGGTCGCTACGTGTTCAGTATTAACTGGCTGTCCTTTTATTATAATCATGAATAGTAACAACAAAATTGATCAAACCGCATCAAACATAGTTAAGGCGTTAACAGCAGAAGATCGCGGATTGAGAAAATGAATATTATTATTGATTCAATAATAATGCAGGTTCCAGGTTTAACACCTCAATACACAAAACACCCACTTTTTCCAGACATGCTCACAGCTATGATTGTAGCTGCATTAATTGCGATCGGAATGAATATTGCATTTGCATTGTTACGAAAAAAGACAACTGACATCGAAAAGATGAATAAGGTAATGAAAGAGACCAACGAATGGCGGAAGCAATATACCGAAGCAATAAAAAAGCAAGATAAGGCGCGTGTAGCGGAATTAAAAAAAAGACAAGCTCATGTAAACAAAATGGCCATGGAAATGCAGCAGCAACAGATGCGTCCTATGCTAATATATATGGCACCCTCATTCCTGTTATGGATATTCGTATTTCCAACAATCTTTGGGCAAACGGTAGCCATTTCACCAATAGAAATTCCTTGGATAATGTGTGGTGAACAAAACGTAAAAACAGATATACAACTAGACGAAAAGGGTGATCCTAAAGGTGCATGCTCTGTACGCGGAGAAGTCTATCTTTGGGGATGGTTCCTGATTACATCATTCGCTTTTAGCGGGATAATATCAAAGGTTACACAGACTGCAATGCCAAGTTTGGGTTAGAATTGATAAATATTCAAAACGGAAAACACAACTTAAGCTTTGTTATCTCCGGCTGGCCTGCGGTAGGTAAGACAACTATTGCAGCAGAGCTTGCAAAAGAATTTAGATTAGAAATATACAATGGAGGAGATATCTTAAAAATGCTTGCGGGGGAAAAAGGATATTCAATTTCAGGAAAAGACTGGTGGGATACTGAAGATGCAAAAAAATTCATGACAGAACGCAAATCAAATACTTGCTTTGATAAAGAAGTAGATCAAAGATTGGTCGAAATAGTTAAAAAAGGAAATGTCGTAATTACGAGTTATACCCTTCCATGGTTAGTTCAAGATGCCATTAAGTTTTGGCTTAAGGGATCGCAGAGCAATAGAGCAAAAAGAATGGCCTATCGAGATAACATAAGCTTTGAGGATGCTAAAAATATTATAAAGATAAGGGATGAAGATAACATAAAGATCTATCGTGAAACCTATGGATTCAATTTTGGTGAAGATCTGTCTGTTTTCGACTTTGCTCTAAATACTGATCTAATAAGCCTTGATGCCCTTATTGTCATATCTAAAAGTATAGTAAAACAGCTTATAATTTAGTATTATTAGTAGATAATGTGATAAATCAGTTTGAACTTTCCCCAGTTACAAAATCTAGTAAAGATTGATGACGATATTACTAATGAAAATTATGGATATCTTCCAGACAAAAGGCCGATAGAATCATTGCTTAATTATGGATTAATTTTAATTGATAAACCAGCTGGTCCAACGAGCCACGAAGTAGTCGCATGGATAAAAAGGATATTGGATATTGAAAAGACAGGACATAGTGGTACGTTAGATCCAGGTGCCACAGGGCTTTTACCAATAGGGCTCGGAGAAGGAACGAAAGCTCTTTCTGTCCTCCTTCTAGGACCAAAGGAATATTATGCATTAGCACGTCTACATGCTCATATATCTGAACAAAGAATAAATTCAGTTATCACAGAATTTGTAGGTGATATTTACCAAAAACCACCACAGAGATCATCTGTAAAAAGAGCAACTCGAGTACGAACACTATTTGAATTTGACAAAATTGAACAGACCGATCGTCTTATTTTGATGAGAATATTATGTCAAGCTGGTACATATATTAGAAAAATAATTTATGATATAGGAGAGGTATTAGGCCCAGGGGCTACGATGGTGGAGCTTCGAAGGACCAAGATAAGTAACTTTTCAGAAAAGCAAGAAAGTTTCGTGAAACTACATGACTTGGCTGATGCATATCAGCTATATAAAGAGAAACGAGAAGATGCAAAGCTACGTAGATTGATAAAACCAATTGAACACTGTCTAGAAGGAATACGCGCAGTTATGATACGAGACACTGCTGTTGATGCACTTTGTCATGGTGCACAACTCGCTGTTCCTGGAGTCGTGGCAGTACCTGCAGATCTGAAGCCACATGAGCTTGTTGGAATATATACATTGAAAGGAGAAGTAGTTGGCTTAGCGGAAGCTGCACTGACAACAGAAGAGATCGAAAACAGCACTAAGGGTATTGCTTTTTCTATAAAGAGGATAATTATGAAACCCGGTACTTATCCAAAAGTGTGGCGCAAAAGTAGCCAAGATTTCATAGCAGCGAAGAATCAAAATGTAAGGATAAACCTTGATAAATTAGAAGAAGATGCCGATTTAGGATAATATAATATTAAAGAGATTCGCCTAGACCTGGGGATTGCCTTTCTAATCTGGCGATATTCTTTGCTAGATTGTCCATTGTACCTGGAATATGGCAATTGCATGTGCACTCTTCACATTCTATGTGGTTTCCATTTTTACACTGATCTGAGGATCCTTGATTTCCCATAAAAGATAATATTTGATATCATAATCCTTATTTTTACGTTTGTCTTCTGATCTAAAATATACATATTATGTTACGTACGAATTCAAACAAGATTAAGAGTTATCTGTGTACATGATAATATAATTAATAACACGTCTTAATATAAGCAAAGATAATTTTGAGGATGGCTATCAGTGCTACGATCCTATATATCGATTTGTCAAAAAAAGTAAATAGTTTCTCTTCGTTGTATTAGCAAAATAATATTATCTAGAGAACTTTAATTTCATATATTTATCTATTAAAAATCTATAAAATAGAAATACTGTTTGCTATCTAACATTCTACGTCAACAATAGATTGCATGGAGATTCCTAATATAATTGTAAACAAAACTAATATGATCTGCTTACCTATCACTTAAATCGTATGAATTTATTATTCCATCGATATGCATCAAGATGACTTGAAGACAGTATGGATTTGTAACGTCTGTAGGATGAGATTTCTTTTTTTTTCAGATGTCGAAGACCACAATGTGAAAACTGGACATTTAGGAATAAAAAAGTATGATTTGTGGTCAGGTAAATTGCTTGAAAGCATTATGTATGATGAGTCATAATAATCTGGCTTTTTTCAAATGGCTACATCATAAATCTAGTCGTAATGTAGAATGTAAGTTTGAATGGTTAATATACAGATTTGATTAGGAAATTACACTGCCGGGGTCGCCTAGTCTGGAAGGGCGCAAGCCTGGAATTGCTTTAGTGAGCTTGTGACCTATAAAGGTCCCGAGGGTTCAAATCCCTCTCCCGGCGCCTCAAATACGCTCTTTTAGGTCTGTATGCTCTACGAAGAATCTGATAACTCGATTGCTTTGAAAACTATTACAATGAAGGTAGTGCCGCTGAGGAGTATGAATCATTGAAAACAAAAAAGAATATTGCAGAATGATTATTTTCAGTCCCTGAGATCATATTTCTTCATCTAACTGTTCGAATGAGGTAGCTTTAGAAATCTCATGTAGACGCATAGAGCAAGTCCTAAGGTACTCTTTTTTACTAATTATACCTTTTTCGTCAAGCATTTCAACAAGCGTTGTGAGCCGAGCACTAATTTCTTCCAAAGATGTTAATTCCTTCCCTGTTATTTTTTTAAACGATCCTACGTCTTCGATACTAGTGTCTTCGGGACTTCTATGTCTTCTATTTGATTGCATGTATCCTATAATCAATTAAACAAAACGTAATATATTCCAAGGTTATACTTGCCGCATCTACGTTTTCTGGTCATGTCTGTTAAAATAAACAAATCCTACAAATAAGGCAGAAATAATGATACTTTTAAAAAATTACTAACAATGTATTCTCAATTCATAATCTATGGTTCTTAATTGCAAAAATTGTTATCAGTATAATAATTATGAGTTGTTTATAATATTGATTAAGGTAAAATTATGTATCCAGATATAGATCAACAATAAGAATTATTCATTCTCTAAAAAACACAAAGTACCAGGGCCTTCGCGGATCCTAATTATTTTAGGTTCTATTGCCACGGATAGAAAATGAGCCAGAACAGACTATACGAGAGAATTTCAATTAATTTAATTACTTGTCTATAACTTAGCTTTAAATAGAGTTGCTACATTTCTGCCTCTGTCAATAAATGTCGTCATTAATCAAACGGGATTACGATATTATTGTTGCTGGTGGAGGCCTCGCAGGCATGATAGTCGCAACATCTGCAGCTCATTATTCAAAGCAATCACTTCGAATCCTTATCATAGATAGAAATAATTTATCTAACCTAGGAAAGAAGACCTTGTCAGGATGGATATGCGGCGACGCCGTAGGTAAAAATACCGTAGAATATATGTCAAGTCGAATCGGAATTGAATGGAAATATCCAGAAATTGAACATCCTGTAAAGGGGGTAATTGCCTATTCTCCAGATCATCAAACTGCTATTTCTTTTGATGGAGAAGGTTACATTCTCAACAGAAAGCTTTTACCTCAGAAGCAGATTAATGATGCAGTTAAAGCAGGCATAGAGATCAGAGATCGAGTCACATTACGTTCCTTAATCGTAGATAACAATAATGTGATAGGAGTCGAAGGTGAGGACACGTCTAATAGGTGTTTATTCAAAAAGACTGCTAAAATTGTTGTCGATTGTACGGGAGTTACTTCTGTTCTAAGGAATACTTTAGCGATTAAATCATATATTCAACGCAGAATCGACAGGGATGATCTGGAAGCAACCGGTCGCTATATCTACAATTTCGACGTTGCAGATCAAGACAATACATTCTTCGATCCTGATTACTGCATTATCCATTTAGATCAAAAACTAGCTCCTGGAGGGTACGGTTGGGTCTTTCCTAAAGGAAAGGATAAAGCTAACATTGGCCTTGGCGTACAGCAGAAAGCATTCGAAAGACGTAACAAGCAGATGGGAATACATACAGATCTTAAAAAGCTAATAGATGAATATGTAGAAGTTAACCCTGTAATTGCCAACCCAAAAATTGCTGACTCAGAAATGGATGAAGGCAATGGTTGGGGGACATGGCAGGTTTCAGTAAGAAGACAAAATGACTGCATGGTTGCAAATGGATATATGCTTGTAGGAGATGCGGCTTGGATGCCAAAACCACTAGATGCAGGTGGAATAGGTCCTGCTATTATAGCTGCTACGATTGCTGGAAAAGATGCAGTAGAGGCGATCGAAGCTGAAGATGTCACGGAGAAAGGTTTATGGAAATATAATAAGAATTATGTTAACGACTATGGATATAAGACTGCTGGACTTGAAGTATTCCGTCGAATGTTACAATGCTTGACAAATGAACAGATTGATTACGGCATGAAGCATTTCCTTTCTAAAATGGACGTCGATAAAATCACGAATGGAGAACATCCTCAGTTTACGAGTGTGGATAAATTAGGTATGATTATACGAGGAGGAATGAATAGAAGGTTGGCAGACGGTCTAAAATATACTGCTAGTATGAATGAAAGATTGGTAGAGCATTATCACAACTATCCATCAGCTCCTGAAGGATTTCCAAATTGGCAACAGGTTCTAGATGAGCACCTCAAAGAAGCATTTGTCAAGTTCAAATAGCCTAATAAAATTGTAGGAACGTTTGAACTTTGATGACGTGATTTCCACTCACAAACAGTATATTGGTACTGAGTATATAGGTACGGTGAATATTAGGTTCCTCTGAAAGCTTTCCCTCCGCAAATAAAAAGGCAGAAAGCAATTAATAGACAATGATACGCTTATTTAAAAAATTCCTTTTGTAAATTGTTAACAGCTTTTATTATTATTGCTCGCCTTGTTTCTTCAGTAATTAGTGCTCTGATGTCTTCTATGAGCATTTTTGATACATCCAACTTTCTCCTCAGGCCTGGTATTAAATTGTCATAAACAGCAAAAGGGTAAACTATGCTGTACAGATCTTGCATTATAGCAAATAATTTTGTAGCATCCTCAGCTTCTCCTGCTCTCATTCTGTCATATACCATTCGTTTTAATTCACCGATACAGTCTAACAAACCTGTGAGATAACCTGAACCTGATACATTTAGTTCTGTTTTACTTGGTAATGATGATTCTTCAACAATGGATTTCAGCACATATGCCTCTACGAATTCTTGTTCAGCAACAGCAATGTATTTCTGCAGATCCGTCTTTGCGTACTCTTTAAATTTATCTAGCATTATCTTTGCCTGAGATATCTTAATACATGCATTATCCATTTCGTTATTGTGCAAAGCGATGATCGATTTACTACAGAGCATAACCATATCACGTGTATTTTTGATTAAGATCTCTCTCCGTTCTTCGATATTTCTAAACTCTCGATTAATTTCATCGAGTGAGCCATGAACATTTGTAAATGACATATTTACATTTACAAAAGATTAAATAAAGACTTTGCCGTTTTGCGCTATTTCGTTATTGCAATATAATGCCATAGCTAATCCGTATATAATAAAAATCCCTACCATAAAATCATCAAAATTTATCTGCTATATAATGGTTCGATATTATATGCATCCAAAAAATTTAAACATCTAACCTGAGAGAATGCTTTGATTGAGGAATATTCGTCGAAGCAGAGGTTATAGTTATGAACACGCTCTCGTTCAGAGATTAAATACGGAGTTGTGGAATGCACGACGATTAGGCGGTTCAAGTATAGGATTACCAGATATCATTGCTGTTAACAATATAGAAGCTATATTGTTATCAATAGAAGCAAAATCGGGAACAGGGGATTCATTATATGTTCCTTCTGATCAAATAAACAGATGCTTACAAATCCGAGACATGTTCAGCTTTTACAAATCAAGACACGCTATTCTTGCATTTAAGTTCATGAGAAAAAAAAGATTTAAAAGAAAAGGCGGGATTGTTTACGAACAACGAAAACTGGTAGAATATTACAAAATTGCAGATAAGCTAGACAAGATAACTGATATGACGATGATAAAATGTACTTATCAAGGCAAAACATTCTTTATTCGTGACAGCCAATGCATAAAATTAAATCTACCTAATTATACTATGCCTTTTCAAAAAGTTATACGAAGTGAGGTAAAAAACTTGCTTCGTAGTAAATCCCTATTAAAAACTGGTAGAAGGAGAACTTTTATGTCGCGTCATTCTCATCTAACCTGAGCGAGCAAATGGATGAACTCTATTACATCAGATCAAATGTACAGGATTGAGGATAATAGTCACAATCTAATTGGAATGCGCCGGGTTTATATGATGGAGAACGCTGGACATGGAATAGCTGATTTTATAGTTAGCAAATTCAAGACTAGATTAAAAGATAAGAAAATAGTTGCTGTATGTGGAACAGGGAATAATGGTGGCGATGGATTTGTCGCCTCGAGACATTTAACATGCTATTATGCTGCTGCTGCTGATATAACAGTAATACTGTTTGGACTTCCATCTTCTATACGGAGTGAAGAGGCTCATATTAACTGGAAAATACTTGAAAAAATGGATTCAATAAAAATCATTCTTGGCAAAGAACTATCTGAAGATATTAAAACAAAAATCATTAAAGCTGACATAATTATCGATGGGATATTTGGAACAGGAATAAAAGGAGAAATTCGTTATCCTATTAGTCATGCTGTTGACCTTATTAACTCATCAAGAGCTTATATTGTGTCTGTTGACGTTCCTTCCGGACTAGATCCAAACACAGGAGTTGTACATGAGAAATGTGTGAAAGCTGATGCTACGGTGACTTTTCATAGAATGAAAAAGGGATTGCTAAAAAACAAAAAATATACAGGAATTCTTCGTATAGAATGCATAGGCATACCACCAGAAGCAGAGCGAGGAGTAATTTAGAATCTATATGAAAGTCATGCAGTTACTGGTAGGTCAGATGGCCAATTTTACGTACATTCTCGTCGACGAGGCGACAGGTAAAGCTGCTGTAATTGATCCATCATGGAATTTGGAAAAAGTATTTTATACACTAAAGAAAAACTCTTGGAAACTCGAATATATAATCAATACACACAGCCATTTTGATCATGTTTTAGGAAATGAACAGGTAGCTGCAGCAACAGGTGCTAAAATAATTCAGCATAAATGTTCTCCTCTTGAGAAACAAATTCCAGTAGATGATGGAGAGATTATTAAACTAGGAAAAATACACATAAGAGTATTACACACCCCAGGCCACTCTAAAGACAGTATATGCCTTATTGCTAATGAGGAATTAGTATTTACTGGTGATACATTATTTATAGGAAATTGCGGTAGAACTGATCTTCCCGGAAGCGATCCGGCCGAAATGTATCATAGTTTACTTGATAAAGTTGCAAAACTTGATGAATCATTAATTGTTTATCCTGGCCATGACTATGGATCAACTCCAACGTCTACCATCTATACACAGAAGAAGACAAATTATGTCTTACAACCTCGATTGAAAAATGATTTTCTATCGTTTATGGCAAGTGATGATTGATTTGGATCAAAGTAAATATCTTAATATTTCTTGTTTAAACCAACCTCATTCTGATATCCAAAACGCTGGTGTTTATAATCCAATTTTTATTTGCGTTATCTCTCATACTGAAACAAGTAACATTCCCGGAATCACTGTTGCAGGTGCAAATACAGATCTTATTAAATACACCTCAGCAGCAGATTCTGAATATCTCTATTATGGCTATTGTAAATCTATGAATAAGATTCCGGTGACGCCTGATGGAAAGCCAACTCCTGCTGTAATATCAAGGACGGCTCTGCAGCTGGCTGATATTCCATTATTTGTTGTAGACGGGGGTTCATTTATCAAGCCTTCTATTCCACTTATCTCGTTTGGTTTGAAACCCGGCAAAAATATCATATATGGTGATGCCGTTGACATTAGTGAAGTTAGAAAGGCCTATGATTATGGCATTATTCTTGGAAGACAACTGGCAAAAACCAATGACTTGATAGTAATAGGAGAAAGTATTCCAGGTGGTACCACGACTGCCTTAGGAGTATTGACTGCTCTTGGTATTGATGCAAAATTCAAAGTCAGTAGCAGTATGCCAAAAAATCCTCATGATCTCAAAAACAGAATCATCGCTGAATGTATGCAAAAGATAAACATAAATTTTGATTCAATAAAAAGTGATCCTTTCACCGCCATTTCATATTTTGGTGATCCAATGATTCCTACTGTGGCTGGCATATGTGACGGCGGAGTTACCTCAGGCGGAAGAGTTATGCTCGCTGGAGGAACACAGATGTCTGCAGTGATTGCCGTTCTAAAAGCACTTAGACGTCCTCTTGATAACGTATTTATCGGTACGACCTCATACGTGGCAGATGATTTGTCTGCTAATCTACTTGAACTCATGAACTCAATATCTCCGGAAGTGCCTGTTTATGTAATAGATCTTCATATGAATGAGTCAGAATATGCTGGTTTACAAGCATTTGCAAAAGGATTTATCAAAGAAGGCGTAGGAGCTGGCGGTCTGGCAATTACAGCCTCACTAAAGTCTAGGGGTAGGATTAATGGCTCAGTTCTTCTAAAAGCCATAGAGCGACAATATGAACTGACAATTAAAATGTCTGATTAAACAAAGTGATAATGACTAGACTGTCATTATTCTCATAGTAGTGAAGAGATAATATTGGTAATTTTAAACAGATACTACTATGTAAATTATAATCATGCTATTTTACGGTAACTGATTTTGCTAAATTACGTGGATAATCAGGATCAGCCTTTTTCTTTAGCGCAAGATAATAAGCTAAAATCTGTAATGGAATGACCTCTACTAATGGATAGAGATTATCTCTGACTTTAGTTATTTTAATGAAGTGATCGTAAACATCATCCATTTTATCAGAGACCCCTACGACTGTCGCTCCCCTTGCTTTTATTTCATAAGCACTGGAAATAGTACTATTATAAGTACTATCAGAAGGATTAATCACTATTACAGGGGTATTTTTTTCTATTAGGGCAAGCGGACCATGTTTTATTTCGCCAGCAGCTATTCCTTCTGCATGAATATACGCCAATTCTTTAATTTTTAAAGCTCCCTCAAGAGATATAGGATAATGTAATGATCTTCCTAGAATGTAAATATCTTTTACATCTTCCATAGTATCAGCTATTTTTGAAATGTTTATTTCATCATCAAGCACCTGCTGTATGGCCTTGATGATTTCTGACTTGTCGCTAGAAATTCCAACGCAACCATTGCACATACTATCTATAATATTGTAGAGAACGGAAAGTTGTCCAGTAAAACTTTTTGTGGCTGCTACTCCAATTTCTGGACCACAGTTTACACTAAGAAAAGAATCACTGATTCTAGCTAATGACGAAGTAGGAATATTGACAACCGAGATTATTTTTGATCCCATTTGCCTTGCTATTTTAACAGCTTGCAAAACATCGGCTGTTTCGCCACTTTGAGAAATTGCGATTAGCAATGATTTATCGTCCACAGAATCAAGCATATACTGAAACTCACTTGACATTATTGTCTCACAGCGAATTTTAGCGAATCGAGAAAATATGTGCTTTGCAATCAATGCTGAGTGATAGCTCGTACCACTACCTGTAATGAATACATTTTTGGCATTTGCTAAAATATCACAAAAGCTATGCAACCTTTCATTATTCTGGTTTCCAGCTTCAACTATTGTCCGTATTTGTTCATGAATTTCCTTCAATGTATGGTGTGCGTATTTGCCTTTATCTGCTGCACCTAGTTCCCAAGCTACTTGTGTAATTGGGCGTGTAACATAATTGCCATCGAAATCAAATAACTCCAATGTTGTTCCATTTGTAATTATTATGTCTTTATTGTCAAGAAAGATAGCCTTATCAGTATATTCGAGAAATCCAAGAACATCGCTTGAAATAAAACATCCAGAGTCTACTATTCCGATTATAAGCGGTTCGTCGTATCTAGCAGCACTAATGTTGCCATCTTCAAAAACAGCAACAAATGCGTATGTTCCGCTTAATTTTTTGCATGTTTCTATCATTGCCTGTTTTATATCTTTATAAGTTGAATAATTCAGTTCAAGCAAATGCGCAATAACCTCGCTATCTGTCTGGCTCTTAAAATTATGGCCAAGACGGATCAATTCTGCTTTTAATGCGCTGTAATTCTCGATAATTCCGTTATGAACAACTGCAATATCATCTGTACATCCAGAATGTGGATGTGCGTTCTTATCGGTGACTCCTCCATGCGTTGCCCACCTAGTATGACCTATGCCTATTCGACCAGGCATATGAAGTAAATCTAAAGATTCAGCTACTTCAGCTACTTTGCCAATTCCCTTTCGTGTAACTATTTTACCGTTATTCATGGTAGCGATTCCCACGCTATCATAACCTCTATATTCCATCCTTTTTAAGCTCTGAAGCAATATAGGAGCTACAAATAATTTACCCGTATAACCTATGATCGAACACACAACTAATCTAGTTGACTATGACCCTTAAAACCATTATTAAAAAGAGTTCTATATTATTATAGGTTGAAGTGTATATAATTATGGTTATTACCTTGAAATAGTCATCAATTAAGATAATTCTCTTTTAAATCTCATGAGCCACCTGTTGATTAGAATTGAAGATATAAAGCAATACCACCTCAAGATCATATAGTAGTATTCATTAATTAATAATAGGTACTAAAGGCGTACCACAAGCATCGACTGTGATTAGCAATCTCCTATCTATAAAATGAATATGACATGTCTACTCTTTTCAAGCTAATAATACAAGAAATAAGATTTGAATCTATCTCTGGGTATGTGGCTGCACCTTAAAGATCTCTTATTTACTTCTTATACTTTTCGGCCATTGTTGAATTTAATTCCATATTAAACAATGTGCTTTTTCGAAGATAAAGTGAGACACAAATAGGGCCGTGTGACGCCGTTTCCTGAACGATAGATATAAAGATTATAGCGGCTGTAATGAAAATAATAACTTTAAACACTCCTATTTGAACGTTAAGATAATTATGATATCTTCCACGCTATACACACTTATTGTTAAGTGAACACAGGTTGATATTTGCTATATTGTGTCACAGGTCAATATTGAATAATTGTGGTGCATAAATAGATCCATTTCTAACTTTTTTAACCTTTGCAACTGAAAGGTAATGAGGCCAGATAGTCACCATTATACAGCCTTCAGGAACACCTTCAGGCACTTCGATAATAATGATATCATTTTTATTAACTCCGTGCTCACTCAACTTTTTAATGCTAAGGCTGATAATGTCTTTTGTCATTCCGCTGCTATAAAGATATACTTTGCCACTGTAATCGATTTTATTGTCCATAAGCCTTTCTTTATAAGAGCTAACAAAAATACTGATCCTTCGTGATAATAGAACATATTTGCCAGGTAAGATAATATATATCTATAATTTGTTCTAGAAACAAAGCATTATAATATTCTACACGTTTATGTTCAAATTTTCCAAGTGGATGAAGAGGATTGATAAATGAATCTTATTTAATAGCTTATTCTATTCGATGAGAGAGAAGAATTTCTAGATATAAATGACTGTAATAATTATCACTATTCTCATTATTGGCATCATGGTTCTATCTATCTATCTATGTCTTCAGCATTTGATAATTCCTCAATGCATGTGCCGCGCTTTACAGGTGCTATGCTGGATTTGCTCTGTCGTTGCTAGTAGTCTAAGATATACCGATAAGCATTATTTATTTTCACTTCGTGTAATATGGGGCTTTTAGAAAGTAACATTGCTCATTAACACAGAACCGTTAATCTAGTGTCCAATTGCATTCATATTACTAAAGATCATCTACATGATATTTTGACATACAGCCCGTACATTCAAAGGTTTCATCTCCGACAGGACCACCTACATTGAATCTGACTATTGTAGTACATTTTGGACACCGGCCTTCTACGCTGCGAGTCTTTCTTTGGGGTTTAGCAGTTCTTCGTTTTCTACTGCCCATATATCATATTATGGCAGCTTTCACCGTTTTATAAATCTGGTTAAATTATAAAAGTTTTGATGTGAGTTAATTATTGTCTTGCATAACAATCTTGATAGAAGCCTTATAATAATCAGGTGTACGTAAATTACAGAATCAAACAATAATCTTGGAAGAATAGAATCTTCTCTCAACCCGAAAATGGTGTTCAGCACTGTTGACAGAAATTCTGAAAAGATCCTTTTCTGTATATATCATTTGTTAGGACAGCTGTAACATCACCTTCCAAGTCAACAACATCTCAAGTGTAAATCATTAACTGTAATCTATATAGTATTTGTATCGTCTTTCTACTTCTTTATTATTTCCTTCAAGAACCTTTTCGATCTCTATTTTTAGATTGTTGTTTACATATTGACGAAATTGATCACCCTCCTTACTCTTTGGATAGGTTGAAAGGGTATATTCAAAGTGTTTCATGAACTCAACTACTTTTTTTCTGAATTCTTCCTTCGTAGGCCGCTTGTTTTCTGTCATTTTGAACCATGTTGTTGCACATGCAGTAGAATATATCTTCGCAAGATCTTCTATCAAACGGTCTATCTCAAAGTAGTCTGGCATAGAATACTCGTTTATATATCTAAAGTGAATCCTATAAATGATGCTGAGACCTTCACTACCTGCTCTTCCAGGTAATGCCTTTTTAATCGTAATGCACATTGGATGTTAATAATTCTGATGAACCTTTCTGACTGATACATTAAGGTTCCTTATTGGATAGAAAAGCAGATGCTTATCATTATATATCACCCAAGTTATACTTATATCTCAAGGAATAATCCTACAAGTTGATCCTGCGTCGTTGCTAATTATATAAGCTACAACAATCAACTGACAACAAAAGTAAGCACCATTACACTTTGTATAGTTCGTTAATCTTATCTTATCTATATAAAGTAATGTGATATAGGTGCAACATTATCATATCGCTTAGAATCATATATTGCGAAATAAAGCCCAGGAAGAGTAAGCGAACTTAAAATTTATCTACACAATGTGTTTTGCAAAAAGTGGTAATCTGGCCAAGAAAAGAAGAACAATATTCTATCCGCATCCAAAGAAGATGGATAATATTCTGAATTTTAATAGAATAGTGATAACATCTCCACTTGCGGCTTTTACCAATAGCTCGCTTTGATCTTTTCTATTACCTTTTCATGTTCAGGACTTTTACTTCTTGCAAATTTTTCCATAGCTGCTAATGGCACTCCCCCTAGAGATCTGGCGAGCCCGGCAAAGAAAAGATTTTTGACCTTTCTATCGCGGCCTACCTTGTGCATAAATTTTTGAATGCCATGTTTAAAGTTATGCTGCCAAGTTTTGTACATGACGCCTAATTTTGGTGGATCCATGGTATTTCCAATATCAAAGAAATCTGATTTTTCTAGCAATCCTATAGGTACAAACGTTAGAGGAGTCACAGTAAATTTCGAATCAGGTTGTTCCGTTTCAAGTTCATGTATAAGCCTTATGGTTTCCCAGCTATCCTCTGGAGTCTCGTCATTGTTTAGACCCATAATCAGAGTGAATGCGGGAACCCAATAGTGTTCATTTAAGGTTTTCACAGCAGTCTTTACAACCCAATGCCATTCCGATGGCTTGTATGGAGCTAATTTTCTGTCAGCATATTTTCCTATCAATCTTGTACTTCCTGTTTCAAACCCACATTGAATACCAATGTGATTATCTGCCGCTGCTCTAATTATCTTGGATACATTTGGAATCAACCTCTCATCAGCAATAGCCCCAGCAAGAGTGCCATGTGTAGGATTAGTATGTTCAATTCCAGTAGCCATAATACCTGTAAATAGTTCTTCTATTGCTTCTCTATTCGGTTGCATATTCTTTGTAGTTCTTGGATTTAATCCATAGACGAAAATATCATCGCTTTGAATCCAAGCGTTCTTCATGCCGCCATATTTCATATTAATTTCGATTTCCTTTTGGACTTTCTCTACTGGATAATATCTTAAGGGTCTTAAAGTGACATCACAGAATTTACAGCCGCGTCCGCATCCTCGCATTACTTCAATCATGCCATGCATACTTGGGTTTACAATATTTGGAATCTCGTCAATTGAAGGTTCATCCCAATAATGTATGAATCTGCCATGATAATTCTGGTTACCTCGATTAAATTCTTTAATCTCTATTTTAAATTCTGTCTTTTTGAATGGGTTAGCATTTTCCATTTCCCCATTGATCAGCGCATCAAAAAATCTTCTCCCCGCTCCGTCGATCTCTGGTCCTATGCCCCCGAGGTCTCCTTCAACAATTCCGTAAAGACCATATTCCTCGATCTTAGCTGGATCGTAATTGTACTGCCAAGTGCCCGACGCACCAGCAATCACTTTTGCTTTACTATTATTCCTAGCCTTGGCGGCATTTATCCTGTGATGTAATTCTCTATTGTAATATTCGTCGTACGACATTTGCTTCCGTCCATAGGTAAATGTCATAGTAACAGGACCCATTCCAAGAGGATCCATCTCATATGTTCCGACTACTTCTGTTTCTGGGCCTATAAATTGATCAATATAGTCTGGATGAGCAACTACAACCTCTTCTTTTGTATAACCGTCTCTTAAAAGTGATGCCTCTACTTTCCTAAGCCCATATGGCGCATAATTGGCACGTCCGTTAACACTTTCAATTGGATTACATATAAAGTCAAAGAGAACTCTTGGAGTAACTTGGTTGCCCAATATATGATACCAAATTGAATTATGACTTCTATTCGTATCAAGAGCCGGTGCACAACCAAAAAATGATGCTAAAGAGATACCTCTGTATGGAGACATTAAAGTTCGGTCCGCTGTCAAAACAACCTTTGGATGGGTCATAAATCTAAGTCCCTAATCAGTATCCAGATAAAGGTGCATAGATTTTAAGCTTTCCAATTCTCTCATCGGCATCAAGCAATGCAATAATTAATTAATTCACTTGGACTGAAAGGAATAGAATCTCGCATTATAATGGGTCCAATATGAGCTCTATTTCTGAATTTGAGAAGATCTAATTAATTTTACGCAGTAATAAAGTACTACGAGACAGTAGTTTGAGAATAAAACTGAAGCAATACTTCTTCTAGCGAAGTACTAAATACAATTAGAGTGTTAGATAAACGTATAACTTTAAAGTTTTGGCTGGAGCACTTTTTTTTCAAACGACATTAATCCATGGCTGTATTGCTCTTATAATTATAAGGTGGAAATAGAATAGATTAACAAATCTGAAATTATTTTTTTACTCCCAAGGATCTGTTCTTTAACCTCATTTGATTGCCATGGCATTTTCTACATCTAGAAGAAGATATAGGATTTTTTCCACCGCATTTGAAGCAAATTTTAAAAAATAGTCTCCGCTGTTGAGCTATCTGTTTTTTTGTCGCGTCCGTAATAGGCATAATAACTTCTCATGGCTAGGCAAATTTCTACTTTTCTATTTCGGAAGAGGAATTCTATATTTTCTAAGGATCAATTGCGAATCTAAACAGTCAAAGAAATACTTCTATACAGACGGAAAATACAGTTTCATTTGGTTATTAAAAAGTACTATGACCTAACAGTCACAAAGAGAAAACCGAATAGATACAATGACCTGAATAATGTACATTTAGATTGAACTAGTACTGTAGGACTTTAAGCAGGGAAAATGAAAGCGGCTATGGTTTGAACAAGATACATTAAAATATATTGCGATCGACTAGGTTCATGATGAACGGACCAGGTCTTTGCTATTATCGTTACTTATATCGACCATATTATCTCTTCTAATTTTGCTTTCCTCTGAATGGATGCACCTGAGACAATAATTATGGAAAGTGGGAGTTTTTATCCAATTTGCTTATCCATATTCATCTCATTATAGAGTCAATTATATTATCAATATCAATAGTCATCATATCAACTGTTGATTATATATGGTTTTTATAATGACTATTATGATATCTAACTGAAACAATAACAAATATTTTCTTCGACCGGCCATATAATAGAAAGACTCCGGACAAACTGAACCATAAACATGTAATGACGACAAAGGGAATTTGTTTTAGTATGTTGTATTAATTTAGTTAAGAATACAATCTTTTCTCATTGCAATAATAAGCGATATATTATACAGCTTAAATCAACTATTTTATCCTGCTTGATGATAATTACTTGTTGTGAGATAGTTTAAAAAATATAATTATATGCTGCGGTAAAAATAGAGAGGATCTTCTACCTAATAGTTATTGAGCCCCTGGCAAAAGTCCCGATGGATCCATCAGTTAGTCTAATATATACATCTAATAGATACTTCCCTTTTTTGACGTCATCTAAATTAAAGAAGACTTTGCCATTATGAACATCTTTTTGCAGAAACTCACGTGGACCGATATCACCATTGTTTTTCATCTCCGATATTGCCGCAGACAGTATCTTTCCTATACCTATAAGCTTCACCTTAAATTCATTATCATTTAGGACAAACGCTCCATCGTATTTGCTAAACGGCATATTATATTTTGCATCTTGGGTATTTAGAACTCGCAAAACTAAGTTACGCTCTTTGTGATTACCAAACTCGATATGGATTCTCGGAACTTTAACAAGCGGTTTTTCAACCTTTAATGTATTGACGGTTTCCTGGATAACTTTGGTCTGTGTAGGAGAGGTAGAATGAATTTTTACATTATTATAGTTATTGATATTTGTATTGATATTATTTATGTTATTTATTATCTGATTAGTTACTTGAACCAGCGTTTGCTGGATATTTTGGCCCTTAGCTATTTGGGTACCTATCTGTGTGGTGGCTTGACGAACTTCATCTGTGTTACCTTGAGCATATTGTTTTGCTAGCTGTTGTATTGCCTGTGCCACAGGACCGTTTGGATTATTAGATACTAGTTGAGCGAGTTGGGTTATAGTCTGATCAGCATTTCCTCCAACCTGTGCAGTCTGTAAAGCAATCTGCTGAATAGTTTGTTCTATGGTCGATGCACCTGCTTCTTCGCTATCGCCTGTTGACTGTGCTTCAGTTGATGAGTTTGCTATCTGAGTTGCAACTTGATCTATCTGTTGTATTGCATCAACACCGGCAGCTTTTTCTAATGCACCTTGTTCTATTGCTTGTGTAATATCCTCACCTCCTGCTTTTTCTAATGCACCTTGTTCTATTGCTTGTGTAATATTCTCTCCTCCTGCTTTTTCTAATGCACCTTGTTCTATTCCTTGAATAATTTCATCTTCTCCTTCTTGTTGAGGTGTTCCTAACTCAGATATTTGTGCTCCTGTTTGATCTGTTTCCTGCTGGTCAGTATCATTAGCATTTGTTTCATCTTGTGTTGCTGCTTCGACTACTTGCTTGTCAGCACTATCTTCATCATCT
>Ga0126310_10000071_pt1 | contig 27069 bp, 22 predicted proteins | sample Plot60_FD_92540 | JGI IMG/M metagenome (GOLD analysis project Ga0126310, IMG submission 92540) | Serpentine soil microbial communities from UC McLaughlin Reserve, CA, USA - Plot60 | ecosystem: Environmental > Terrestrial > Soil > Grasslands | place: USA: UC McLaughlin Reserve, Lake County... | reverse complement strand
TTGCTGTTTTTACTTTATTTTTATTTTTTTCAAGTTTAGCTCTTTGGATTATAATTTCAATAGCCTTCGGTAGTCTGGACTTAAGTCTATCAGATCTTACTATGCAATATCGATCCTTTTTGTCGTTGCCTTCTTCTGACCATGCTTCAGAGAATAGATGCTTTATTATATATGATTCTCCATCAAATACGTCCTCCTCTCTTAAATAGCCTAGGTATCCGAATTGATGTAAGCTCTTAAAGGTCTCTTTAAGTGGAGTATTAATTATTTCATTATGCATTTTCTCTAAGTAATTTTTCTCCTCGACTTGATCGTCCCACTTAAGGTAACAGTTAACAATACCACTTTTTTTATTTTTATTTTTATTTTTCTTCTTAATAGCTGAATATATGTCACTAAATTGTTTTGATATTATTTTATTATTTTCATCATCATAAATAATTTGACCATTAGAAATGATCGTAGCATTAGCTGCCAGAGCAGAAAAAATCAAACTACCTACTATCATTGCAATTGTTTGTATTGTTATCATAGAAACACGAACTGAGGTAATGGTCGTTATTATAGGCATTAATAAGATAAAGGAAGATATAATATATATTAAAATGCTATCTTAACCATATTTGGGATGACGGAAAAAGATGAGCAAGCTCGAAACCAAAACCTAAGTTTGCTCTATCTAGTAAATTATATCTTAGACATGTATCACATAGAAGACATGTTATCTATAGTGCTTTAATAATTTCAATATATCGTCAAATACAAATGAAGCGGAGCGGTAAATTTGCTAAGTAAGATGAGATATTGCTACTACAGTACGAAATATTGATTAAATTTTATATTTATTTTTTTATAGATAAATAACATATCATTTATCCAAAATTAAATGGCAGATTAAGTTTATACTTTTTTCTTTATCTCATTGTACACCTAATAATGAGATTAAGCATTTGACTATCAGATGTAATAAACAATACAAATAAAAGGGTTTATTAATATTCTTAGAGTTTTATATGCAGATGCTAATGATTAAAAATTATTCTGATTCGATCATTGCAATGTTTTTAGTTGCTTCTTCAATAATTGTTATATTTACATCAGCACACCTGCAATTTACAAATGCGAGTAAAGAATCATCAAATTTTACTTCAACAATATGTATTGATGGAAAACCTTGTGTTACGACAATCTGCATTAATAATGAACCCTGCAGAACGCTGACATCAAATTCAACGACAAATACAAATAATAATTCGACCGATAAAGATAATATCATAATTCCTCCACAAGGAGCCGTTTGATATGAGATGAGAAGAAACCAAATGTCAGTTCTGGTTTTATGATCTGATGACACTAGTACAAGTAGATGATAGTAAATACTTCCCTAGACTGAGAAACATGCCTGACAGAAATATTAAAAATTCAAAACAAACTACCAAAAATCCATAACTTGAAGTAACTATGTAATTTCAATCACTTTAAAGATAAACGATTTATAATTGGTCTGCTTCTTTTATAATTTGAAGGATCTTAAGTTAATTTGTTAGGCTTAAGTATCATTTACCTTCATGAATGTACTTATTAATATAGTTGCATCAAAGTAATTATGTATTATGTTATGTTTTGTTTTCAATAATGTACCAAGCAAACTTATATGCTAAGATAGTCGACTGACTAGTATAGTATATATGGTCGGTTTTTGTCGCGCAAATAATGATAAAATTTCGGAAGCTGATATAGTAATAATTGGTGTACCTGATGAATCGAAATCTCATGCAAAAAGAAAAGGCGCAAGCAAAGGACCTGATATTCTCCGTGTTGCCTCAAGCGAGTCAGAATTCTTTGAAAGAAATGGTAAAACTATTCCTATTGTTCCAATGCGTGGCAGTATAGATAACAAGCAGATACTGGATTACGGTAATGTTAAAAGAGAGGATCTCTATCAGTTAGTCTTTTTTTTAGTTTCAAACAACAAAATACCTATTGTTATAGGTGGTGACCATTCTATTACTACGATAATACTAGAAGCAATCGGAGATTTATGCGGGAAAATAGAGTTACTTTATTTTGATGCTCATCCGGACTTTGTTTCTTCGACTAGAGATTACTATGGATCGGTAATAACCGACTCTTCAAGATCTATAGATTTTCAAAAGAGTATGTTAATAGGAACAAGGGCTGCTGAGGCTGAAGAATTGGAAAACGCCCATAAGGTTGGATTAGAAGTAATTACCCCTATTGATATAGAAGAATTAGGAATTTTAAATGTGGCTGATAAGATCAGATCTAAAAACAATAATGGCAAAAAATACATATCTATTGATCTTGATTGTCTTGATCCTTCCTTTGCTCCTGGAGTTTCTTTGCCTTCTCCTTGTGGCTTATCAAGCATAGACCTTATCTATCTTGTAAAATTAGCAGTAGGAACAGGTATTATTGGAATTGACATTGTAGAGCTGTCTCCAGACTTTGACATCAATAATATTACAGCATTTTTGGCAGCACGAATTCTATCAGAGTCCATTGCATCTATGAAGTTAGATCGCAATAGCAGAAAGACTTAACATGATTTTACATCTGTTAGTAGCTAGCAATACTGTTATTACGGACGCATCAAATCTGTGCAATATTTGGCTTTTGTTAATGACGTCTATGATTTGCTAATATATAATATCCAATAAAGAATATGATTATTGGGTAGAAACAGCTACATGTATGATTATTAATTTAGTGAAACTTCGATACACACGTAGGCTTGTTTAATCATTCTACCAATATCATTTGCTATTGTGTTTGCGTTATTTGGCCCTTTCTTTTCCTTTGATGATAGAGTGATATATTTGAAAGATTAGGTCCCAACTTTGAATAGGGATTTGCTAATACTACTACAACTACTGTACGTATGCTATCGTTTCTAGTATCTATACTATGACCAGGAATAGATATAATAAAATGGCTTGTACTGTCAAAGTGGACCAAGAAGTAAGAGCAGTATATAAGGAACTACCGAGAAAGATTGATGAGCTACTGAATTATGAGAATGATGAAGATAAAGAGCGGCTAGAACAATAATAAGATCGTATGATAACATCAATTAATCACAATATGTTCCAGATTTCTTTTTGTAGAATAGCGTTATATGGCAAATACAGGCACTTCTTTTTTTATCAAGATAATAATCTTTAACTTTTTTTTATAGAACTAGTCCAAGCAATCTAGCGATAATTAATCATAAGCTAACTAAAAGAACAACGGTCAAACGCCTGTCGCGGTGATACATTAATCTATAATAAGTAGAACAGAAATTTTAGCACACAAAGTTATTGGCGGGATATACTAAAGATATTGACAATATGGTTATGTAATAAATTATTGGATAGAGTATATCTACGGTACCATTGCGAAAAGAATTGACACTGTTATGGTTTGTTTCGTTTCACAATTTCTATAATATTATCATAAGATTCCTAGAACAGTATGTCTTAGCCTTATGTGATGATTGCAGTCCTAGCTAGGTAAAAATTATTCTTATCTCTAAAAGTCATCTCCTGTTGAAGAAACAATAAAGTATTTGTATTCAAAAGGATAAACTACTTGAGAAACCTACAATCTGTTCAGAGCAAAAATATGATGATTCGATCGCAAAAAGATAAGAAATTGCTGCCTCTCAAGACGAAAAGAGAACACATGGTTCTTTTAATAGATAGATATAATTGCTTATAATAATTCTATGAATGCAAATTACCTTGAATAAAAATTTGTCATCTCCTTATCATATATCTCGTTCAGTAACTTACATCTCTGTTGACATCGAATCCTCAGGGCCTATTCCTGCTGAATATAGTATGTTGAGTATAGGAGCATGCGTAATTGGAAGGGAGCGTGAAAGCGATTCCTGTTTTTATATTGAGATACAACCTATTTCAGGAAAGTTTGTAAAAGAAGCTTTAGAAATCAACGGATTTTCTATAGACTCTCTTAAAGTCAATGGTTCTCCGCCTAAAGAGGCCATGCTAAACTTTTCTGACTGGATTGGTAAAGTATCGGGCAGAAGAAAAGCTATATTTGTTGCCTCGCCCATAACATTTGATTGGTCATTTGTAAACTATTATTTCCATAAGTTCCTAGGATATAATCCATTTGGAATAGCTGGAATTGATTTAAAGTCAGTATGGATTGGAAAGACTAATAATAGATGGCATAAAACCAGAATAGAAGATATAAAAGGAATCCTTGGACTAAATTATATGCCACATACTCATAATGCCTTAGAGGATGCACAAGAACAATCATTACTCTTTGAGAAGATAATGGAATACATACAATGAAATGGATTGTCACTGGTAATATTAGTTATATTTTGATAATCATGAGATCTACTTGTTAGTATTTATAATTAATTTTTTTATTCTGTTTAAAAAGATTGACATATAGAAGAACGAACACTCCTATGTCAATATTGTTCTTCACAATTATTGTGTATAGGTATATCTCTCTCTTTTTGTACCTCAAGTAATCTTTTAACAAGTCTGAGCTTTTTAAGATTAAATTACAATCATTATTTTATCAGCTACGTATAGAATGAGATAGTTAGGACATTTTTGAACGAATTTTGGTCCATAATCTTTTTATCTATTGGTTAAAGAGTAAAATGTATTATTTATGTCTTCATTTAGGAATTATTATCTAAAGAAAATAAACAAAGTTCTTGCTGCTTGCATATGTATTTTAGTATTTGGAGTGGTGATCTATGTACCGAATAGTCCTGAAGGATATGCTCAACCTCTACAGAACAATAGCACATTATCAGTTACTGGGTTAGCAACTATGAAAATTAAACCTGATAGAGCTACAGTTTCTTTTGGTGTTGAAACGGCTAACGCAACAGCAAGCTCATCTCTGATGTCAAATTCAGAAGTAGTAAATAAACTTCTTAGTGTATTAAAAGCAGCTGGGGTTCAACAAAACGAGACCACTACTTCGTCATTTATTATTACTCCTAACTATAACTATTCAGAATCCGGTACCATAGGAAACATTACAGGATATACAACAACTAATTCAATACAGATAGAAAGCTCAAATATAAATAAGATATCAACTTGGATAGACCTTGCAGTATCAACTGGAGCTAATAGAGTTGATAATATCTATTTCAGCGTATCTGATAAAATATTAAATGACATAAAGAATAATCTATTAAAAGATGCAATCAACAACGCAAAATCTAAAGCTGATATTGCAGCTTCTATACTTGGATTGAAAGTAATAGGAGTTAGGTCAATCAATCTCGATGGATTTGAACTACCTCCTCCTATTCTACAGCCTTATTTATCACAGAAATCCTTGGCTGCAGGGGCAGAATCTAGCATAGCATCTACTCCTATTATAACAGGTGAACAAGAAGTCACTACGCAAATAAGTATTGTATTTTCGCTGGGCAGGTAAAACCACTTTTACTCTATATTTGAATCAACGGCTTCTTCAATGACTATTTTCTGAAAATAATTTGATCATACATGACAATAAGCAAATTGAACCAATATATTGCATGTTCCTGTTTACAGTTCCTTCGTTCTGGCGAGGAGAATAGTCATTAGATGGTGTGCAGTTCTCTGTGTGTTTTTTATATACCATGAATTCTTCTTTTTACGGTGCTTATGTATCATATAATCAATAGACAGTATCTCTATTTCAAAAAGAATTTACAAGCATTTAGCGTAGGTATAATCCTTATGTCTCAAGGTAAAGATGGTATTTTCGATATTTTATACCAAAGCCCACAGAAGAATCTTTTTATGAACATGCATTTCTTTCTTTAAACGCAAAAAAAGGTAAAAAGAGTAACATACTCTTCCCTTCTCGTACGATACAAATCCGTATGTATCTATATAGGCATATAGATATCATTTCAAGATTTTATTTATGCTTTCGTCTATATTGAATTCAGGTACCATACTGCAGGGAGACGTTTATTTTTTTTCAATCTGACGGCAATATAAAAAATGGTGAGTCTTGAGCTAAAGATTTATTGTTAGGTGGACAGAGCTATGAATGGATAGAAATAATAATAATAATAATAATAATAATAATTTTTTCATTCATATGTTTTCTACTAAAAGCTGCTGTTTGGTTAGTCTAGGTGACAAGATTTTTCCTGCTATAGCCTTATATGCGGGAACTCCGACGCCTATTGCAATCATAGTACTCTTACATTTTGCGTGTGGAGAAAAAAATTCTGTCACTGCATCATCAAAGAATGTAGAACCAGAAGCACCAATTCCATGCGCATAGGCAGCAAGATAAATCTTTCCTGCTATTACTCCTGCTTCAAATTGAGAGACTCTATAACCTCTATTGCCCAATGATTTTAGAACAGATTGTAGATCGGTCATTAAAAACAATACAGCACTTGCATCACTAAAAAGCGATTGTCCTAAACAAAGATGTCCAGAGATATTTCTTGATACATTTCTTTTGAGTTCTTCTAAATAGCAGGCCTTGCGATCGAAGAAATATGCTCCCGGACTCAAGCCATCAATATTATTAGCTATAAGATAAATATCGATCAAACTATCACCATCTTCTTTAAAAATATCAAGTGGTACTCCACTAGTTGAACTATAAAGTATATTGGACAGAATAGAAAATGAGACTGAACTCCTAGCAAACCTACGGGATGAACCTCGTCTTAAAATGACTTCAGCCAAACTAGCAACAGTAGACGAATTATATTGTTCTCTTAATATCGTTTTTCTATCCAAGGTGTGTGCCACGGCAGAACTGTGTTTATTGGAAGGTACTGTTGAAGGATCACTATTATTGTTATTAATCCACTCCTTTACATCTTCTTTACTAAAAAGCTTTGAAGCATCATTTAGCCTCCAAATTTCAGGATATTCTATTTCGCCTTTTTTTGATAAAGGGCGAACCTTTGGAATAGGTAAATATGGAATTTCTTTGTCATCTTTTGGTAGAGTAATTTTTGACAATCCTATGCCAATAGCAGCCATTGCTACTGCCGCTTCTTGTTGATCTTCTAAGCATAGCAAGCGACCGACTTTATTGTCTACAAAACCAGTTATTAAACGAGTAGAAAGTCCCATAGAAACGGTCGTTGCAAGCAGATTAGCAGCTATGACACCAGAGTCCCAAAACCAATGACGATACGAACGAGCTTGATATTTCCATGCATTTCTCCAAGCAATTGAAGTAAATACTATAGTGATTGGTGCAGTAGCTATATCTACATTATCTCCTACAGCTGCTGCCAACTCGCGTCTATAATCTCCCGTACGAATCTGATTAAGACTAAAGTCTGCTGGACCAAAATGATAAACTCCTGCTTTCAAATCTGCCAGCTCTTGGCAAATAATATAGAATTCAATAGGATACAGTGCGCCAGTTGCTGAGGCAGCTCGCATATAATAAGTGCTAAAAGGATACTTGATCTCCCTCGTTATACCTCCTGAAAAGAATAAGATCTCCGCAACGCTTTTGATATCTAACTCTGTTGTAACATTATCAGTAGTTGTAGTTTCACATGATTGTGGATAGATTCTACTAATGGAGGCGATAGCATTTAGTGCAGGTTGAGGAAAATCTAACGGAAGAGGACACGAGGATAAATCAATATATGTCTTGAATGGTAGAGGTCGGTTATCTAAATCTAAGTAGTGTCTTGAAGTCATTATGCTAATTTCGGAATGTTTTGTTGCTTCATGATAATCTATAGCATTTTTGATATCTTTATTCACATCTATTATTATCAGCAAATATATTTTAACTATTAACGTTATTTTCTCTATCGAAAGAAGATATTTATTTATAAACTCCTGTAGGAAGAGCCATATTTTGACATGACGATGAACGCGCCTAATCAGTCACTGATAAAAGTTAATCGTATGAAAATGGTTGAATCAGGCGAATGGATAAGAAGTGATAAGGCTTTGTATTTTGAATGTTCAAGAAAATTAAAGTACTATATGAAATGCTCATTAGATTGCAACGAATAATCAAGATTCGCTTGGTAATATTTGGAGCATTCACCAAGCGAATCTAAGAATTCACAGGAGTCACGATCTCTATGAATCAAAGCACAATATCTCCTTAACTTTATAAAGACACTTGTCAGGGATTTGGATCTTTTGCATAAACTACAACTTAGATCGAGTAAAGGTAGAAAAGTAAAGAATAGCTATGCTAAGGTAGGTCAGACTAGAGATTTCAAAGATAAATATTCAACTCCTTGCTGCAAAGATGCATACTAGTTAAGCTTTATCAAAAGGCTTGAAAAAAATTCCTTTTTATAAAATAGCGATGGAGATAGGAATTCAATTGAGCAGCAAGATATCCATCTATTTCATCCGAGCATATGTATAACAAAAACATAAGCAATGGTATAGGCTAGTGCTAATGCATACAGGAATATTTATTTTCTTTACTTTTTGTAGCATCTTTCTATATCTTTGCAAAAGCAGGGATGAATTGAGGGTAGAGAATATTATTAATATTGTTGCTTGTGGATCTTGAGCGTTTATCATTTGGTACTAATTATGGTCACCTGAGACTTTCTACATCTCCACCTAGTTTTGTGCTCTTTTATCTATCCTTTTATTGCTTGCTAACAGACGCTTCAATATCTGGCCATACCTGAGTAAGCATGATAGGTGTATTGGACCTTATCCATTCAGCCATAGACTTTTCCTCATAAAGGCTCTGTGTCAAGACAGATACTGCTTCTCCATCTACAGCAGTTTTCTGTAGAAGATGAGTAAGCATATCATAAAACACAATTTCAGCATTTTCTACTACTGCGTCCTCTTTTGCTCCGTTTAGCTCAGCCTCCCCACTAGTCATGTGACTTCTCAGGATATTCATTAGAGATTTAGGTGGAGACAGTATAGGCAAGCGAGCCTTGTCTTTTGTTGGCCTTCCACCAAGATTAGATATTAATTGTCTTAATCTCTTTTGTTGTTCTTTTGTCTCCTCTAAGTGATGTTGTAGTTGTTGTTTTGCATCCTGCAATCTTGTTTGCTTTATACGCGATTGTAATCTTTGTATTGAAGCATTTTCCATTGATAATGCATCATTCAAATATAGTCCTAATTTTTCATTAAGAGAAATTTGCTTCTTCCGAGATGATGAACGTTTAACACTTCTTCCAATGTTTCTTGTATTTTTAGATGAGGAAGAGGAAGTAGTAGTACTGATACGTGATTTATTATTGGTTCCACTTCTGTTTTTGGCCTTGGAACTTGATCTGCTTTTTTGCTTACGTGCCATATTATAACTAATTAGATCATGTGTAATATATAATTAAAAAAGCTATTACTTTTATCTTCAATATTATCTTTGATATTTTGCCAAATTTGTTACATTGCTGAAATCACTTGCATTTGAAAGTTATATATGATAGAATCTTCTAATATCTACTAAAGATATTTCAGTTAATGATACTATTCTATGATATCAAAGCTATGCTAATGCAGCTGAGGATAATCCAATCATTACATAAATAATTTAATTACTATACCATATCTAATAATGATGCTTACAAAGAAAATTCTATCTATTAGATAGACAGAACTCTTATAACATATATTATTATGCAATCTTCGGCGCTACTCATCGTCAATATGATGAATTAGTTCTTTTTGATGTAATCATTTGTACTCTTATTGCTTAATTCTTCTCCTTCTCCTGTTTCCTTAATATCTTTGTTTCTGTTGTTGTTATTATTTATCTGACTTATGCTTTGAAGTTTGCTCTCTTAGCCTGTCAATCATTTTATATTGTGAACACAACTATGCAATAAGTAATGCATCTTTTGGAAATGATTGGATCTTGTCATTGACACAAGAACAATAATAGCATACTTGTAACAATCATTTAACATACTCGAAAAGTGATATTAAAGATAACTCAAAATTTCAGTCCTCGTATCAGATTGATAGAATACTGCAATAATACCCTATGTGTTATCTATCATAATGAAATATCTCGAGTAAGAGGCCTATGAGATACTGCATTTATTATTCTATCTCATCTCCGTCATTTTTTTATTTTATAATAAGAATTCAATAACTCAATAAAGACAGCATAATTTAATGACTTTTTGTCATAAAGATAATTAGGCAAAATTTTGATAAATCTAAATCCATTTTTTAACTGAAACAAAAGAACAGGATCTATTATTTCTCTTGCAATTGATTTATTAACATAATCTAAAGGGGATATTTTGTCGGCATATTTATAGTAATAGTATAATCGACCTCCAGCTATAGTTCTTCGCAAATTCAATTTTTTGACTAAATCTTTTCTTGCATCATAAAGCATTGAAGCAATCCCTTGGCGTTGAAATTGTGGATGGGTAGAAATATCTGCTCCATATAAGCTATCTCCGCGACTGTCATGGTTTAGAAACATCCCGTAACCTGTAACGTCATACCACGTATGTTCAGCATAGGGAGGTTTTAGTGTAACAATTAGACTGCTTGCTGAGCCGACAATCATCTTCTTTTCCATTTTATCAAGGCCATCGGTATACACTACCTCAGCGCAAAGCTGCCCTTCTGGAAATATATCGATATGACTTTTGAGATATGACGGCGGCCATATCATACCATATTCAGCCATATCTGAAAATGATTTCTTTTGTAGGTTGACAATTTGGGGAATATCTTGTTTAGTTATATTCCTAATTGTTATCACTTTATTGTTTAATTCTTTGTTCAGATCATCTACTATATATCATTACCAAATTATAACCTACTCGTCAATACATAGTAGAATTGTTACTTTTTTTTGTCGCATTAACATACATCATAAAATTCGATGATATCTTCTGCAAATCCAACTATCTATCGTTCGACACGGCGTACGGAGTCTGGCATCTATCTATCTATCTATTATTATCATCTACTATTAAGAGTAAGATTGAAAGTTCTGATAATGTGTATTATACTTTCTGGATATCTCTAGCCGAATGTCGAGAAAGAATAAATAAAGTGTATCTGATTGGTATAAAATATTCTATCAATCTGATATTGTTGGGGATTTTTAATCTTGTATCGTCAAGTCTATTATCTATCCTTTAGGTATTGAAACTCCTTTGTTGATAATGCCAAATTGAGTTCCATATCTGGAGTTTATGGATTCTATAAATTATAGGTATGTCATTACACTATTTCCTAATCTCCATATACAACATAGATACGCTTAATCCAACTTTAATATAATACTGACTCCGTCAATCAGTGAGTTTGATCGCTATGTATTTTTCTATATAATGTTTAGAGCAGCTTTTAATTCAGCAATTATCGAAGGCACTTTAGAAACTAATATGTAGTATCTATGGTTAGCGTTTTTTAATCATTACTGTCTTATGATTGACTGTTATTTTATTTTTCATGCTGTGGACATATCAGGGTTTCTAAGACAAGGCTATTTCAATAATACATACCTGCCGGGATTAAAAGCATCTATTACTTTGGCTTCATATAGTATTGCCTTAAATTCGTCCTATCTAGAACACTTGATTGTATTGTTTCCATTATTTCATATGCTTTTCACTAATAACTGTTCTTGTGAAGACATATCGTTCCTTTACGACTTATACTAAACAACTTTTTTGATCTGATGAAGAATTCTTTGTTCTTCAGATAACTATAATAAATATGACATATCAGACCGAGATATGATTTCGATCATTAGTTGTCTTTCTATGATTTTCTAGTGATTATATCCTTGCTTCTGTCTTACCATCTCGTATTAGTATATTCCATTGCAACAGATAAGATAAGCAAGTAAGGTGCCGGCACTTTCAATTTTTCTTTTCCTTATCATATCTTTTAATTCGATTATAGACACAGTATCAACGCTTATAATATCTTCTGTGCTATCGTGTTTCGATTCCTTCTCCATCAAACCTTCGCCTTTAAAGATATGAACGAGTTGTCTTGACTTGCTAACTGATGGATGATAGGTATAGATATACTGAATTTCCTTTGCTAGATAGCCAGTCTCCTCCAATAATTCTCTTTTTGCTGCTTCTTTCATATCTTCGTCATTTTCAATGTGACCGGCAGGAAATTCAAGCAATATTTTACGCAACGGATATCTATATTGTCTTATCATTATCAGAGTGTCGCTATCAAGAAAAGGAACGATAACAACAACGTCTGAAGCTTCATACCAGGTATAATCCATGGTGTTTCCATTTCTAGTTTCAATCTTATCTTGATACAATTCAATCCATGGATTTTTGAAAATGACATTGCTTTGTATTGTCTTCGAATAATATGGCAACATATAATACTTAGATATATTTTCATAGCCATTTATCAATGCTTTGAAATATTAAAATTATCAAAAAACATATCCTCAATGCTAACGACATCTATTCTAAAGCACAAAATAACTATAGACGGAACTTCTATGTCAAACAAAAAGATATTATTATCCATAAACTATATCCCAATGATAAGAATATGATATGTTCTACTTGCCAAACGACTTTTCATCCTCACATGACCAATCTCTTTATTGGCAAGAATGGGAGGAACAACAATGTATTTATTTATTATCAAATTTGTCCTGAATGCAGAGAACCTATTGTAGGTATCAAGGAATCGCTAAAAGGAGAACTATATTTAAATCCCAATGATGTCGAAGGCTTGGTTATTTTTACAAACGAACGAAGAAAATGATTAACTTTACTTTATAATACAACCATCGTGTTTTGAAGTACCATATATATTTAGAGTGAATATAAATTGATTACATCAATTCCAAATTAATAAAGCCAAATGTTTCCAAATCTAGAAAGGATTAACTATCGAAACGTCATTTCTGATGTTTTCTTGTACCTATGTACTTGTAACCTTGAGTAACAGAACGGTACCTTCTTCCAAGCATTAACCTTACGTCCTCGATATATGATTTATGAGCTACAAGCTCCAATCCATGTCCGTATCGATCGTAAAACGCGATGACCATTTTATCAAACCGCTTTACCGGTCCAATACAGACTATGTCTTGATGTATGAAGCGATCCATACAATAGGCAAAGGTATCTTCTGTAATAAAGAAAAAAAGATGTTGTTGCTACTACATGACCAGTGTATCATATACTTTTGGTATCTTAGGCCAAGGAAAGAATGTAAACATGGGAATAAAAGCTTTGTTTGTCCTTTGCGTTTGTTCTTAAAAATATGAGAATGAGTGTAGAGTATTAAATTAGAATGATAGTAGTAAATTATTACAATAAAGAGGTATCATTCAATCAATAACGATGTCATCAGCAGCCGACATTATTTATAACTGTGATAAATTTCTCTTGAAAATGCTTTATATCAAATTGCAATGCCCTACTTTTTACTTTCTCTTGGAAATGCATTGATAAGTTGAAAGCATGATTCAATAATTCGGGTATCTCCCTTGTATCTCTGTATAATAATCCATACCGTCCATTATCTACTATCTCAAGTGGACCACCTGATGCATGTACAACGGGTAAACAGCCAGTTGCCATGGCTTCTATAATTGCAATGCCAAAATGTTCACTTGGCATAGGATGAAAGAGAACCTTTGATTTAGATAGCAGAGCCAAAACATCATTCCTTCTAAGGTTTGGAAGGATTTTGATATTATTATTTCCTTTAGACAAATCACATAATTTCTGATAGTACTTCTTATTCTCGAGTGACGAGTATCCAATTATTAAGAGTTGCTTTTTTTTAAAACTTTTGAATTGAATGCTTCTATTGCCAATTCAATCTTCTTTTCTGGTGAGAGACGTGATAGTACTATACAAACATCATCTCTGGAAGAGGAAGAGGAAGAAATGTAATCAGAAATTTCGTCTATTTTGATAAATGGATACAATACAATACAATCGTTTCTGTTCCATCTTCTGATACACTGCTTTCTTGTAGAATTTGAATTTGCAAAGACTACATCACTAAAATCATTTTCTTTTATAATGTATCTATTTGTAAACAGGCTAAACAGCTTTACAATAGGATCGGAGGGATCAGGTACGAATTCGTACGGATTGTGAACATAATGGATTAATGCAGGTTTTTTATTGTTGTTATTATTGTTTTTATTGATAATTCTCTCTAACGGTTTGAAAGCTTCATGAGCAACAAATACTAATTCTGGTTGTAACTCCTTGACTAATCTTCTGAGTTGGATAGAGTGATGGAAACCCAAAAGACTTCTATTTTTTGAGTATTTACTATTGAGAAGTGTTCTTTCAAAATTCTTACCGGTACTAATTATCTTAATTCCGTATGGCTTTAAACGAAGCTCATCAGAATACTCATCATAAGAAGTAGCAAAACAACAGATTACTTCATCAAATCTGTGCTTATTGAGTAATAATTTTGCTACATCAGACAAAAATATTTCTGCACCTCCATATGTGTCTCCTCTTATATGAGATAATAATGCTAAAGTCATAGTAATATTATATTACCTATTTCTTCAGCTACAATAAATAACTTTATAGAAGTTATTTTTCTTTTGTTAAAATTTTTATGAATACGGAGGTAGTTTAGACGCTCGATCAAAAGCGATCACTTTGTTATGATATGATAAAACGTATCAAAGCTTGTTAAGCTGCACTTCAAACGGGTCCTTGTAAATTATGAGCTATATTTACCTCTATTCATGAATGAAATTTTTACTCTGTTCTTCTATCATATAATTTAATAAGTTTAATCTAATAGTACACAACTTATTGATCACTTCGCCCCTCTACAAAAATAATAAATTGATTGATAGAAGGCCATGTATGATATCATATATGCTATACAAGAAATTATAGATACCCAAGTGAGATAGATCCTTGCATATCGTATCGGATTAAAAAAACGTTGGAACGGAGAGAAATGAAATTTGAGGAAGAAATTATGAACTACCAGTGAATAAGAAGAATTGGATGAGAGAGGAAGAAGACGAAGATGAAGATGAAAAAGAGGAACTCATAGCTGGAGGAGCAGTTGAATAATATCCTTTTTTTGGTATATGTTCATAATAGGCATATTCATTAGATGATTAATTGTTTCTGCTGTTCTCTCCTTATTCTAGCACAACAACCTAAACATTTATCATCTGCGAAATAGATCGTAAAGTAAGTTTACTTGAAATTCTATATAGGTTGCTGTGGATGGAGCTATACTGCTTGGAAAGGACCCTTCTATCCTTCTGATATTAAGAACTCCAAATGGTTAGAATTTTACTCTAAAGTTTTTGATTACGTAGAAATTGATTCTTCCTTCTATAATAAGCCTAATGTAATTATGGTTAAACAATGGTTAAAAAAAACTCAAGAGGATTTTAGATTTACTGCTAAATTTCCAAAAGTTATAACACATGATAAACGTTTGAAGAATGTAGATAATGAATTACAATTATTTTTCAAAGCTATCGAACCTCTCTATGATAAAACTCTAGCTCTATTAATTCAGTTACCTCCTTCTATTGAAATAATGGAAGGATTACAACGACTTAGAGAACTTGTATATAAATTAGATAAAAGATTCAGATATGCTGTAGAAGTTAGACATCCATCTTGGTTTCAAGACTTAGCATATAATTTCTTTGCTAATAACAATATATGTATGGTATGGAGTCAAATTGTAGGTATAAGAACACCACCAATAGTCACTTCGGATTTTCTGTATCTAAGATTCATAGGAGATAGAAGCTTACAGGAGAAAGACTTTGGAAGAATACAGAAGGATAGAAGCCCCGAAATGCGGAAATGGGTCAAGAGAATAAGCAGGGCAGAGAAAAGTAATGAAGAAGAAAACAAGCGTCTAAAGTTTGCAATAGTAGCAGCAAACAACCACTATGCTGGATTTGGACCAATATCTGTAAACATATTCAGAAAAATGATAGGTCTGAAAGAAGTTACATGGGATCAGAAAGATAAAGGACAACAACAAGAAATTAGCAATAGCAATTCAAATACTTCTGATTTAAAGAACAAAAAGAAGACGCAGAGAACACTCACTGATTTCTTGAAATGATTAGACCCTATTATTATTATTTTGTATCACCTAAATCTAAATAACAACAATCTTCATTTTTTATGGAAGTCAGTTTGATGTCTCATTATATTTCAATTAACAATTTATCAAGGTAAAATAAGAGAACAGATAAAATATTATAAAGCATTTGTCGTACTAATGTGTCAAGTTTCAATCGCATCTACCTTACATCTGTTCAATACACAATAAGCCTGAATTGTCTCATCTAATCAAGAAGATCTCAACCTAGCAAGCCATGACTATTGCACTTCCAATCAGAAAGCACCATACCAAAGTCACATTTTATTTCTATACTAGCAAAATCAGATTTTATAGCTGACTCTATCGCTTTCTTGCTTTCTGTAGCAATTTTTTGATTTAAGGTGGTTTTATCTACAAATGGATTTGCTATAGTAGACGGTTGATAAGAAGAATTTATGTCTCCGTCAGCAGTTGTTTGCGATGCTACTTTCACATATCCAATTGCTGGTGAGCTATCATAATCTTTCGTAATTGTAGATATTATTAATCCGCTTGCATTTTTTATCGAAGTCGCATTGCCTATGATTGTGTATGTAGTATCAAATGTTCCTATACGAGAAGATCCTGAAGATATAGTATAAGAGTTAGTTGATATTTTTGTTATATGCACAGAGGAGTCGGAAAAGTCAGAAGTTGATGTCTGAGCGAATATGGGCTTTTGTCGCATTATATGGCCAACTCCGTCTATAGCGGCAATAAAGATTACAGCAACTGTAATTACCACCAATACGATTCCAATAAAGTGTTTTTTGTAATTCATTTGAAAGACAGATAGAGATAGAGATTAATAGTATATATCTATATGATGTGAACATATAATTTATAAATATATGGTTACTTCTTTTGTGTTGATATTCTATAATGACCGATTTTAATTCAAGAACTATTACAAAAAATTTGCATTTGATAATAGCTTATCATGACAAAATAAACATCATGATATCATAACTTAATTAAATTAACACGTTAGAGTAAATGCTCGTCTGAGGAAAAGAAAATAATGAAAGAAGCAATGTGGATGTGCTTAATATGCACAACTACTATTTAGTCTTGTATCCATCTGTTGTCACTTAATACTTCTGTTTCTTGCATATTAAACCTATGTATGAAGTTACAGGATACGATAATGCTGTATTCGCTGCCGTGATAGGTGTGTTTTAATATTGCTTACCACCTTTTTTACTTATTAAAGTGAATCTTAGAGGATAACCTTTTTGGATGTATAATCGATATGAAGAAATATTTAAGAAGCTAAAAAATAATATTCATTCGATATTTTCAATTATCTTACTTTTTACACAATGCTCTTGTTTTGACTGTTTAACTCATTATGCATCAATAGAAAATTAAATAGAAGTAATCTTATTATTTAGACTTGTTTGTAGTGTATAAAAACAATAGTATAAGTTAAGGACATCCACGATACTGCAATATCCAACTGATCATGCTTTGATCAAGAATGCAATTTTTGACCCAAGGAATTGTTTAGCTCGCACATATTATTCACTTATAGGTTTATTCGCCTATTATCTGTAATATGATCTTTCGCTGTCTAGGCCTTGTGTCTGTTTCTAACAGGACTATTTGCTGCCAGGTGCCTAGCATTAAATTGCCATCTTTGAATGGAATAGTCATGCTTGGTCCTATCAAAGATGCTTTAATATGAGAATGTCCATTTCCATCATGCCAGGTATTATCGTGTTGATATTCAATATTTTTCGGAACAATTCTAGACAACATTCTTGGAAAGTCTTGTTTGAGGCCAGGTTCATATTCTATAGTAGTAATTGCCGCGGTTGAACCTGAAATAAACACTGTAACGATTCCATCTTGCAGTTCACTCTCTTCAAGTGCTTTTGATGTTTGTCCAGTAATGTTTATCACATCGTTTTCACCTCGTGTTTCAATCTGAGCAGTTTTAGTTATAACAGTCATTACTTTTGTAGCATCCTCCTAGTTTTTAAATTACTTATGAATCAAACTTTCGAATAATCCTGTTATCTAATCTTAGAAAATCCAAAATAAAATGTGACAAATCTACATAATGTATTTTAGTCCTGCTGTCACCTGATCTGGAGTAGCTCTTGTAGATTTCTGTTCGCTGCTCTTATCAACTTGATGTCTAGGATAAGAATCTTTTTCTTTCATTCATTGATATCTTCTTTTAGTTCCTCGTCTGTGTCTCTTTCTTTCAATAACAGGAAATTAATACTGAATATCCCATGGCTGTTATTTGACTTTTAAATATATATCTACATAGGAATGCGATCATCATAACTAGAATATTATTTTTTTTCAAACCTGCTTTTTTTCAAAGAACGTAAAATGATAACATTACGAGATTAGACGGTCATCTTTTTATTTTGTTTCTTCTTTTTTTTGTCCAAATGAGCCTTTTGTTATTTAGAAGTTCAAAGTTTTCGTATATGTGTGGCCTCTCCTTACGCATTCCTTCCACAATGGGTTTAGCTTTTTGCCAATAAGGAGTAGGATTAAAAACATCGAAGTAGATGTTTTGGTCTATCACTCGTGTATTAACTAGCACTCCAGATAACTCAAAGAAGCCACAAATAGCGGTAAAATGGAATAAGGCTTCTGATGTGTCGTGATATTTTTGTTCGTATTGATCGTAATTCTGTACATCTAATTTGCGAAGAAACCAAATGATAGACTCTCTATGACGATCATAGATATCGTATAGTCTCAACACTATATCTACTTCACCTTTTTTATTCAATTAGGTACATTTATTGGTAAAGACGTGTTAAAACATTTCTAACATATTATCTGCCATATTTTTATTACTTGCGCTTTAGTTCTAATCTGACACTTGGAGTCATAGACTTGGCTCATTGTTGTTCTATTTTCTTTTACGATTTTGATCGATGCTTATAGGTATTCAAATTCATCCCTTTATTCTTAGGTGACCAATGATATGACAGTTAAAGCTAAGGGCCACATAGAAAAAACTTATAGTCAAGTTGAAGGACCTGATGTATTCATGAATTTTTCGGACCTGCTTCTCAGCGGTCAATTCGCTTGCTGGAAATTTGACTTGCTATCTTACCCAGAGTAACTCCTCTGTACTATCTTAATCTTTTCTGATCGATTATTTGCGATTATTCCGGCTACAATGATTAACGAATCTGCTACAATCACAATGATGCTGAATTAGTTGTCTACAGCATATCCTGGGCTAAGATTATACTGAGGATCGATATGCCGAAAACTGTTGTACCCAAATTCATTTTGATTTATGCAGCAATATTTCCCAAGATAATAATAATAATATGCTCTGAAATATCATCTGTGATATAGTACGAGATAATGCTCAATAGCACAAGTGGAGGCAGATGTAACTGAATGAACATGACTATATCATAGGACAAGACATAAAAAGGTCTAAGCTCGTTTAGGAGCGAGCTTTTACATACTTTAGCTCAAGGCTTGATACTACTTTCTTACTAAAGAGACACTGAAAGTAAGAAATAAAAAAAAAAAGTACTATAAATTTTTTAACTTATTGCTTTTTGTTATTCAGGGTCTGCTGTAGGAAAAACAGAATTATAATTAGTGTCACCAAGATTGTTTCAACTTCCGTTAATAATTGTAACAGCTTTTTGATAATCTCTTAAAAACATTCTGTGTGATTTGTTATAGGAAAGCTTTGTAACGAATCAGCCACCATGACACGTTCAGAATATAGTAAACATAAGCAGAAGCAAGGAAGCGGTCTCCACCAATTCTTCAAACATCTGAAAGTGCTATTATTTAAGAAAAATCTCGTTATATGCCTGTATTAGGTATTATTCCAATCAAACAGGCATTCATAGATTCCATTGCAGATATTCTAATGTAACTCTCTTGTTTAGCATGTAGATAAAGCCTATCCTCTTGCATAATAGAAAGCATATATCTACACTATACTAACGTTAATCCCAAATCTAATATAAATAGCTAAATCGAAATCTAAAACGATTTGTCTCCAGTATTGCGTACTTCAGTTTTTTCAGCTAACATCAAAGTGCAGGACTCATAAGCTAAGACGAGACAATGAGGACTGATCCAAGCAATAATTGCAAAGGCCCGAGGCTGAAAAATTATTGTTCTACAAGTCTAGATGTAATCAATATTAAGATTATCAAGCTGGATGTCACCATCCTAAAGCCTTTGCAGACTTTGAGGCAGCTTTAGCCAATGCTTCTTTAGGTTGACTTGTATTATAGAAAACTTCGTCAAGTGCCTGTCTAATCTGATCAGCTATTTCAGGATACTCGGATATGCTAGGTCTGACACGCCCGATCTGCATCATGGAGATTAACTCGTCATAGTATGGAATCGATTTACTCAGTTCTGATGAATAAGGTCCTTCTCCTATAGGTACCTGTGTGGGAAGGTTTCCATGTTTCGCCAAATAAGGGGCAAGTATTTTTGGGTCTAATATTATTGTAATTAACTCCCATGCCAAGTCCTTATTTTTAGACGTCTTAGGCATACCCAGCTCCCATCCTCCCATCAAAGTAGCACTTGAATTCCCTTGATTTGGTACAGGAAACATTGGTAAGAAACCCACTTTTTTTTCGAAATCCTGTTTTTGTTCGGTGGTATTCAGATGTACATGATGCTGTAACGCCTCTAACATCACTGCAAACTTTCTGTCGAGAAACTCTTTACCCCAATAGTGATTTTTCTGCGGTTTTATTCCTGCATTAACCTGTTCTCTAATAAATTCTAGAGCCCTGACTCCCTCTGTGCTATTATATGGTGGAAACCAGTAGCTGCCCCTTGTTGGATGTCCACTCTTCCATTCAACGATTTCTCCCCCGAGCATCCAAAGATAAGGATAAAAGGATATATCTGGAGAATGTCCTGCAGCAGTAAGATGTACTCCTTCTATTCCCTTATCTTCTAATGCAGCATTGAGCTTCTTCGCAGATTCAATGTATCCATCCCATGTCTTCAACAAATTAGGATCTACACCTGCTTCATTTAGTAAATCTTTCCAGTACCACATTCCTCTTATGTCAGTCCATGCCCATATTGCATAGATTCTGTCGTTATAGACGCCACCATCCCAGTGCATTTCATACCAATCTTTCTGTCTTCCCCAATTTTGAGCATAATTTGTAAGGTCTGTCAAAATTCCTTTCTCAACGAATTTTCCAAGCCAGATCGGGTCAAGCGTAATTAAATCAATAGGAGTTTGATTAGTCATCGCTTTTAATATCTCCGCCTCAGTTTTTTCATATGGATATGTTGTGTATTTGATTGAAATATCTAAATCTGGATGTCTTGTTCGTAATTGCTCGATTGCAGATTGCAGTAAAAATTGCCATCTTACCGGATCGCCTTGGTCTTCAAGGATAGCTCTAAGTGAAACTTGTCCTTTCTGGGCCCATGAAGGAGAAAAAAGATAAGCGCTCACTACCATGCAAGCTGCTAGTGCTAAAATAAGACCAAGATGAAAAACCGAAAATGTTTTATTATGCTTATGTGAGTTCATGAGCCCGATGTGAATGCTACGCCATTTAAGACTTTCTATGAGAATGTTTTTGTATTCAAGATCTGGGTATGCTCTATGTTCTGCACAAATCAAAACCTGTATATGCTGTTGTATTGAAAACTGTCGATAGTAACAGTGGTCACTGGATATTGCTGTTTCGATAGAATACTCTCATCACTCTTCTTTATGAGGATGATCAGCATATTCTAAACCATCTTACTGACAGAAATTTATATTTTATCACTTATTAACGATATTATAATAATGGTAAAAGAGTCAATTTCCTTTTCTAGCATCAAGCAGTTATCAGAAACCATAAAGAATAGAGATTTATCCTCAGTCGATTTAGTTGAAGTTTGCTTAAAAAGAATTAATAAATTTAACCCATCTTTGAATTCTTTCATTACTGTTCTGAATGAGCAGGCATATGAGGATGCAGAACGAATTGAAAAGGAAATCAGGCAAGGAATAGACCGTGGACCATTACAGGGCATTCCATTTTCAATTAAAGATATTATTTTTGCTGAAGGAGTTAGATGTACCGCCGGATCAAAGATTATGTCAAATTATATTCCAAAAATAGATGCGACTATAGTTGCAAGAATGCGAAAGGCAGGCGCCATTCTGGTTGGTACAAATAATTTAAACGAATTTGCTTCTGGTATAACAGGCATAAATCCCCATTACGGCTCTTCCAAAAATCCATGGAATATTCACAGAATATCAGGAGGATCTAGCGGGGGATCAGCTGTAGCGGTTGCAACAGGTATGGTACCTGTTTCTCTAGGAACCGATACTGGTGGTTCTATTAGAGTTCCATCCTCGCTGTGCGGAGTCGTAGGTTTGAAGCCTACCTATGGAACAGTCAGCAAATATGGAGTTATGCATTTAGCGCCTTCACTAGATCACGTAGGCTGCATAACTAGGAGCGCCTGGGATGCAGCTATTGTATTGCATATTATTGCTGGCCATGATCCACTAGATCTAATTAAAGAGAATCAAAATATGCCTAGATACAGAAAGGATTTTGCAGAAATTAAAGATAAGAAATTGTCTGTTGGATTACCAAGACAATATTTTTTCGATTATCTACAACCAGAAGTAAAAGACATTATCAATAATTTTATAGATACTATAGGATTAGCAGATAGTATACTTGAGATAAACGTAGAAAAGACAGATAAAATCTACGAGTCATGGAGAACAATAAGATTTGCAGAAGCAACAGAAATACACTTGAAATGGCTTAAAACAAAGGCTGAAGATTATAGCAAAGACGTTAGAAAAATGCTATTGGAAGGTACCCAAATAGCTGCTATAGAATATATTCGAGCTCTCAGATTAAGAAATGAAATAAAAAATGGTTTTCTAAGATTACTAAAAAAAGTTGACATCATTGTTGTGCCAACAACTATTCTTGCTGCTCCTAGATTTGATGATTTCCAAGTTAGCAAGATTGATGGCAAACTTATAGAAATACGTGAAGCTCTGTTGAGAAACACTATCGTCTTTAATAGCACAGGTCTACCAGCAATTACTATTCCTGTTGGGTTGACTAAACATGGAATGCCTGTCGGAGTACAGATTGTAGGCTCTCTTTTTGAAGAGGAAAAGCTTCTTTCAGTCGCATACAAATATGAGTGCATCAAGAATAGCTTCTACAAGTATGTTCCTCCCTTAAATTGACAACTGAAGATTTAGATAAATGACAAATATTCATCAGCATAATTATAGGTTCATTTCATTATTTATCCTATCGAATCGAATTTAGAGAGTGATTTCCATAGATACCACGTGGCTATGCTTCTGTAAGGCTTCCATGGTTGGGCTATAGCCAGCATTGTAGAAGGACTAGGAAGTTCTGACAAGCTATACACGCGCTGGATAGCTTTTCGTACACCTAGATCACCTACAGGAAAGACGTCCTGTCTTCCTAAGCAAAATATCAGAAACATTTCTGCGGTCCATCGACCGATTCCTTTTACTTCCATCAATTGGTTAACAATTTGTTCATCAGTCATTTCTGATATTAGCACTAGATTTAGTCTTCCATCCGTAATCCTTGCAGAAAGATCCTTTATATATTCTATCTTTTTACTTGATAACCCGATGTTGGCTTTCAGGATATGATCAGGAGTAGACAGAATTTGCTCAGGTGTAGGTGAAATTTTATTGTAATAGCCTAGAAATTGCCCATAGATAACGTTAGCAGCTCTTCCTGCGAGTTGCTGGAAGATAATAGATTGTAGTAATGATTGGAATGGATCATTTGTGGTCTTAATTGAATATTTTCCAATAGACCTAATTACCTCTCCTAATAGAAAGTCAGTTTGGCGTAAATAATTAACAGGATTCAGGCTCATATCAATTGTATCTGAGTTCCAAAAAATTATACTTTAAGATTACTTTCAAGCAGAATTGATTAATTATAAAACTAACATCTAAATTGATATCATATGGAGGTAAGATCTCTAAATGAAATACTTCTTTAAATGCACTCTGATGAAATTGTAAGGCTGAAATAATCGCATTTGTAGTTTATAAAAATCCATCATGTATTCAAAAGTAGCACCTCTACAGATGGTTATGCTTTTTTATTTTTGGTACTTTCCTTTCATATTCTCGTTTTGAAGTACAGCTAATACAGTATCCACAGTATCTAAATATTGTTTCATATAATCGTATGATTCTTCCGATTCTCTCGTTCTTCTTTTTGCTTCCTTACGTAAAAGTACTTTCCACTTCATGGGTAAGACTATTAGAACTACTATCGCAGCAGTAGTAGCACCAGCCAGCAAGGAAAACATCTTTATCGTTTGTATAAAAAGTACCTCTTCAACGTGAGCATATATTTCTTTAGTAGGTGTTATTAGCTGAAGAAAATATTTAGGCTCGTTATTAACATAAATGGATATCCGGTATTCAATCGTTCAGCTGTTCCATAGCCATAGACTGCATAACCGGAGTTACCAGTTAATAGCCTACGTGTTGAATTGTTTAGAACATCATCATAGTTGATATATTTCTGAGCTATACCACTGAAGAAGTTTTCTCCTATCAAGTCTATGCTTGCACCTACAGACACCAGAATTGCATTTTTATTATATGCTACCAAGAATTTTGAATTCATGTTCTCATTTTCGTAATGAGAGAAAAATTCTAAAGCAGATATTGATGTACCTAACAATACTATGTATTCGCCGTTTGTTCTCTTTATTATTATAGGGTACTTTATAAAAATTCTATATACATCCTGTCTTTCAAAGCCATCGGAGAATACTGATCTTAACTTGTTCTTGTCTCAATTAACCAATCACTAAAGGAATAATCAGCACCAACAAAAATGTCTAATCTCCTGGGATCTAAACTGATAGTTACAAGATTATCTTTATCTAAAATAAATATTCTATTTACTATCGTATCAACCTGATAAATTTTTCTTCGATTAGCATTGTAGGTCCATCACCGGAGACATCAATTTCTTCTTGTAAATATATAGAATTAGCCAAACCGTCAAGCATATTCATAACTAAACTTAAATCTGAGCTTATATGTTTTGATACACTCTTTGTAGGTTCTTGCTAGCGCCGTATTTCTTGATCGAAAAGACTAGCTCTTGCCTCCTGTTAAGTATTATTTTGCAGATAAAATAATAAACCGTAGGAAAGGGAAATGATAAAGATTATGGAAATAATTCATATATTTATTCTTCCAAGAAATACGTTGGCCAATTCAACTAAATACTAAATGATTGGCCTCTTTTTTATACCTATACATCGTATATCAAGGATGCTTTAACAATTTTTAGAGACCAAAATGGATAATTAATACAACGTCTCTATGTTAATATAATGAATAACCATCTTTCTTTCTCCAGTTAGCCTTAATTAACTACAATTAGATGCTTGCCATGATGTCCAAGTAACTTTTGCTTTTGATCTTTTGAAAGTCTTTTATCAAAGTCTTCCTGATGATAAAAACAAAATCCTTTCAATTTCATTTGATCGTCATATTTTGTTGGCAGAGACATTTCATAATCTATAAGTTTATCAATTCCATTATGGAAGTAGAATGAGGCTAAATCAGCAATTACAGATACCCCGCTTTTACCAGAGTTTTGAGCCTGCCTCGATAACTTTCCTATAAATGACATTAAATCTGTGTCTGAACCAAAATATGCTTTTACAGAATCTATGATAATAAGAGATCCTTCTTTCTCATGTTTTCTTATATCAATGATACTATCTCCTATACCATTATTATTCTCTCCGGACAATATACGTCTAACCCCCTCAGTAGTTTCATAATATGGAAGAATTAATACAATCTCATTATTATCTTCAAGTTGAGCTTTGATATAGCCTGAATAAATCTGTCTTAGCGTCATCATGTCATAATAGACAATAATATAGTGGGCACCAAATTCTGCCTGTCTTAATTGTTTTAAGACATCATTGCTATTTTCGCTTATAAGCTTTCCAAGCATATTGATATAACTGAATGTTGTATGTAATCAAATTTTAATGTTATGTGTGATTTTTAAAATCAATTTGAGGTATACTTATTTTTTTATTGCTTTTAATTGTTATGTCGATATATGTTTTCGTATTATACTATTTAATTCTTTACTAGATACTGGCTTTTGGATAAAGTCATTTACTTTAGTAGAAAGCAACTCTTTTGAGACGATATTCGTACTAATATCAAAGGCAGTCATTAATAAGACCTTGACTTCTGGTTTGATTTCTCTACTCTTTTTTACGAATTCAAATCCATTCATACCTGGCATCCTTATATCAGAAAGAATTATACTATAATCTTTAAAATTCATTTGAAAATGTTCTAATGCTAAAAATGGGTTAGTAAAGCCAAAGACATTATAGCCATTCTTTCTTAATGAAGTTGTTATGACTGTAGTAATATCTGATTCATCGTCTAACACTAGGATATTATTATGTTCACCCTGAGTAGTAGTAATAATATTGTCTCTGTTAGTCGTAGCAATTACACGTTCCTATCTTTACAACAATATACAATCTTACCCTAGTCCTTCTCACTTTTTTCTATCAGCTATATAATAAAATAGATTTATCTCATACTTAAGGATGTATATCTTGTTCTCCTTATAAGTGCCAGAAAATTTTTTATAATGTAGCATTAAACAACTATGCATGATAATAGTTTATACTTCTGCCATACATTGAAAGTGAATTTGGCAAAAAAAACATTTGATATTATTCCAATATTCAGCAATATCATCTTTGCTATACGATAAATTTCTGGCTCTTCTATTCTGTATGTATCTGATAATTTAAGGTCAGATGAAGAAGAAGCGCCAACAGAATTATCCATAATACTATCTGTTAAATGTTTCATTAGTATATCATAAAGTGTATTAGCTTCGTCTAGTATCATATCCCTATAACCCTCAATATGTGATAGTAGTGAGTCTTGTGAGGGTGTTGATGTTGATGACGCTGATAT
>Ga0126310_10000070_pt1 | contig 27236 bp, 27 predicted proteins | sample Plot60_FD_92540 | JGI IMG/M metagenome (GOLD analysis project Ga0126310, IMG submission 92540) | Serpentine soil microbial communities from UC McLaughlin Reserve, CA, USA - Plot60 | ecosystem: Environmental > Terrestrial > Soil > Grasslands | place: USA: UC McLaughlin Reserve, Lake County... | reverse complement strand
GGCGGTGGAGCGACGGATGCTTAACGAGGCGTTTCGTCAAGGGATCTGGGGCTATGTCGACGACGCGCTCTGTCTGATCCAACCTTGGGGCTTCGACGTGACAGAGATCCGCGTCCCGACCCGCGTCGCTTACGGCCTGACCGACGTGCTCGTGCCGCGCCAGCATGGCGAGTGGCTCGCTCACAACGTGCCCAATGCCGAGGCCGTTATCGATGAACAGGGCGGCCACTTCTCGGCTCCCAACCTCCTCACGGAACGATTCGGCTGGCTCGTCCAGCCGGTCTGACGCTCTTTTACGCCGCGCTACTCAAGATGCGAGGCAGCTTCCCCGGCTCACGAGTGGCGTGGGCGAGCGTACTCCCGCCAGAAGTCACCGCGGTGGTCGAGCCGGTTCGCGAAACCGCGGGGCCGACTCCTCGTATGTTATGCGCGGTGGTTAGGCACCGAAAGCTCGGCACGATTATCCGTGACAAGAATCGGTGCCGTTTCCAAGTCGATCAGCAGGGGACCGCGAGATAGAAAGGCAGATCAATTCCGTCGTTCATCTTCATCGAAGATCTCGACATTGACCGCGTTCGTGGTGGTGCGGCTCGTATAGAGGTGGTAGGCCAAGAAAAGCGACCCCCGGCGTCCTGTCCTCCCGTTGCGAGGGGTCCGCGAGCCTCGTCAACATGCTTGCCCTCCGATCCCGGTGACGCAGCGCGCGATCAGCGCCTGTGAGAACTGCTGTTGTCGGGCCACGAGCTCGAGCCGATTCGATTCGAGCTCTTTGCGGTCAGCATGCCGCTCGCGCAAGGACTGCCTCTCTGCGACGAGCATGCGGACCGCCTCCTGTAGACGTTCGACGCTAGCCATCGTTCTCGACCTGCCTGCCTGCCGGCGAGACCGCTTCCCAGCCGGCGCCGAAGTCCTGCAGGCCCTCGCCCTTGGTCTGGCCCGCCTTCCTGTCCAGGCTGAAACGGTAGAGCGGATGGCCCCCGTAGGTGACCTGTTGGCTGCCGTTTGCACGCCGGGTCGTTCCGAGCAGCGACTGCTTCACGCCGGGACGAGCGACGGGCTTGCCGTGGGTGAGCAGCGGCGGCCAGAACGTCGCGCACGAACCGGAGCAGGCGCTGCGGCGGTTCTTGTCCTTTTCGAACAGGTAGAGCGTGCGGCCGTTTCCGTCGACGACGATTCGACCCAGCGACGACTTTCCGACGCCGATCTTCGCCGCGCCGGCGACGCGATTCGCGGCGCTTGGCTTGGCGGCAGAACCGTAAGCCCCTGACGAATACGTAGAGCCGCAGCCGGCGGCGATCAGCGCGATCGCCAACGTTGCGGCGACCGCAATGAGTAGGGTGATGTTGCGCTTCATTTGAGATCTCCCTTTCCGTCGATTGCGGGGCCTCCACAACGGAGGCCCCGCGTATTCGGTGCTCTAAGGGACGAGGACGCCGTCCACGAACAGCTGGATCAGGCCGGCTGCCAGGCCGGCGGGGTTCACGGTGTCGATACCCGCGAGGGTGTTGATCTCGAGCCGGTCGTTCGCGGCCTCGGAGTGAAAGACTCCGACGGTCGCGGCGAGCCCGCTCACCTTGACGCCGGCGCTGTCTCCGCTGACGTCGATCGCGTCGTCGCCATTGGTGCCGTTGACGATGACGCGATCGGCTGCGCCGTCGCCCACGTTGCCGCCCAGGGTGCCGGTGAGGTCGACGTTGACCGCGTTGACGTCGGTCCCGGACAGATCGTTGACGGTGACGACGTCGACTCCGCCGAGGGCGTTGAAGTCGACTCGCTCCACGCCGGCCGTGTCCATCGTGACGTTCGCGACGTCACGGAAGAAATTGAGGCGGTTTCCGTTCGCCGTCAGGTCGACCTTTTCGGCGACGCCCGCGCCGTTGAAGACCATCGTGTCTTCGCCCTTCTGGCCTTCGATTACGTCGCTGCCGTCGCCGGGATCCCAGACGAACGTGTCGTCGCCGTTGCCCATGAACGACGCGTCGTTCCCCTTGTTCCCGTCGATCGAGTCGTTGCCGTTCCCGCCGAGCAGTGTCTCGGCTCCGGGGCCTCCGGCCAAGGTGTCGTCGCCGTTGCCGCCGCTCAGCGTCCCGGATCCGCCTCCGAACAGGAGGTCGTCTCCGTTCCCGCCGAGCAGGGTCTCGGCTCCGGCGCCTCCCGTGAGCTCGTCGTTTCCGTTTCCACCGTCGATCGTCGTCGGGATGGTGTTGGCGAAAACGCCATTGCTTTCGTCGATTCGCAGACGGTCGTCGCCGTTGCCGCCGTCGACGGCGATGCTTGCGACCGCCGCTCGATTGAAGCTGAAGTCGGCCGAGCCGTCGTCGCCGAGGTCGACCTGGAGGATGCCGGGCTGCCCGGCCTGCAACCGCAGCGCGATGTTGTCGCTCGCGTTCGTGCCGTCGACCGTCAGCACGCCGTTCTCGAGCGTCACGAACGGGCCCTTGGGCGCGGCGTTTCCCTGTCCGGCCGCGATCCCGGCCAGGCCGGCCACGACCACGGCCGCGGCCACGGCCGCAAGCGCGACGCGGGACCGCTTGAGTTGAACGAGGTTCTTCATCTGTCTACATCTCCTTTGGAGTGAGCCGCGAACGGCTCGAGGGTGTGGTTGTCTGGGCGAGCCCCGCGTGTTGGTGAAGCGGGGGTCACGAGACCAGGAACCTGCCGTTCATGATCCCGGCGTGCGGGTCGCACCTGAAGCGGTAACTCCCCTTCTTCAGCCTCAGCAGGAAGCTCTTCGTCCCGGTGAACTCCACGCTCGTGAAGACGCGATTGAGACCAGGCCCGCTCATGTGGAAGTCGTGAATGTCCGAGCGGTCGCGGATCACGAAGCGGTAGGCCGTCCCGGCCCTCAGCCTCGTGACCTTCTTGCCCTGCATGGTCAGCCCGATCGTGAAACCGGGGCCGACCGTGCCGGTCACGGTCTTGGCGGTAGCGGCCGAGCCGCCGCCCGTTGCGGTGAGCGCCGCGGCGGCGACTGCGCCGAGTAGCCAAGAACGCTTGCGAATCCTTCTCATGTGTTTGCCTCCTTCGGTTGAGAGCTCGTGATCGAGCTCACGATCGGACGTTCCGATCCTCGGAGGCCCGGACGCCGATTCGCACCGTGGAGACCCCCTGGACTTTCCAACTCGGACCCCCGATCTCCGCTGCCGAGGCAGTTGCGAGCCGTGGCGTCGAGCTGGATCGATCGGCCCGACGCCGCGGAAGGTCCGTCGGTGTTACGGGGCGATGTTGTGGTTGAGGTGGAACACGTTGTCCGGGTCGTAGCGGCGCTTGACCTCGACGAGCCGGTCGTAGTTCGGGCCGTAGGCCGCGCGGATGGCATCCTCAGCCTGGTCGTCGCCGAGGTAGTTGAGCCAGCGGCCGCTTCCGAAATGGGGTCGCATCGCCGCGAACGTCTCGCGGCCCCAGGCGACGTTGGCCTCGGTGTCGTTCGCGTCGGTCCAGACGGATGGGATCAGGAGATTCCAGCCTTGGTCGCGGTGCGGCACCGCGGTCTCGGTCACGCCGACGCGTGTCACCGCGCCGTGGAAGTGCTCGAGCAGGATCGCGGTCATCGGCGAGGGAGCGGTGGCGAACCGTTCGGCGGCGATGTCGATCAGCTCGTCGGGGAGGCCGCGCGTGAAGCTCGACAGCCAGTAATTGAGCGACCCAGCCGGGAAGCCCGCGTCGAGGATCGTGTTCATCACCGGGTACGGCATCGGGCCGACCTCGACCACTAAAGGTGAACCCCAGGTCTTGAAGGGCGCGAGGTCGCGCTCCGCCTCGGCGGCGTCTCCAGTGTGGAAGACGACCAGCGCCGCGAGCTTCGCGCCCGAGCCGTCTGGCGCGTGCACCAGCCCGGCGAACACGGTGAGATCGTCCGGGGCGTCCGCCAGCGCGTCGCGGTAGAAGCGCAGGAGCTCGGGCGCGGCCTCGATCGGGTGCGCGATCAGTCCGCCCACGATCGTCGCGACAGGATGCAGCCGGTAGATGAACGAGGTCGCGACACCGAAGTTCCCGCCGCCGCCGCGAAGCGCCCAGAAGAGATCGGAGTGAGAAGTGGCGTCGACGTGGAGCACGTCGCCCTCTGCAGTGACGAGCTCGACCGCGAGCAGGTTGTCCGCGGCGAGCCCGTAGTTGGCCATCAGCCACCCGAGCCCGCCGCCGAGCGTGTAGCCCGCGATTCCCGTCCCGGAAACCGCGCCACCGGTGACGGCCAGCCCGTGCTCGGCGGCCGCGTCGTTCAGCTCCGCCCAGGTGACGCCGCCCTCGGCGGTGGCGGTTGCCGCGTCGGGATCGATCGCGATCCCTTTCATCTCGGCGAGATCGATCATCACGCCGCCTTCGGTCACGGCGCGGCCGGCCACGTTGTGGCCCCCGCCACGGATCGAGACCTCGAGCCCTTGCCGCTGAGCGAAGTCGAGCGCAGCGACCACGTCGCAGGTCGTTCGGCAACGCACGATCAGCGTCGGCTTGCGGTCGACGAGGCCGTTGTGCACGGCACGGGCCGCGTCGTAGCCAACATCCTGCGGGCCGAGGACGGATCCTGAGACCTGTCCGGCCAGTTCGGCGACCAGCGCCGAGTCGAAGGTTGTGCTCATCAGAATCTCCTCCAAGTGAGTGGGTTGCTCGTCCCGATGGTGGAGAAGGCGACGCGCCTTCGCACCGTGGTGACCCCCTTGTTTTTTCTGTGATTTTTCGCGTTTGGGGAGTAGGCTCAAAGGCCTATGAACGAGGCCGTCGCCACCCGGCAGCTCCTCGAACGGAGCGAGGAGCTGGCACGGATCGAGTGGGCGCTTGACGCGGCTCGCACGGTTCGGGGCACGTTCGTGGTCGTCGAAGGGCCGCCCGGCATCGGTAAGACCGCGCTAATCGCGGCCGGGCGGACCGCGGCGACAGACAGCGGAATGCGCGTGCTGCGGGCGCGGGGAACTGAGCTGGAACGCGATTTTGCCTTCGGCGTGGTGCGTCAGCTGTTCGAGCCGCCGCTGGCGGAGGCATCGGAGCTGGAGCGCGCCGACCTTCTCCACGACGCCGCCGGCGTGGCGGCCGGACTGCTCGGGCTTCCAGGCGCACTCCCGGCAAACGGAGCAGCCTCGTTGGCCGTCGATCCGTCGTTCGCAATCCTCCATGGGCTCTACTGGTTGTGCGCGAATCTGGCCGCCCAGTCTCCCGTGTGCCTCGTCGTCGACGACGTCCACTGGGCAGACGCCGCGTCGCTCCGTTACCTGGCTTTCCTTCTGACGCGCCTCGAAGAGCTGGACGCCGCGCTCATCGTCGCGACCCGCCCACTCGAGACGGGCGCCGATGCCGAGCTGCTCGCTGCCGTGACGACCGATGCGTCCGCTGAGGTGATCCGTCTCCCTCCGCTGACGAGAGCCGCTGTTGCCCAGCTCCTGGAGTCGAGGCTAGGGGGGCCGCCGGATCCCATCTTCGTCGATGCATGCCTAGGCGCTACGCGAGGGACTCCGTTCCTTCTGGGAGTGCTCGTGGACGCGCTCAGCGAAGGAGGCATCGGTCCGACCGCGGAGGCCGCGAGCCACGTCGAGCGAATCGGTGCACGAACGGTCGGTCGCTCGATTGGGCTACGGCTCCGCCGGCTGCCTGAGCACGCCGGGCGGTTCGCGCGGGCGGTGGCCATTCTCGAGCAGAGCGACCTTCTCCAGGCAGGGCGACTCGCCAGCCTCGAAGAGCTCGAGGCAGCCGAGGCAGCTGAGCTGCTGACGACCGCGGGGATCCTCGAACCCGGCCGGCCGCTGAGGTTTATCCATTCGATTGTCCGCAGCGGCGTCTATGCGGAGCTGTCCGGCGCCGAGCGCGCGCAAGGCCACCGTCGTGCGGCCCGACTGCTCGCCGAGGAGCCCGGCGCGTCCGGGCGCGTCGCCCAGCACCTGCTGGTCACCGAGCCCGCGGCCGACGGCTGGGTCGTCGAGCGGCTGGTCGAGGCCGCGTGCGCAGCGGGGAAGCAGGGCGCTCCCGAGTCGGAGGCGGCCTTCCTGCGCCGAGTGCTCGCCGAACCACCGCCGCCGGGCGACCGGTCGGCATTACTGCTCGACCTCGGAATGGCCGAGGCCAGTGCGGGGCTGGCCGGCTGGTCCGAGCATTTGCAGGGGGCGATCGACGCCGCACCGGACCCCGCGGCGGCCGGCGGCGCGGCGATGGTGCTCGGGCTCGCGCTCAGCCGCGCTCAGCGCTTTGCGGAAGCGGTCGAGGTTCTCGATCGCGCATCGTCGTCCCTCGATTCTCGCGACGCCGAGCTTGGGCTCCTGCTCGAGACCGCGGCCGTCGTCGCCGGGATGTACGACCCCGTGACCACACCCTCGGTGGCTCTTCGCCGTCAGGCGCTGCGCGAGCGGGCGGTCAGCGATCCAACCGCGCCGCCTGAGCTGGTGGCTGCGGCCTCGCAGATCTCCGCGCTGATGAACGAACCGGCCGAGGTCTGCGCCGAGCTTGCGACGCGGGCGCTTCAGGCGGAAGGCAGCGCCCCCCCAGGATCCAAAGGCAGGCCGTGGTTTCTGCGCAACATGGTTTTTGCGGCGACGCTCACGCTGCTCTGGGCCGAGCGCTATGCGCAAGTGCGACCGCTGCTCGATGCCGCAATCGCGCAGGCCCGGGCGACCGGCGACAGCGCCCGGCTTGCCCTGGGCCTGGGGAATCGCGCCTGGCTCGCGCTTCGGCGCGGCGATCTGAGCGCCGCCGAGGGAGATGCCCGGACAGCCCTGGCCGCGACCGAGCTCCCGGCCCCGCCCATGTACCGCGTGCTCAACGGCGGCGTTCTCGTGAGGGTGCTCCTCGAGCGGGGCGAGCTCGAAGAGGCAGAGGAGACGCTGGCGACGCTCGATCGCGAAGCTGAGAGCGGATTCGTCCCGGCCGCAGGTCTTCACCTCGCTCGTGGACGGCTGCGGGTCGCAGAGGGACGAGTCGCAGAAGGACTCGAGGATTTCCTGGCTGTTGGGGCGGACCTGACGCGGGCGATGGTCACCTGCCCGAGCTATCTGCCGTGGCGGTCGCAGGCCGCGCTCGCCCACGTCGCCCTCGGCGATCACGAGTCGGCTGGACGGCTCGCGGAAGAGGAGCTCGAGCTTGCCCGGGCGTTCGGCGCCCCGCGCGCACTGGGCATGGCGAAGCGTGCTGCCGGCGTCGTCGCCGGCGGCGACCGCGGGGAGCTCTTGCTCCGTGAGGCGATCGACGCCTTCGAGCGTGGCGAGGCGAGGCTGGAAAGGGCGCGCGCCCTCGCCGACCTCGGTGCTCTGCTTCGGCGGCGCAATCGACGCACCGAAGCACGAGAGCTGCTCCGCGAGGCGCTCGATGCGGCTCATCGCGCGGGCGCCAGGCCGCTTTCCGATTACGCCGAGACCGAGCTCCGCGCCACCGGCGCGCGCCCGCGGAGAGTCGTGCTCACAGGGCTCGACTCTCTGACAGCGAGTGAGCGCCGAGTCGCCGAGCTCGCCAGCCAGGACCTCACCAACCGCGAGATCGCACAGACGTTGTTCATCACCGCACGCACGGTTGAGGGGCATCTCACGAGCGTCTTCCGAAAACTGCAGCTCGACTCGCGAGATGAGCTTTGCGCCGCACTGTTGGAGGACGCTCCGGTCCCGGCATAGCCTCGCGCACGGCGCTGGCCCCACTCTCATTGTCCGGCGATGAGTTTTCGCTCGGCGGGCTGTCGTAGGAATGATGACGGGAGGCGAGGCGCACGAGACGACGGAGCACACCGTGGCTACGCACGAGGAGTGGCTGGCCGCCCGGACGGCGGTCATGAAAGCGGAGAGGATTCACCGGCCGCGTATGGGGCAGGCGAGCCGAGGTGCCCGCGCAGCTTTGGTGCCGCCTCAAGCCGAAGTAGCGTGCAGGCTATGGCCAAGCTGACGCGCGAGGAAATGTGGGAAAGGATGCTGACAGGCGACTTTCCCCGCCTCCATCGCATGCGGCGAATTTGGGGGGTGCTGCCGTCGCCCCCGCGCTGCAAACTCTGCAATGCCCCTTTCCGTGGCCCCGGCGGCGTCCTCATGCGGGCTATCGCCTATGGCCCCTCGCCGCTGAACCGACGGCTCTGTAAGTGGTGCATACGCGCGGTTCAGAAGCACCCCGGGGGCGCTGAGGTTGAGATCTCGGTGCTGTTCGCCGACGTCCGTGGCTCGACAGCAATCGCCGAGCGCATGCCGCCGGCAGAGTTCTCGCGCCTGATGGCGCGCTTCTACGGCGCGGCGGCGGAGGTCATCGACGAGTGGGATGGGATCGTCGACAAGTTCGTCGGCGACGGCGCAGTGGCGCTGTTCATCCCTGGGTTCGCCGGAAGCGATCATGCGGCAGGCGCCATTGCGGCCGGACGAACCTTGCTCGCGCAGACGGGCAACGACGGGCCGGAGCCGTGGATTCCGCTCGGCGCCGGCGTGCACACCGGCAGGTCCTTCGTTGGTGCCGTCGGCGAAGGGGATGCCCGAGACTTCACGGCGTTGGGCGACACGGTGAACACCGCCGCACGGCTGACGGATCTCGCCGGAGCTGGTGAGATCCTGATCAGCGCCGAGGCGGCTAGCGCGGGCGGCCTCGAGACGACAGGCCTCGAACGGCGGACGCTGGACATACGCGGAAGGGATCAGAGCGTCGACGCGTGGGTTTCGACCGCTCGACCGGGCGTCTAAGAGCAACCGTGCAAAGCCTCCGCCACTGCGAATAGCCCTGTAAAAAGCGCCTCTTTCGCCCTTTACCTCCCCGAAGCCGAATGCGCATGGGCGCCGGCTGCTCTGAGATCGTCCCCAGACCTGGATGTGCCCCTCGCCTCGAGCCGATGGTCCGCTCGCGGTTCGGCTGCTGGTCTGGCAGTAGTTTCCGTAAGTGGCTAGCATCGAGTAGACGTTCGTCTACCGAGGGGGATGGATATGAGACGACGTGGTCTCCTTTTGTGCAGCGCAGCGGCGCTCGCCCTAGTCCTGGCCGGCGCGGTGGCGGCGGCGACGGCGGGCACCGACATACGGGTCTCGACGCACGATCTCATCACGACGGATCCATACGCGTCGAGCGTCGGCGGACCGCCTGACGTACTCCAGCAGAACGAGCCAAGCATCGCCGTGCATCCCGCAAATGCGAATTTCGTTGCGGTCGGGATGAACGACGTACGGACTCTCGGGGTCTCCAACGACGCGTGGCAGGGCCTCGCGGTTTCGAACAACGGCGGCACGACTTACACGGAATCGTTGGTCCCGGGCTACCCCGGCGATACGTCTGCAGCCGGTCTTGCCTCGCCGATTCGGGGCAACGCAGCCGCCTCCGACCCGTGGCTCGGCTACGACAATTTCAACAACCTGTTCTTCGCGTTCATCGCGTTCCAGCGGACACCACCGGGAAAACCGCTGAACACGACCGCCAACGCGCTTGCCGTCGCCAAATACAGCGTCAATCCGGCGACCGGCGCGGTGACGTATGCCAAGACCGTTGTTCTCGAGCGCGGCACGGTCGGGCTTGGCCAGCAGGAGGACAAGGAAGCGCTCGCCGTCGATAACAGCCCGAGCTCGCCGTTCAACGGCAGTGTCTACGTCTGCTGGGCGCGCTTCACCGGATCGCAGGACCATTTGACGGTCGTGTACTCGCACGACCACGGTGAGACGTGGGCGACGTCGCGGTTCGTCGGTCCGCAGAACAACGTCAACAACATGCAGGGTTGCAACCTCGCCGTCCAGCCCGACGGCAACGTCTATGTGGGCTATCGGACGTTCGACAACAATCCGACCGTCTCCAATCCGAACGACAGCTCGATCTTCGTCGCCCGCTCGACGAACGGCGGAGTGACCTTCTCGAGCCCTGTGCGCGTGGCCGTCTTCACGGATTACCGGCAGAACGCGACGAGGACCGCCTTCCGCACCTTCTCCGACGTTTCGATGGCGTCGGACGCCAACGGCGTCTTCATCGCCTGGCAGGGCCGGAATGGGACGAATGGGAGCGATGTCTTCGTCAGCCGCTCACGGACGAAGGGTGCTTCCTGGGATCCACCGGTGATTCCAAACGATTCCGGAGTGGGCCACCAGTTGATGCCGGCGCTCGCGGCGGCCGGTGGGACGCTGTCGGTGATCTGGTACGACAGCCGCTCCGAGCCGGCGTTCACGCCGGCGGGTCCAGTCAGCGGCCAGTGCCCGGCCGGCGCGACCACCCAAACGAGCTGCACCGGAATGGACGTCTACTACGACCAAGCGTCGACGACTGCGGCGGGTGCGCTCGCCTTCGGCGCCGACCTGAGGGTTACAGACCAGTCGTTCAACCCGAACACCTACGGGTCGATCAAGGCAATTACCCCGTTCATCGGCGACTACGTCGGCCTCGCCGCAACGGCGACCAACGCCTACGCCGTCTGGACGGACAACCGCGATGTCAACCCGTCGCTGAACGCAATGGAGGACGAGGACGCGACCACGAATCCTCCGGCCTTGATCAACGCGCGCTCGCGCGACGCGAACATCTACTTCGACAAGATCACGAAGTAAGGACTCGATTCGGCGGGGGCTGGAAATATCAGCCCCCGCCGCCCTCGTGTGACACTCGCGACGGACACGCGCGACCGGTCACCGGCCTGAACGCATAGCCCCCACGTCGCAGACCGGGCGATGAGTTTTCGTGGCTTGGCCGGTCTACAGCTCAAACACAGGAGGGAGCGGAGCACAATGCTCGAGCACGAGGTCGCAACGAAGGAAGAGTGGCAGGCCGCGGTCAAGCAACTCCACGAGCGGGAGCAGGAACTCGGCAACCTCGACGAGGAGCTGGCAAAGCGGCGACAGGACCTACCCTGGGTCCCCGTCGAGAAGGAGTACACCTTCGACACCGAGGACGGTAAGAAGACGCTGGCCGAGTTGTTCGAGGGGCGCTCGCAGCTGCTCATTTACCACCTGATGTTCGGCCCAACGTACGAGGCGGCGTGCCCGGGTTGTACGGGACTGGCCGACCACTTCGACGGTGCTCTCCCGCACGTGAACAACCGCGACGTCACGTTGATCGCGATCTCGCGTGCGCCGATCGAGAAGCTGCAGGCCTACAAGCGGCGGATGGGCTGGCAGTTCCCCTACGTCTCGTCGTTTGGCAGCGACTTCAACTTCGACTTCGACTTCGCGTTCACAGAGGAGCAGATGGCGACCGGCGAGCTCGCGAGCATGGTGGCGGAGGCCGACGACTGGCTCAAAGACTGGGCGGAGAACGTCGGCACCGACCTGGCCCACGGAATGGCCGAGTCGCCAGGTTGGAACGTCTTCAAGCTCGAGGACGGCGTCGTCTACCACACGTACTCGCGCACGGCGCCCGACCGCTTCATGCTCGCGCCGTACTACGCCCAGCTGCTCGACCAAGTACCTGATGGACGTGACGCCGACTTCCCGCTGCGCCGCCACGACGAGTACTGACCTATCGCCTCCATCGTTGCCTGATCGCGCAACGTACAGGTGCCTCGATCGTCACCGCCGAAGCTCGTGTTAGCCTCGCGCTCGTGCGGCTGAAGCTGACTTTGCTCTTGGGGGCAGTGGTTCTGCTCGCCACGATCGCCGCCGGCTGCGGCGGCAGCTCCGAGAAATCTGCCGGCCCGAAGAGCTCGGGCTGCTCGACGGGGCAGCTGAACCTCGTCCACGACGGACAGCTGACGATCGGGACCGACAATCCCGCCTTTCCGCCGTGGTTCGGCGGGACACCGCCGAAGGGGTCGATGTGGAAGGTCAGCGATCCGACCTCTGGGCAAGGCTTCGAGAGCGCGGTCGCCTACGCGGTCGCGAAAAAGCTTGGCTTCAAGAAAGGCGACGTCCGCTGGGTGGTCGTTCCATTCGAGCAATCCTTCAAGCCCGGCTCGAAGAACTTCGACTTCGACGTCAACCAGATCTCCTTCACGCCCGCGCGCGCGAAGAGCGTCGACTTCAGCAACTCGTACTACGACGTCAACCAGGCGCTCGTCGGCCTGAAGGGGAAGCCGATCAGCTCGGCGAAGAGCAGCGCCGACGTCAAGAAGTACAAGCTCGGCGTTCAGACGGGACGACGAGCTACGCCTACGTGACGAAGAACATCAAGCCGAGCCAGCAGCCCGGCGTCTACAACACCTCGACCGACGTCAACTCGGCTTTGAAGGCGCACCAGATCGACGGGATCGTCGTCGACCTGCCGACCGCCTTCTACATCACCGCTGTCCAGATCCCGGAGGCCACGATCGTGGGACAGTTCCCGACCGTCGGGACTCCCGAGCACTTCGGCCTGGTGCTCGCGAAGGGCAACAGCCTCACCCATTGCGTCGACAAGGCGCTCGCCTCGCTGAAGAGTGACGGCACGCTTGCGAAGATCCAGCAGGAGTGGCTGTCGAGCAAGGCGAACGCGCCGGTCCTCAAGTAGCGCCCTTCGCGGCGTGAGCGTCGACGCCGAGACGGGCCCCGGCAACCGCGGGTCGCGGATCCTCGGCGACCTCAGCGGCGCCCGCGACGTCGGGATTGCAGTCACGAGCACGATCGTGTTCCTCGCGATCATCGTCTTCGCGATCGTCAACTCTGCAGGCTGGCCGGAGGTTCGCCACGCGTTCTTCGACCGGAGGATCTTCGGCGACTCTTTCCCGGAGGTCGCGCGCGCCTTCCTCCTGAACGTGCGCATCTTCTGCATCGCCGAGGTGGTGATCCTCGTCGTTGCGCTCGGGATCGCCGTCTTGCGCGGCTTGCCGGGGCCAGTGCTGTTTCCGTTCCGCTTGCTCGCGGTCGCCTACACCGACCTCTTCCGGGGGATCCCGACGATCCTCGTCATCTACATCCTCGGCTTCGGCGCGCCGGCGCTGCAGCTTTCCGGCGTGCCGCGCTCGCCCTTTTTCTGGGGTGTGACCGCGCTCGTGCTCGTTTATTCGGCCTACGTGGCGGAGGTCTACCGGGCCGGGATCGAATCCGTGCACCCGAGCCAGGAGGCTGCGGCACGCTCGCTCGGCCTCTCGCGTGCAAAGACGCTGCGGTTCGTGATCGTGCCGCAGGCCGTGCGGCGGGTGATCCCGCCGCTTCTCAACGACTTCATCGGGCTGCAGAAGGACTCCGCGCTCGTCGCGCTGATCGGCCCGATCGAGGCCTTCCGGCAGTCCCAAATCGACGTGGCGGCGACTTTCAACTACACGCCGTACATGGCGACGGCGCTCCTGTTCGTGCTGCTCACGATTCCGCTGGCCCGGCTGACGGATTGGCTCGTCGCGCGCGACCGGCGCCGCCAGAGCGCGGGCGTCGCGCGGTGAGCTCGAACGGCTCGCTGCTGCGGCTCGAAGGCCTGCGGAAATCCTTCGGCGCGGTCGAGGTCCTGCGCGGCGTTGACCTCGACGTGGGCGAGCACGAGGTCGTCTGCCTGATCGGCGCCTCGGGCTCCGGCAAGTCGACGCTGCTCCGCTGCATCAACCTGCTCGAGCCGCTCGACGCCGGCAGGATCTTCCTCCGCGGCGAAGAGATCGGCCGCCGCGTCGACGTCAACGCAGTCCGGCGGCGGGTCGGGATCGTCTTCCAGGCGTTCAACCTGTTTCCGCACATGAGGGTGCTCCGCAACGTCACGCTCGCGCCGACACGCGTTCTCGGCAAGTCGCGGGCCGAGGCAGAAGCGGAGGCGACCGCGCTCCTCGATCGTTTCGGCCTGGCCGACAAGCGCGACGAGTACCCCGACCGCCTCTCTGGAGGCCAGCAGCAGCGCGTGGCGATCGTCCGCGCGCTGGCGATGCGGCCGGAGTTGATGCTGCTCGACGAAGTGACGAGCGCGCTCGACCCGGAGCTCGTCGCCGAGGTGCTGAACGTGATCCGGGAGCTCGCCGAGCGCGGGATGACGATGGTGATCGCGACGCACGAGATGAGCTTCGCGCGCGACACGGCCGACCGTGTGTGTTTCCTCGACGGCGGCAGGATTCTCGAGCAAGGGCCGCCCGAGGAGATCTTCACGCGCCCGCGCGAGCCGCGAACGCAGCAGTTCCTCGAACGCATAATTGCCGCCGGGAGGCTTTGATGAAGCGTCTGCGCGAGCTCGGCCTGCGGATCGGCGACCTCGAGGCGGGGGAGCGGAATGCGATCTCGGACGTTTCCGGCGTCTCGGTCGGGCACGTGACGGTGCGCCGCGACGAGCCGGATCCGCCTGCGGGCCGCGGGGTCGCTCGAACCGGGGTGACCGCGATCGTGCCGGCGTCACTCGAGACGCTCGTCAGCCGGCCGATCCCAGCCGGGACGGCGGTGCTGAACGGAGCGGGCGAGCTGACGGGCTCGATTCAGATCGGCGAGTGGGGGTGCATCGAGACGCCGGTCTATCTGACCTCGACGATGGCGGTCGGACGAGTCTACGACGGGGCCGTGGCGGCCGCAGTTGCGTCTGATCCATCGGTCGGGACGGAGAACTTCGTGATCCCGGTTGTCGGCGAGTGCGACGACGGCTGGTTGAACGACGCACGCACTGTCCAGGTCGAGGCCGATGAGGTCGGTCGCGCCTTGGCCGCGGCGGGTAAGGACGTCGAGGAGGGCGCCGTCGGCGCCGGCACGGGGATGATCTGCTTCGGGTGGAAGGGCGGGATCGGCACGGCGAGCCGCGTCGTCGACGGTGCGACCGTCGGCGTGCTCGCGCTGACGAACTTCGGTACTGCCCGCCAACTTCGGATCGACGGGGTCCCGGTCGGGCGGCTGCTCGAACAGCCGCGACCGGGCCGCGGGACCGCTGCGGGAAGCTGCATCGTCGTCGTCGCCACCGACGCATCGCTCGGTACGCATGAGCTGAGCCGGCTTGCGCGGCGCGCCGGCCTCGGTCTTGCCCGAACCGGCTCGGTCGCCCACCATGGCAGCGGAGAGATCTTCGTCGCGATCTCAACTGCTCAGGGGCCCGAGCGGTCGGGCTATGACCGGAATGCTTTCTTCACGGCGGCCGTCGAGGCAACCGAGGAGTCCGTCCTCAATTCCCTGTGGGCGGCCGAGGACGTCGAGGGCCGCGCAGGCCGGATCGTCCGCGCGCTGCCGCACGAGCCGGTGCTCGAGTTGCTACGTGAGCACGGACGGATCGACCGCCGCTAGCCGGTCAGCTCAGCGGCCAGGTCGGCGAAGACCTCGGTGTAACTGTCGACCGCCGCGTCATCGTGTGCGACCGTCAGCGTCCACTCTTCCTCGCGGCCGGGTGTCATGAAGAGGCCGCGGTTCATCGAGTAGAGCCAGGCCAGGTGGGTCAGTTCCTCGTCCTGGTTCGCCTTGAAGCTCGCGTAGTCGACGATCCGGTCGGTCGAGAAGGTGACGCAGCCCTTCGCGGCGATTCCGATTGCGTAGCCGGGCAGGGCGTGCTCGTCGATCACCCGGGAACAGCCGGCGAGGATTCGTTCGTTGAGGCGGTCAAGGTGCTCGTAGGCCGCCGGCGTGAGGACCTCCTCGAGGTTCGCCCGCGCAGCGGCCATCGCGAGCGGATTCCCGTTGTAGGTGCCGACTTGGTAGACGCTCCCATCCTCGACGACACGCATCGCCTCGTCCGTTCCGCCGATCGCGCCGCAGGGGAGCCCGCCACCGAGTGACTTTGCGAGCGTGACGAGATCGGGCTCGACGCCGAACCGCTCGGTGGCGCCGCCCGCCGCGATCGTGAAACCTGTTTTGACCTCGTCGAAGATGAGGACGATGCCCTTCCGTCTCGTCAGCTCCCGGACTGCTTCGAGGTAGCCTGGCTCCGGCGGGATGATCCCGAGGTTCATCATCGCCGCCTCCATGATCACGCAGGCGGGAGCTCGGCCTTCGGACTCGAGCCGCTCGATCCGCCGCTCCATGGCATCGGCGTCGTTGAACGGAACCGCGACGGTCATCTGGACGATCGCCTCGGGCAGTCCCGCTCCGTAGCCGACCGAAGGCAACTCGTCTGGTGCGATCCCCGCCACGTCGACGGATCCGGTGGAGACCATGACCGCATCGTGATGGCCGTGGTAGGAGCCAAAGATCTTGACGACCGTGTCGCGGCCCGTGAGCGCGCGGGCAATCCGGACCGCGTCCATCGTCGCCTCGGTGCCTGAGTTTGTGTAGCGCCATTTCGGCAGGTGCCAGCGGCGCTGCAGCTCCTCGGCGACGGCGATCGCGTCTTCGGTCGGCGCGGCGAAGTGGGTGCCGAGCCGGACACGACGCTCGACCGCGCGGGTGATGGCCGAGTTGGCGTGTCCTTGCGTCATCGAGCCGAAGCCGTTGTGGAAGTCGATGAGCTCGTTGCCGTCGACGTCCCAGACGCGGGCGCCGGCGCCGCGTTCGAGGTAGATGGGCCACGGCTCGCGGAGCTGGTAGGAGGAGGCAACGCCGCCGGCGAGCGAGGTTCGGGCACGGTCGTACATCGCACGCGATTTGGGCGTCCGCTCGTTCAGCGTGCGTTCTTCGCGACCGGTCAGCTCGCGAATGCGCTCTCGGTCGATCTGTGCCGGCGCCTGCGTGGCCATCGCCCGACCCTACACGCGGAGCAGTGCGGACCCCGACTTCCCGATGCGGGAGAACCTGAATTGCGGTGCTATCTTCGTCGCCGGGTGATCTCTCAGCAGCCTGCGCCGGGCCGTCTGCTGCCGAATCGCAGCCGCGTCAAACTCGTCCTCAGCCGCGGTCGACGAGGCTAGAAGCACTCGCCGCGCGGGTCGACCGCCGAACGGCGGGCGACGAGGGCGTAGGGTTGGCTACGTCAATCGACAGGGAGGGACGAATGGCACTGGCACGTGTTGTCACGTTCGAGGAAGTCAGCAAGGACCGGATGGACGAGATGGATCGCGAGATGAGCGAAGGGCAGCCGCCGGAGGGTTTCCCGTCCGCGGAGCTCGTCGCGCTGCACGACCCCGAGGCCGAGAAGTCGCTCGTGATCGTCATCTTCGAGTCGGAAGACGACTACAGGCGCGGGGACGAGATCCTGAGCGCGATGCCGGCCGGCGATACCCCCGGACGGCGGACGTCGGTGGCGAAGTACAACGTCGCCAGTCGGATGAAGTCCTAGGGCGTCTCGACCGAGATGCCGCCCGCCGGGGCAAGCGCGGGCGGGCGGTCCGTGCCGGGCGCGGCGCCAAGATCGGCATCGCGTGTGGCCAGCGCGGTGTAGCGGCCACCCCCGAGGATCAGGTCGTCGTGCCGACCGGACTCGACGACGCGGCCGTGGTCGAGCACGACGATCTGGTCGGCGTCGCGGACGGTCGAGAGGCGGTGCGCGATCGCGATCGTCGTTCGGCCCTCGGAAAGCTGGTCGAGGGCCTCCTGCACGAGTCGCTCGGTCTCGGTGTCGAGGGAGCTGGTGGCCTCGTCGAGGACGAGGATCGGCGGGTTCCGCAGGATCGTCCGCGCGATTGCGATCCGCTGCTTCTCACCGCCCGAGAAGCGGTAGCCGCGCTCGCCGACGACGGTGTCGTAACCCTCAGGAAGCGCCGTGATCACATGGTGGATCCGCGCCGCCTCGGCGGCTTTTTCGATCTCCGCGTCGGTCGCGTCCGGCTTGGCGAAGCGCAGATTCTCCCGCACCGACTCATGGAAGAGGTACGTCTCCTGAGAGACGACGCCGACGAGGTCGGTCAGCGCCTGGAAGCTCAGGTCGCGGAGGTCGATGCCGCCGATCGTGATCCTGCCCCGGCTGACGTCGTAGAGCCGGGCGGCGAGGTAGCCGAGCGTCGTCTTGCCCGAGCCGGTCTCGCCGACGAGCGCGGTCGTGGTGCCGGCCTCGACCACGAACGAGACGTCCTCCAGCGTCCACTCGTCGCCGTAGCGAAACCAGACCTGATCGAAGATGACGTCGCCGGCCTGTCCCACCGCGATCGCCTCAGGCTTTTCCTCGATGTCGACCGGTTGGTCGAGGTACTCGAAGATCCGGTCGAAGAGCGCCAGCGAGGTCTGCACGTCGAGGCTCACTCCGAGTAGGGAGCCGATCGGGAAGAACAGCCGCGTCTGGAGTGTCGTGAACGCCACGAGCATCGGGATCGAGACCGCAGTCGACCCGTGGGCGAGCGCGAGGCCGCCGAACCAGTAGACCGCCGCGGGCATGACCGCGAAGCTGGTCTGGATCGAAGCCATCACCCAGCGGCCGGCCATGCGCTGGCGCACCTCGAGATCCGCGAGGCGGAGCGAGTCCGCCTCGAAGCGGTCGGCGAGCTCGTTTCCGCGGCCCATCGTCTTCCCGAGCAAGATGCCGGAGACCGAGAGCGATTCCTGCACGAGGCTGGAGATGTCGGCGAGCGTCTCCTGGGTCGTCTTCGCGATCCGGCGCCGCTCGTTCCCGACGCGCCGTGTGAGCAGCGCGAACAACGGGATCAAGGCGAACGCGAACAACGCGAGCTGCCAGCTCAGCACGAGCATGCCGATCATCGTCGCGGCGACCGTGGTCACGTTCGAGGCGATCGACGTGGCGGTGTTCGTCACGACGTTCTGAACACCGCCGATGTCGTTGGAGATCCTCGACTGCACCTCGCCGGTTCGCGTCCGCGTGAAGAAGGCGAGGGACAGGCGCTGCAGATGCCGGAAGACCGCGGCGCGGAGATCGTGCATCACCCGCTGACCAACCTGATTGGAGAGCAGCGTCTGGATCACGCCCAGCACGCCTGTCGCGACCGCAATCGCGATCATGCCGGCGGCATTGATCGAGAGCGAGGTCGTGTTGTTTCGCGAGATCGCCTCGAGGACGTTCCTGAGCAGGAACGCGGGGACCACGCCGAGTGCCGCCGAGACGACGATCAGCACCAGCACTCCGCCCAGCCGGAGCTTGTACGGCGCGAAAAGCCTGGTGATCCGCGTCATGTTCGCGCGGCGCACGGCCGGATCGGCGGAGCGCTCGGGCGGCGTCTCCGAGGAGTGAAAGAACATGCCCACGAGCCTCAGCGTACGTCGCGGGTACTTGCTCGCAGGTGCCGCCACGCTGCCGGGCTCTCTATTTCGGTTCGTAAAACCTGCGTAATAACGGACCGGAAAGGCGGCAGACCGCGCCTAGACCTTCTAGAAGAGGGAAGACAAATTGTCGAACGAGCAAACAAAAGCAGAGGTGATTCGAAAATGAAGAAGTTCATGATCGCTGCGCTGGTGGCTTTTGCCCTTGCGCCGGTCGCCGCGTTCGCGACGCCGACTCCGGCGAAGCAGGCCTCTCAGGACTGCGCGTCGCTTCGGGCGAAGATGGGCGTCACGCCGTTCGCGCAGGCATTCGCCACCGCCGGAACCTCGAATGCGTTCGGCAAGTGCGTCTCGAAGCTCGCATCGGTGGAGCGGGCGAACGTCACGAGCGCCAATACCCTTTGTCAGGCTGAGCAGGCGGACGCGAACTTCGCCGCTACGCACGGCGGCAAGACGTTCGTCCAGTTCTACGGAACTCCCAGCGGCAAGAACGCTTTCAGCAGGTGCGTGTCCCTCAAGGTGAAGAGCTCCAGAACTGCGGAGCAGGCCGAGTTGAACCCGGCAAAGACGTGCAGCTCATTGAAGACCAAGGTGCTCGGCGCCTCGCTGTTCGCGCAGGCGTTCGGCACCAACCAGAACCATCGGAACGCCTTTGGCAAGTGCGTCTCCATGGTTGCCCGCTCTCAGTCGACGAGCGTCGTCAACGCTGCGTCGGCGTGCCTGACCGAGCTGAACGACGCGAACTTCGCCACCTCGCACGGAGGCAAGACGTTCGCCCAGTTCTACGGGACGAACAACGACCTGAGCAACGCCTTCGGCAACTGCGTCGCCAAGCAGCTGGGCGCAGCGACCACCAAGCTGCAAGGGTCGCTCACCGCCGCGGCGAAGACCTGCCGCTCCATGCGGAACGCCGACCCGGCCGGTTTCAAGGGCAAGTACGGCAGCCGGGCGAACGCGTTCGCGAAGTGCGTCGTCGCACACGCGCACGCCAAGTAATCGCAAAGTCGATCTCCGCTTGAAGAAGAGCCGCCCGTAGGGCGGCTCTTTCTTCGTTCCGCGGCGCGCCGGCGGGCATATCGTTCCTCGGGCGTGATTCGCCCTGCAGAGCCGGCTGACCTCGAGGCTGTGCAAACCTTGCTCCGAGAGTATGCCGCGAGCCTTCAGCTCGATCTCTCCTTCCAGAACTTCGAGTCCGAGCTAACCGATCCACTCGGGTTCTACGAGCTCGTGCTGTTGGCCGAAGACGGCTGTGTCGCGCTTCGCCGGGTCGACGAGCAGACGTGCGAGATGAAGCGCCTGTACGTACGGGCGGTCGCGCGAGGGAGTGGCCTGGGCCGAGCGCTCGCAGAGGCGGTGATCGCCGAGGCGCGCAGGCGCGGCTACGCACGGATGCTGCTCGACACGCTCCCGTCGATGAGCACTGCGCAGGAGCTCTATCGCTCGCTCGGCTTCCGAGCGACGGCGTCGTACCGCTACAACCCGGTGCCGGGGGCGACCTTCTTCGAGCTGGCGCTCTAGGGCCTGGCCGCACGGCCACGGGAACAGACCGGTCGTGGGCCCTGGAGGCGGTTCCGCCTTGCGCCGAGCGAGCGGCCGCCTCCCTGATTCGAGGGAATAAGTCAGCTCGACCTCCGACCGATCTCGGACAGGACGGCACTCCTCGTCCGCGGTCCGGAGGTGTTCTTGGCTCGACGCACAATCTCGGTTCTGGCAGCTCTCGCCCTGGCGCTACTCGCCACGTCCGTGGCCGCCGGCCGGAGCACCAGGTCGAACGGCTGCGGGGTGCGGGAGTACTCGTACGCCGGTCTGCAGAGCGAGACCAAAGCGCACGGTGTCGGTGCGACGCTCGTTCCGCTCGAGACACCCGCCGTCTCCGCCGGCCATGTCGGGGCCTGGATCGGCGTCGGAGGCCCCGGCGCGGGCCCGAACGGGAGCACCGAGTGGATTCAGATCGGTTTCAGCGCGTTCCATGCAGACTCGATGAGCCGCATCTACTACGAGGTCGCGGTTCCCGGCGAGATTCCCCGCTACGTCGAGCTCGACGCCGACGTCAAGCCCGGCGAGAAGCACCGCTTCAAGGTGCTCGAGATGGCGAGGCGCAGCGCGTGGTGGCGCGTCTGGCTCGACGGTAAGGCTGTCAGCCCGGCGATCCACCTCCCGGGCAGTCACGAAGCCTGGTATCCACAGGCGGTGGCGGAGAGCTGGAATGGCGCCGTCAGCGCCTGCAACAAGTTTCACTACCGTTTTTCGAACGTCACGCTGGCCCGCTCCGACGGCGGCGACTGGCGCCCCCTGAAGCAGAGCATCGCCTTCCACGACCCTGGCTACCGACTCGTTCAGACGTCGAACGTCCCGCGCAGCTTCCTGGCAACGAGTCTCGGCACGCCCCAGCCGGTCACGACGGTGCCTAGGCGCATTAGCCGCGCCAGTGCCAGGCTGGCCGCTTTGCATGCGGCCAGGTTCACGGTCTCGCGTAAGTAGCGGCGAGGAGGCGCCCCCCTCACGGGGCCGCGTCGTCATGGTCGCGGCAGAGGTTTCAGCGAATGGTTACGGGCGTGCCCACAGGCATCAACCGCGCCAGGGCCAGGATCGCCGGGTTACGCAGGCGGATGCAGCCGTGCGAGATGCGCCCGGGAATGATCCGCGGCTCGTTCGTGCCGTGGATCCCCACGAAACCTCCGCCCGGCCAGTCGGTCAGGACCGCTGAGCGAGCGCTGATCCCGAAGGCGATCGGTCCGTAGAACGGGGTGTTGAATTTGGTGAGCTTGTCGCGGACGTAGAACTCTCCGCGCGGGGTCGGCCAGTAGCTCTTACCCACGCCGACGCGGGTCTTGAAGACGACCTTGCCGCTGCGCTTCAACGTCGCGGTCAACCTGCCTCGGTCGATGTAGAGGTGGGTTCTGACCGTGAAGAGCGGGCTGAGGTCACGTTTCTGCACGTAGCCGACCGTGTTGTTCGGGAGGATCGGAAGGCGCACCCGGTACCAGCTCTTGCTGGGGCTGATGTCGGTCCGCGAGAGCACGAGCACGTCATTCTGAGTGCCGTCCGTGGTTCCGGTCGGCAGCTTCGTGATCACTCGCTCTGCGAGCCCAGGCCTCGCGCGCACGACAGCCGGCCGCATCACGACGGCCCAATGCGCGATCTTGGCATCGGTCAGCTTGATCGTGCGCGGGTAAAGAGCTCCGGTGTTGGCGCTGCCGTGCGCGGACGACGCGAGCGAGAGCAGAGCCACTACGAGGCCGCCTGCAAGCGCAATCGAAGCGGCCAGCATCCTGCGATTCTCAAAGACTGATGTGTTCACTTTGCCCCTCTGATCCCGGTCGTCAAGCCCGCATCAGTGTAGCGTCGGTTTCGGGCGTCACCCCTTGGTCTTTAGGTTAGGCAACCGCGAAACGCTCGGAACAGGGCGACGGTCTAGAATCGGCCTATCCGAACGGCCAACGCTTCGTTCTGTCGATGGGCAGGAACCGAGGGAGGGGTGATTCGATGACTCGACGGATCGCGTTGGTCTGCGTGGCTGCTTCGGCCGCTCTTGCGACCGCAGCCGTGGTCGCCGCCGGCGACGGCAAGGAGAAGGTCAGGTTCAATCCCGCCGATCAGGCCGCCGCGCGTGCAGTCGTGATCCGCCGCTCCGACCTCGGCTCGAGCGGCTGGCAAGGCGGTCTGGTGAAGCCGGATCTGTCGAGCCTCAGCTGTCCCAACTACCACCCCAAGCTCTCCGATCTCGTGCTCACGGGCGCCGCGGAAGCGGACTTTCGACGTAGCGGCTTCGAGTTCGACAGCGCCGGTCAGGTTCTGAAGACGCGCCGGATGGTCGGACTGGACTGGCGGCGCTCGGTGCTCGCGCCGGGGGCGGTTTCCTGCCTGCGGACGACCCTGGGCAAGGGGCTCGGGACGAATGCGAAGGTGGTCTCGTTCGCGAAGCTTCGCTTCCCGCGCGTTGCGACTTACACGGCTCTCTTTCGCGCCGTGATCGCGGTCCAGGCGCCGGGGCGGACGGTTCGCGTGCTCGCCGACATCGTGCTCGCCGGGCGAGGCCGGACCGAGCTGTCGCTCAGCGTCGCCGGTCCGGCTGCTGCGAAGACCGCGATCTCCGCGGCTGAGCGGCGGCTGGCTCGTCTACTTATCTCGCGCGCGCGTGCGTAGGGCGATCACGCCGCGTCACCGCGACGTCACTGCTTGTAAGCTCGGAGACGAATGAGGAGACGAGAGACGAAGAAGCGCCGAGACCTCGTGGTTCAGCAGCTCCACGCGCTGGCCGACGACCTTGAGGAGCTCTGGAAGGCGGCGACGCGCGACCCGGCGGCGGAGCGGCGCAAGCAGCGCGGTTGGATGATGCTGACCGGTGTTATCGGAGCGGCTTCGACGATGGCCAGCCGCAAGGCGCTGGCGAAGCTCTGGCCGATCCTGACCGGCGAGCCGCCGCCAGGCCCCAGGCCGCCGAACGCGCCTTCGCAGCCACGCGAGCCCGTGGCGGGCGAGCGTGTCCCCAAGTAGAGATTTCTAGCTTGCAGCGCGTGCGAGCTTGCGCTCGTTCTTCGCGCGGTACATCGCCTCGTCCGCCGCGCGCAGCAGGGCATCCGGCGTGTCCAGGGCGGTGCCTTTCGTGGAAATGCCAAAGCTCGCTTGCACGCGCAGGACGGAGGACCGTCCGCTTCGCTCGAGCCAATCGGAAATCCGTGCGCTGACCTCGGCCGCGCCGACTCGGTTCGTCCGAGGGAGCAGGATCGCAAACTCGTCCCCGCCGATTCGGAAAGCCCGGTCGGCGGGCCGGAGCTCGGTCAGCAGGAAGCGGCCGACGCGGATCAGGCTCTCGTCGCCGGTCGCGTGCCCATGCCGGTCGTTCAGCTGCTTGAGCCCATCGAGGTCGAGCACGATCAGCGAGAGCGGAGCATCGGCTTCAGCCGCCTCCGCCACGCTCGATTCGAGCTCGCGCATGAAGGCGCGCCGGTTCGGCAGCTGCGTCAGCGGATCATGATCTGCGAGGTACCGCATCTGCTCGAACTGTGCAGCGAGCGCCAATGCGCTGGCCGCCTGGTTCGCGAAGATCCGCAGCGCCTGTAGCCGCTCCTCGCTCGGCAGCAGCCGGTCCTCGGGCTCGTCGACCCAGATGACGCCGATGACGTCCTCCTGCGGCCCGTACAGCGGGATCACGAGCCAGTGGTGGTGCCAGGCATGCGGGCCGCGCCCGTTCAGCTCCGACTCGTAGATCACCTGCGTCGCGGGGACGCGCTTGCGAGCAACCTCGTTCGGAACGAGGAAGCATCCCGCATGCTCGTACTCCGGGTCGAACAACCCCGCTAGCTCGGTCAGGGAAAGGTCGTTGGTCAGGAGCCGGTCGGTAGCCGGCCAGCCGGCGGCGGCCCGCGTCACGAGCGTCGAGCCGTCATCGGCGAGTAGATCGACGCAGACCTTCTGGAAGCCGAGGGCGTTGCCGATCCCGTTGCAAACGGATTGCAGGATCGAGTCGGTCGAAAGCGTCTGTGTCAGGCCCGACGAGACGTGCATCAGCTCTTCGAGCGCCGCGCGATGCCGCTCGCGGACGATCGCCGCCTGCGCGGCCGCCAGAGCCTGGGCCGCATAGTGGGCGAAACCGACGAGTAGCCCCAGCTCTTCGTCGCTCGGGCGCAAGTCCGACACCGGGTCGCCGATCGAGAGAATCCCGAGGAGCTCTTCGCCCGGCCCGTAGAGCGGCACGAACACCTCGTCAGCGGGGTTCCAGGCGTCAGGGCCCGCGCCGACGTCGCGCTGGGGGACGTAGCGGTCGCCCACCTGGTTCTCCCAGTCGAACTCGCCGTGCTTGATGAAGTACGCGCCGCCACGCAGGAAGCGCTCGTCGAGTAGCGGCGTCCACTCCGCCCAGTCGTACGTGCTGCCGAGCAGCGCGCGCTGCACCTGTTTGTCCCCGTAGACCGTCGCGACGCAGAAATCGTCCCACTCTCGGCGATAGAGATTGAGGACGACAGTGCCGAAGCCGAGCGACTCGGCGATCGTTCGAGCGATCAGGGAGAGGACGGTCGGTAGATCGCTTTCCGCCCGGACGAGCTCCGTGACGCCGACGAGCGCGCCGACTCCCGACGGGTCGCGCGTATCCCGGTGGTGTGCTCGTGCGAGCAAACGCCCAAAGCGCGAGCTGCGCCGCGCCCCGCCAGCCAAGCCGGTCACCTTGTTGCCGCCGATCGAACAACCTTCCTCGAAGTACCTACCGCCGCTCCCAGCATCATCGATTCCGAGTGAGCTCGAATCGCTCCGGTGGGGGATTCACGCCGGCCGCGATTCGGTCCCAATTGCGACCCGGAGCCGTTTCGGCTTGCTCAGATTCCGCTCTGCTGTACCGGAACGCTCGAGCACACGGAAGAACGTGTCCACCACCGCCGGTGCGAACTGGCTCCCGCAGTGTCTTCGAAGTTCCTCCTCGGCTTCGTGCCGGTCAAGAGCGCGGTGGTACGGGCGGTCGGTCCCAGGAACACGCGCAGCAGCGTCAACGAGCGCTGGAGCGCCCAGGGGCGCGGGGGATCGAGGCCGCAACCACGCCGGGCACAGCATCGGTCGACAACCGATCCCTGGCGTCGCCCGAACGGGTGATCGGGACGTTTGTAGTCTTCCGCGGATGTCGGCGCTGGACGCGATTCGCCAGGCTGGGCTCTACGGACGCACGGTCGCGCGCGTTGCGCAGCGCGGTTTTCGTGAGCGTGGGGGCGACCCGGCGCTGGCGACGGAGCGGGTCGTCTTCGTCGTCGGGTCCCCGCGGTCGGGAACGACTTTTCTCGCCGGAGCGGTCGGTTCGCAGCCGGGTTTCGTCGACCTCGGCGAGGTGAGACCGGTGAAGGCGAGCATCGCGCGGTGGGCCTCGCTGCCGGAAGGCGATGCGGCGGGCGAGCTGCGCTCGACGCTCGAGCGAATCCGGCTGCTCAGCTTCGTCCGCGACCTGAGGCCCGTCGAACAGACGCCGGAGTTGAGCTTCGTCGTCCGCGCCGCTGTGCGCGCCTACCCGCAGGCAACCGTGCTGCACATCATCCGCGACGGCCGCGATGTCGTTTGCTCGCTGCTCGAGCAGGGTTGGCTCCGCGAGCGAGAGGGTCACGACGACGTCGGCCACCCGTACGGGGCGCATTCCCGGTCCTGGGTCGAGCCGGAGCGCCGGGAGGAGTTCACCCGCGCGCGGGAGGCGACGCGGGCGGCCTGGGCCTGGCGCCGGTACGTGACCGCAGCCCGCGCGGCGCCGGCGCACACGTTCGAGATCCGCTACGAGGAGATCGCGGCCGATCCGCCGGCTGCCGCCGAACGGATCGCCCGCCGCCTGGAGACCGACCTGGCGCCTCTCGCCGGCGCGCTCGGGGCAGTGCACAGTCGGTCCGTCGGCCGCTGGCGGGAAGACCTCGCTCCCGAGCAGGTCGAGGACGTCGAACGCGAAGCTGGCCCCCTGCTGCGCGAGCTGGGCTACGACTGACGACTCGTCTCCCCGCCGAGCTGATCCCTCGCATCCCGGGCCCGGCACGGGCGGTGCTCCGGAACGCCGTCTGGATGTATGGCCGGGCGACGTCGTTCGCGCGACCGCTGCCCGACTTCCTCATCCTGGGCGCCCAGAAGGCGGGAACGACCGCCCTCTACGCCTATCTGCGCTGGCACCCGGGCATCACCGGGCCCGCCTGGAAAGAGGTCAGCTACTTCGACCGGCACTACGGTCGCGGGCCCCGCTGGTACCGCGGCCACTTTCCGCTGCGAACCGGTGCTCGGATCGCGGGCGAGGCGAGCCCCGGCTACGTGTTCCATCCCCTCGCGCCGGAGCGGGTGCGGGCGACGGTTCCGAACGCCAAGCTGATCGTGCTCCTGCGGGACCCGGTCGACCGGGCCTTCTCGCATTACCATCACGAAGTCAAGCTCGGCCGCGAGCCGCTCTCGTTCGAGGAGGCGATCGAGGCTGAGCCGGAGCGGACACGCGGGGAAGAGGAACGGCTCCTGCGCGAGGCGGGGTATTTCAGTCGTGCCTGGTGGGACTACACCTACCTCGCCCGCGGCAGGTATGCGGAGCAGCTCGAACGGTGGTTCGCGGTCTTCCCGCGTGAGCAGCTGCTCCTCGTCGAGAGCGGCGAGCTCGCGGCCGACCCGAAGGAGGCCTACGCCCGGGTGCTCGGCTTCTTGGGCGCGCCACGACACGAGCTCGGCTCCTTCCCACGCATCTACGAGCAGAAGTACGAGGGGATGCGGCCGGAGACGCGCCGCCGTCTCGCGGAGGACTTCGCCGAGCCGAACCGCAGCCTCTACGAGCTGGCCGGCCGTGACTTTGGCTGGCAGCGTCCCTAGGAAGGGTTCGTCGAACCCTCCTAGTAGTCGCGGATCGTGGAGTTCGTGCCGATCGCGATCAGCGGTAAGGCGGCCCGGTCGAGCCAGCGCAGGACGGTGACGAGCTGCGGTCTCGAGAGGCTGACGCAGCCGAGCGTCGGGCCGCCGCTC
>Ga0126310_10000069_pt1 | contig 27261 bp, 24 predicted proteins | sample Plot60_FD_92540 | JGI IMG/M metagenome (GOLD analysis project Ga0126310, IMG submission 92540) | Serpentine soil microbial communities from UC McLaughlin Reserve, CA, USA - Plot60 | ecosystem: Environmental > Terrestrial > Soil > Grasslands | place: USA: UC McLaughlin Reserve, Lake County... | reverse complement strand
GGGATGCGCTGGGCACGCTCGAGCAGCTCGTGACCTACGGCGGCAAGGAGGTCGAGCTGGTCGACGTGCTCGACATCCTCGGCGTTGCCGACGCCGAGCTGGTGCTGGACACAGCCGAGGCGCTGGCGGCCTGCGACCCCAAGGCCGCGCTGCTGGCCGTCCAGCGGCTGTCGGACTCCGGCCGCGACGTCACCCAGTTCATGCGCGATCTCTCTGCTCACCTGCGCCACCTGTTCGTGGTTCAGACGCTGGGCGAGGTTCCCGACTCCTTCTCGGTCACGGCCGAGCACACCGACCGGCTGGCCGCGCAGGCCGAGCGCTTCTCGCAGGGCGAGATCGTGCGGGCGATCGAGTTCCTCGCAGCGGGCATCGCGGCTGTGCGCGAAGGCTCCGAGCCGCGCATCCAGGTGGAGCTGGCGCTGCTGAAGGCCACCCAGCCGCAGGCCGACCGGTCGCTACAGGCGCTGATGTTCCGCATCGAGCAGCTCGAGCGCCGGCTGGGCGCCGGGGAGCCGGCGGTCGACACACCGACGGAATCGGCGCCCGACGCGGGGTCCTCCGCGCAGCCGGCGCCGGTGGCGGGGGGCAGCGCCGCCGCCGCTGCGACCGCGCAGGCGGTGGCGGTGACCGAGCCGGATCGAGACCAGCTGGAAGAGCCCACCGCCGCGCCCGCACCCGACCTCGACCGGCTGCAGGCGCTCTGGCCGGCGGTAGCCGACGCGGTGCGCGAGCGCAACGCCATGGTGGGGGCCCTGCTGGCCGACGCGCGGCCCATCGCGCTCGAGGGCGACCGCATGACGGTGGCCTTTCCAGAGGAAGCCGTGTTCAAGAAGAAGAAGGCCGAGGGCAACCGGGAGCTGGTGCAGGGGGCCCTGCGTGGGCTCACGGGCCGCACGCTCTCGATCGTGTACGAGCTGAACGGCGCCGGCGGATCGCCGGAGCCAGTGGTGCTCTCGGAGGAGGAGCTGATCGACCGCCTGCGCGCGGAGCTCGGCGCGGAAGAGGTTTTCGAGGACGAGGACTGAGGCATGCCAAAGCAGCCGGACATGAACGCGATGATGCGCCAGGTGCAGCAGATGCAGGCCGAGATGCTGAAGGCGCAGGAGCAGCTCAAGCTCGAGACCGTCGAGGCAAGCGCCGGGGGCGGCATGGTCACGGTCACGATGACCGGCGAGCTCGAGCTCAAGCACATCAAGATCGATCCGGGCGCCGTGGACCCGGAGGACGTAGAGCTGCTCCAGGACATGGTGCAGGCGGCGGTCAACGAGGCCGTGCGCGCCGCACAGGAGCTGGCCGCCACCAAGATGGGCGCCGCCACGGGCGGCCTGGGCGGCCAGGGCGGCCTGGGAGGCCTCGGCGGCCTCGGCCTGCCGGGCTTGTAGCGCTTCTTGTTCGCCCCGCCGGTCAACCGCCTGATCACGGAGCTCGCGCGCCTGCCCGGCATCGGCCAGCGCACCGCTCAGCGGCTCGCCTTTCACCTGTTGAGCGCGTCAGACGAGGACGCGCTGCCGCTGGCCGACGCCATCCGCGAGGTCAAGGAGACGGTCGGTCAGTGCGAGGTCTGCTTCAACCTGGCGACCGAGCCGACCTGCCGCATCTGCCAGGACGAGCGGCGCGAGGGCGCGGTCATCTGCGTGGTCGAGCAGCCCGGCGACGTGATCCCGATCGAGCGCACCAACGAGTTCCACGGCCGCTACCACGTGCTGGGCGGCGCGCTGTCTCCCATCGACGGCATCGACCCGGAGGACCTGCACATCACCGAGCTGCTGTCACGGGTATCGGGCGATGGCGTGCGCGAGGTGGTGATCGCCACCAACGCAACCACCACCGGCGAGGCCACGGCCCTCTACCTGGCAGATTCGGTGCGCGAGCGCTCCCCCGACGTGGCGGTCACCCGCCTGGCGAGCGGCCTGCCGGTGGGCTCCGACCTCGAGTATGCCGACGAGATCACGCTGGGCAAGGCCTTCAGGGGCCGCCAGGCCCTCTAGAGCCGGCCAGGCGCCCTCCTCGGGCGTAGGATTGGCGCATGGCCACGCGTCTGGTCCGCGGCGCCTGCCCGCACGACTGTCCCGACACCTGTGCGATGCACACGACGGTCGAGGGCGGGCGGGCCGTGAAGATAGGCGGCGATCCCGACCACCCGATCACCGTCGGCTTCCTCTGCGGCAAGGTCTCGAACTACCTCGAGCGCGTGTACTCCGACGAGCGGCTGCTCCATCCGCTCGTGCGCACCGGCCACAAGGGTGCGAAGAGCTTCCGGCGAGCCTCGTGGGAGGAGGCACTCGAGCTGGTGGCCGCCGGGCTCCTTCGGGCCCGGGACCAGCACGGCGGCGAGTCGATCCTGCCCTACAGCTACGCCGGCACCCAGGGCCTGATCCAGGGCAACACGATGAGCGCGCGGGTGATGAACGCGCTGGGCGCGAGCGAGCTGGTGCGAACGATCTGCGCCACGGCGGGGATCGCCGGCGTGGTGGGAGCGCACGGCCTGTCTCCCGAGGTCGATCCCGAGGAGTGGCAGCACGCGCGCTACCTGCTCGTCTGGGGCTGGAACCCGCTCTCCACCGCCCCGCATCTCTGGCGCAAGCTGCTGGACGCGCGCAGGGCCGGCGCGAAGCTCGTGGTGGTCGACCCGTTCCGCAGCCGCACGGCCCGGGTGGCCGACGAGCATCTCCGGCCGCTGCCCGGCACCGACGCCCTGCTGGGGCTCGGGATGATGCGCGCGGTCGTCGACGCCGGTCTGCAGGACGAGGCCTGGTGCCGCGAGCAGGCCGACGGCTACGACCAGCTGGTCGGGCTGCTCGCCGGTCACCCCGTCGAGCGCTGCGCAGAGGGCTGCGGAGTGGACGCCGGCACGATCGCCCGCGTGGGCCGGGAGTTCGCCGCCACCCAGCCCGCGCTGTTGCGCCTGGGCGTGGGGGCCCAGCGCCACCGCGGCGCGCCGGCGGCCTACCGGACGCTGGCCTGCTTGCCGGCGCTGGTGGGAGCTTGGCGCCATCGCGGCGGCGGCTGCTCGTACATCCCGACCGCCACGGCGGCCGCCGTGAGCTCGACTCCGCTCGAGCGGGCCGATTTACGGCCGGGGCCCGTGCGACGCGTGAACATGGCTCAGCTCGGCGAGGCGCTCACCGAGCCGGGGCTGGAGCCGCCGGTGAAGGCGCTCGTGGTCTGGAACTCGAACCCCGCCTCGATCGCTCCCGACCAACAGCGGGTGCTTGCCGGCCTCAGGCGCGACGACCTGTTCACCGTCGTGCTCGAGCAGTTCATGACCGACACGGCCGCCCACGCCGACGTGGTGCTGCCCGCGACGTCGCAGCTCGAGCACCGCGACGTGGTGTTCTCCTGGGGCCACCACTACCTCACCTGGAACGAGCCCGCGATCGAGCCGCTCGGGGAGTCAAGGCCGAACACCGAGGCCTTCCGGCTGATCGCCGGGCGACTGGGCCTGGAGGACCCGTGCTTTCGCGACAGCGACGAGGAGCTGCTCGGTCAGTTGCTGGCATCGCCGCCGCCGGGTCTGGACGTCACGGCCCTGCGTGAGCGCGGCTGGGCCAAGATCGACCTCGGGCAGGGTCCCGTCCCGCACGCCGACGGCGGCTTCCTCACCCAGTCCGGCAAACTCGAGCTGCGGCCCGATTACCAGCCGCCCGCCGAGGTCGCCGACGCGCAGCTGGCGAAGCGCTTCCCGCTCGCCCTCGTCACCCCCAAGACCCACCTGTTCCTGAACTCGACCTTCGCCAACCAGAAGCGCCAGCACGCCGCTCAGCCTGAGCCCCTGGTCGTGCTGCATCCCGACGACGCGGACGCCCGCGGCGTGCAGGACGGGGCGGTCGTGCGCGTGTACAACGAGCGCGGCGACTTCTCCTGCCGCGCCGTGGTGTCAAGCGACGCCCGCCCGGGCGTGCTGGTGGCCCCGATGGGGTGGTGGAACGCCGACTACCGCGACGGCCGCGGCGCGCAGGCGACGACGCCTCAGCGGCTCACCGCCACCGCCGAGGCGCCCACCTTCAACGACAACCGCGTCGAGCTGGAGCCGCTCGCGGTCTAGCGGATCAGCCGGTAGTTGCGCTTGGCGTCGAGGATGCGCAGCACCGCCTCGTCGAGCCGCCTACGGCTGATCTGGCCGCGCCGCACCGCCCGTAGCACCGCCACGTAGGCGGCGCGCTGGTCGCCGGCGGAGCCGGAGATGTAGAGCAGGTCGGCGCCTGCCCGCACAGCGCTGACGGCTGCTCCGGGGATCGAGGAGAAGGCCGTGATCGGCGGGTCGGCCAGGTCGTCGGTGATCGCGAGTCCCCGGAAGTGGAGCTTGTCGCGCAGCAGCCCGGTGACCACCCTGCGCGATAGCGAGCCCGGCACGGTGGGGTCGGCGAAGGCGTACAGCGCGTGGCTGAGCAGCACCGCGGGCGCGCCGGCCCGGAGGGCTGCCCGGAAGGGCACCAGGTCTCGCTGCTCGAGGTCGGCGGCGGTCAGCCCCACGGTGGCCGGCGCCTGCTCCGTGGAAACGTCCGCCGAGCCAAGCCCCGGGAAGTGGCCGGGCGCGCTCAGAACCGCTCCGCGGCGGTAGGCCCGCACCTCGGCGTCGGCGAAGCTCGCGACCTGGCGCGGGTCGTCCGAGAAGACGCGCGCGCCCAATGCCGGATCGCTCTCGAGCCCCACGTCGATCGACGGCCCCAGCACGCCGGTCACGTTGAGCCGCCGCAGGGCGCTGGCGGCCTGGCGCGCCTCGGCGCCCGCCTGGCTGCTCGAGCCGAGGTCGGCCGGGGCGTGAGCAGGCGGCAGGTCCCGGAAGGCGTTGAATTCGCCACCCTCCTGCTTGGCCATCACGAACGGCGGCACACGGCGCGCCTGGCGCGACACCACTATTGCCTCGCTTCCGATCTGGCCCAGCAGCCCCGCGTCGGTGTAGTTGGCCCTGTCGACCACGATGCCGCCCAGGTCGAGCCGGCGCAGCTGCTGGAAGACGTTCGCCGTGAGGTCGTTGCCCCTGAAGCCCACCAGGAAGAGCTGGGCCACCTTGCGCTCGGCCGGCAGCCGGCGGGCGAGGTCTCGTACGCTGCGGGCGACGTTGGGAGCCACGGCGCGGCCGCGCGGGCGCTCCTGCGCCGGGGGGATGATGCGCGACAGGAAGGAGACGCGCTCGCGGGGCTGGCCGCGGCTGGCCTCCGGGACCCGCTTCGGCTCGTCGCCACCGCCGCCCACGACGACACCCGCCACCACGGCCCCCGCTGCCAGCACCAGCAGCACTGCCACCAGGAGCCTATGCCGGCCGCTCAGGCGCCCCACCGGGGTAAAGCTATCTTTCAGCGCGATGTCCGACGCCGCCAGGGGAGCCGCCGAGACGGTGGTGATGAAGTTCGGCGGCACCTCTGTCGCCGACGCCGAGCGCGTCAAGCGGGCCGCTCGCCGCATCGTTCATGCAAAGGAAGCCGGCATGCGCGTGGCGGCCGTGCTGTCGGCGCGCGGGAAGACCACCGACGAGCTCGTGGCAATGGCTCACGAGGTGTCCGAGCGCCCGCACCCTCGCGAGCTGGACATGCTGCTGTCCACCGGCGAGCGGATCTCCTGCGCGCTGGCTGCCATGGTGATCAACGACCTCGGTCACGAGGCCATCTCCCTGACCGGCTCGCAGGCGGGCATCGTCACCGACACCTCGCACACCAAGGCGCGCATCCTTGAGGTGCGCGCCGACCGCATTCGCGACGCCCTCGGCCAGGACAAGATCGTGCTGGTGGCCGGCTTCCAGGGGGTTTCCACCTCGGCCGACGTGACCACGCTCGGCCGGGGAGGCTCCGACACCACCGCGGTGGCGCTGGCCGCCGCGCTTGGCGCCGAGGTCTGCGAGATCTACACCGACGTCGCGGGAGTGTTCAGCGCGGACCCGCGGATCGTGCCCGGCGCGCGCAAGCTCGCGGTCGTGACCTTCGAGGAGATGCTCGAAATGGCGGCGTCCGGAGCCGGCGTGCTGCAGCTCCGCTCGGTGGAGTACGCCCGCAACCACGGTGTGCAGATCCACTGCAGGTCTAGCTTCGACGACGCTCCGGGTACGGTGGTCGTGGACGAGCAGCAGACCATGGAACGACCACTCGTCACAGCCGTCACTCATTCAACGGCGGAGGCGCGCATCACGCTCACCGGCCTCCCCGACCGCCCCGGCATCGCCGGGCGGCTGCTCACCGCGCTCGCCGAGGCCAACATCAACGTGGACATGATCATCCAGAACGAGCCTCAGACCGACGGCGAGCTGGCCGACATGTCGTTCACGGTGCCGCGCGACGACCTCCCCGCGGCATGCGACTCGCTGCTGCAGCTCCAGGGCGAGCTCGGCTTCGGCGCGCTGCAGACCGATGAGCACATGGGGAAGGTCTCGATCGTCGGCGCTGGAATGAAGAGTCATCCGGGCGTCGCGGCCCGCACATTCAGCGTGCTCGGCGATGCCGGGGTCAACATCGAGATGATCTCCACGTCTCCGATCAAGATCTCGTGCGTCGTCCGGGAGAACGACGTCGGGACCGCGGTTCGCGAGCTGCACACCGCCTTCGAGCTCGGCCACGACGCAGTCAGGCCCGAGGACGTCACCGGCGTTCACCGCCCGGTCGTGAGGGACCCGTCGTGAGGGTCGCCGTGGTGGGCGCCACCGGGGCGGTGGGCTCGACGATGCTGGGCGTGATGCGCGAGCGCACCTTCCCGGCCGACGAGGTGGTCCCGTTCGCCTCCGAGCGCTCGGCCGGGCGCACTATCGACTTCGGAGACTCGAACCTCGAGGTGCGCCCTCTGAGCGACGAGAGCATCCGCGGCTTCGACCTGGCGCTGTTCTCCGCCGGGTCGGGCGTCAGCGAGGACTGGGCCCCGCGCTTTGCCGCCGCCGGCGCGGTGGTGGTGGACAACTCCTCGCACTGGCGAATGCACGACGACGTGCCGCTGGTCGTTGCCGAGGTCAACCCCGAGGCCCTCGACCGGCACTCCGGCATCGTGGCCAACCCCAACTGCTCGACGATGCAGATGGTGGTGGCGCTCAAGCCGATCCTCGACAGCGCCGGCATCGAGCGAGTCGTGGTGTCGACCTACCAGTCGGTGTCGGGCACCGGACAGCGCGCGGTCGAGGAGCTGCACGACCAGGTCGGAGCCGTGCTCGAGGCCGACGAGCTGCCCAGGCCGCGCGTCTACCCCCACCAGATCGCCTTCAACGTGTTGCCCCAGGTGGAGACGTTCAAGGGCGGCGACGACTACACCACCGAGGAGCGGAAGATGATGCGCGAGACGCGCAAGATCCTGGGCGCCGAAGAGCTCGGGATTTCGGCCACCTGCGCGCGCGTGCCCGTGTACACCGGTCACTCGGAATCGGTCAACGTACAGACCCGCGAGCCGCTCTCATCCGAGGAGTGTCGTGAGCTGCTCGCCCGCGCGCCCGGCGTGACGGTGGTCGATGACCCGGCCAACGCCATCTACCCGCTGGCCATCGACGCGGCCGGCCGCGACGACGTGCTGGTGGGCCGCATACGACGCGACGACTCCCACGAGCGCTGCCTGAACCTCTGGGTCGTGGGCGACAACCTGCGCAAGGGCGCAGCCACCAACGCGGTGCAGGTGGCCGAGCTGCTGAACGTGCGCGGGCTGCTGACGAGCCCGCAGGCCGCCTGACTCCCCCACGGTTGTGACTTGCGCCCCCGCGCCGGGCGCGGGTAAGTTGCCGTCGCGATGAGCGCTGAGGCGTGGCGACTTGCGCCGAGACCGGCCTCGCTGGCCGCCGTCCTCCTCGCGCTCGTCGCTCCCTCGGCCACCGCCGCGCCCCAGCCGATACCCGAGGGGCCGGGCGTGGAGACCCTGCCTGCGTTCGTGGGCGCGCCCGCCACGCCGAGGCCGGTGTTCGCCACCGAGCCGCCGCGGCACCGCTTCATGGCGCCGAATGGCAAGAGCAACATCCATGTCGACGCCTGGCAGACCGACCGCAACCGCTGGTTCGGGCCGCTCGGGCGCGGCACCACCCGCAACTCGAGCTTCCAGTCCGCCGACTGCGCTTCACACACCTTCGATCGCCGGGGGCGCCTGATCACGGTTTGCGTGGGGCTGCAGGGACCGCGGCTGGTGATGTTCGACCCGGACACACTCGACGAGCTTGCCCGCTTCCAGATGCCGCCACGCCAGCTTCAAGCGGGGGGCAACCCCAACCCGTTCACCAACTTCTCGGGCGGTGGCTACTTCTATCTCGACCAGAACGACCGCTCGGTGGTTCCAACCACCACCCGCCACGTCTGGGTGGTCGCCGAGGCGGGCGACAGCGGCTTCACTCTCCAGCGTGACTACGACCTGAGCGGCGCGGTGCCCTTCGGCGACGCGATCATCTCCGCCCTTCCGGACTGGTCCGGGAGGATCTGGTTCGCCTCGGTGGACGGCGTCGTGGGCACGGTCGACCCGAGCAGCGGGGCGGTGCGCTCCCGCGCCCTCGGGGAGCCGATCAGCAACTCGTTCACCGTCGACGAGCGTGGGGCGGTCTACGTCGTCACGGACAGGGCGATGTACCGCTTCCGGGCGGCAAGCGATGGAACGCCCGCGACGGTCTGGCGCAAGCTGTACGAGAACGACGGGCAGAAGAAGTCGGGGCAGACGCAGGCAGGCTCAGGCACCACGCCGTCGGTGACACCGAGCTACGTGGCGATCACCGACAACGCCGATCCGGTGAACGTCGTGGTCTACAGGCGCCGCGACGGCGGATTCGTCTGCAAGGCACCGGTCTTCGGGCAGGGCCAGAGCTCCACGGACAACTCGTTGATAGCCACCGACCGGTCGCTCGTCGCCGAGAACAACCACGGCTACACGGGGCCGGCTGCGACAGAGCAGGGCAAGTCGACCGTGGGCGGGGTGGAGCGCGTGGACATCCGGGCCGGCGGTCGCTGCCGCAAGGTCTGGCACAGCGACGAGCGGGCGCCCAGCTCGGTTCCCAAGCTGTCGCTCGCGAACGGGCTCGTGTACGCCTACACCAAGGAGCCTCGCAGCGACGGGCAGGATGCCTGGTACCTGACTGCGATCGACTTCCATAGCGGGCGAACGGTGTTCAAGCGGCTGGCCGGCGAGGGCCTGGGCTTCAACAACAACTACGCCCCGGTCACGCTCGCAAGCGACGGTGACGCCTACGTCGGGGTGCTCGGCGGCCTGGTGCGGCTGGCCGACGCGGTGTCGCCGGCACAGAGCCCGCTGCGCCTTAGGCTGGCGCTTCGCTACAGGCGGGGCTCCCGCGGCTGTGCGCGGGGGGCGATCCGAGCGACCGTCGGCGGCCGTGACCGTGAGGCGCTGCGAGCGGCCGACTTCTCCCTGGGGGGCCGCCGCGTGGCGCGGGACCGCAGGCCGCCATTCGGCACGCGCATCGCCGCGGCCAGGCTCCGCGATGGCCGCAGGTACGCAGTCCGGGCAAACGTGCGCAGCGCCGACGGCCGCCGCACGCGGCTGACGCGGCGGGTCCGGGCCTGCGCCGCGGCGCGAGCGCCGCACTTCACCGGCTAGCCGTTATGCCCCTGGGCGCGCCCGCCGGCAGGCCGATCCCATGCCTGGGGCCGACCCACGCCGTGCAAGCAGCGGGCGCTAGCGGATCAACAGCGGCGTCCCGACCCTGAGCGACTTGCCCAGGCGGCGGACCGCCGAGTTGCGCAGGCGCACGCAGCCGTTGGAGATGCGCCCAGGGATCAGGTACGGCTGATTCGTGCCGTGGATGCCCACCTGGCCGCCGCCCGGCCAGTCGGTGCGGAAGGGGGAGTAGGCGCTCGTGCCGAACGCCAGAGCGCCGTAGACCGAGTTGGTGTTGCGAAACGGACCGAGCCGCTCGCGGATGTAGTAACGGCCCGCGGGGGTGGGCGAGCCCACCGCCCCCACGCCGATGCGCGTGCTGAAGAGCACGCGCCGCCCCCGGAGCAGGCGCAGGCCAAAGCGCGAGCGGTCCAGGACCAGGCGCTTGTCGGTCCGGCGAGCGAGCCAGAGCGACACGCCCGGCACCCAGCCGCGCCTGTCGCCGAGCCCCGCGTAGCGGACGTACAGCCACCTGCGGCCGGCGACCGTGACCTTGCCGAGCACGACCACCAGCTCCGGCGAGCCGTGGTAGGTCGCGGTATGAAGCAACGCCTTCTTGCGGGCGCTCATGCGTGGAGAGCCGCGCACCCAGGCCGGCCGCTCGACCCAGGCGGACCAGGTCTTGCTGCGCTCGTCCGACAACCGCACGTAGCCCCGCGGCGCCGCCGAGGAGGAGGCGGGCAGCGCGGGCACGGCCACCAATGCGAGCGCCGTTGCCGCCGAGCCGAGCGCCAATCCCCTCATCCGAACGGCGTCAAGGCTACAGCCCGCCCGCGATCGGGCGCGCAGGTGCTCAGGCGGCCGCCGGCGTCTCCTGGAGGCGGCGCACGACCGGCTTGGTCGAGACCACGTGCTTGCCCATGCCGAGCTCCTTCGGCTCGAGCCCCAGCGCCAGGCCCACCATCTGCGGCAGGTGCAGCACCGGCACGTCTAGGTCGCGCTCCACGAACTTGGCCGCCGCCGGCTGCTGCATGTCGAGGTTGAGGTGGCAGAGCGGGCAGGGCGTGACCAGGCAGTCGGCGCCGGCATCGATCGCGTCCGCCAGGTGGCGGCCGGCCTGGCGCAGCGAGGTGGTGCGGTTCATCGTGATCACCGGGAAGCCGCAGCACTTGCGCGCGCCCGCGTACTGGACCGGCTCGGCGCCGAGCGCGGCGATCAGCTGGTCCAGGTAGAGGTCGCGCTCCGGATGGTCGGCGTAGCCGAGGCGCTTGGTGGGCCGAACGATGTAGCAGCCGTAGAAGGGGGCGATGCGCAGCCCATCGAGTGGGCGCACCACCCGTTCGCGGAGTGCGTCCAGGCCGATCTCCTCGACCAGCAGCCAGAGGAGGTTCTTGTTCCACCAGTCGGCGTCGCGCTCGTACGCAAGGCCTTCGCCCTTCAGGTGGGTGTTGATGTGCCGGCGGTAGTCGCCGGAGGCGTCCAGGCGCTCCTGGCACTCCGACTGGGCGCCCTGGCACGTCGAGCAGATGTTCATCATTCCGGCCGCGCCGTCGACGCTCTGGGCCATCGCGAACGTCCGGGCGTTCAGCGTGTCCACGAGCTCCTGGTTGTGTTCGGCGATCACGCCGGCGCCGCAGCAATTCGCGCGGTCGAGCTCGACGAGCTCCAGGTCGAGCAGCGGTGCCACCTTCTCAACGGACCCGTGCAGCTCCGGCGTGAAGCCGCGTGAGACGCAGCCGGGCCAATAGGCGAGCTTCACCGTTCTTCGCCCCCTTCCGCCGCCGCGCCCTCTTCCTCTCCGCCGCCCTCGCCGACGATGTAGAGGTTGAGCTCCAGGCGCTCGTCCTTGGAGTCGATCTCCTTGAAGATGCGCCTGACCTGGTCCTGGTCGGGCAGCTTGGGGTGGATCAAGGCCTTCTTCGGCGTGACCTTGCCGGAACGCAGGCCGCGCAGAGCCGTCGGCGCGCTCTCGAGCAGCTGCTTCACGGCGCCCGGCTCCGTCTGGCCCTTGATCAGGGAGCCGTCGCCGAACGAGCGCGGCACCAGCTGCGCCTCGTGCAGGGTGCCGTACTTCTCGATCAGCTCGGTGAACGCCTTCTCGTGCCCAAAGCCGTTGTTGCGGTCCTTGATCTCGTAGTCGCCGGTGGCGCGCCGGCGCAGGCGCATGATCTGGCTCATCGGCGCCACGTCCTTGGGGCAGACCTCGATGCAGGCGAAGCAATGGGTGCAGTCGTAGATGCCGTGCGGGTCCTCGGCCAGATCGTTCAGGCGCTGCTCGGTGGCGCCGTCGCGGGGGTCGCCCACGAAGCGGTAGGCCTTCGCCAGTGCGGCGGGCCCGATGAAGTCGGGGTCCACCTCCAGCGAGAGGCAGGCGGATACGCAGGCGCCGCAATGGATGCAGGCCATGGACTGGGTCACGTCGATCATCGCCTCGGCGGGCACGATGTACTCGCGCTCCGGCGGCTCGCCCTCGGGAAGCAGCCAGGGCACCACTCGCTGGACCTTCTTCCAGTGGACGGCGTCCATGTCCACGATCAGGTCCTTGATCACGGGCATGTTGCCCATCGGCTCGACGACGATCGCGCCGTCGCGCGCGTTGGCCGCGGCGTCGGAGATGCGCGTGTTGCAGGCGAGCGACGACTTGCCGTTGATGCGCACGCCACAGGACCCGCAGATGGCGGCGCGGCACGAGCAGCGGATCGCCAGCGAGGCATCTTCTCGGTCCTTGATCTGGAGGATGCCGTCGAGCACCGAGCGCTCGGGGTCGAGCTCGACGCCGTAGTCGCGCCAGTAGGCCGCCTGCCCGGACTCCGGGTCGAAGCGGCGGACCTTGAGGGTGAAGGTCTCAGCCATTCAGCGAGTAACCGTAGTGGCGAGATGGCCGAGCACGGATGTGAGGACAGATCGCCAGGCGAGATGGGGGGGCATGGATGCGAGCACGGATCGTCAGTACTTGCGCTCCTCGGGCTCCCACTGGGTCTGCGTGACCTCGGAGTAGGAGACCCTCGGCTCGTCCCCGTCCGGCGAGATGTTGATGTGCTTGAGCCACTCATCGTCGTTGCGGTCGGGGAAATCGGTGCGGTACTGGGCCCCCCGGCTCTCCCTGCGCTCGAGCGCCCCGACGACGGTGCACTCGGCGTTCTCGAGCATGAACTGCAGCTCGAGCGCGCCCAGCAGGTCCTGGTTGAAGATCCTGCCGCGGTCGTCGATCGCCGGGTTCTCGGCCTCCTCCTTCAGGCGCCGGACCGTCTCGAGCGCGGTGCGCAGCCCATCCTCGTCGCGGAACACGGCCACGTACTTGTCCATGGTGGCGCCCAGCTCCGCCTTGATCTCGGAGACCCGCCGGCCGGTGCGCTCCCGGCCGATGATCTCGGCGATGCGGGACTCCTCGTCGGACAGCCGGGCGCGGGCCGGGTCGGGGGCCGCCATGCCCTTGGCCGCCTTCGCCGCGTGCTCACCCGAGCGGCGGCCGAACACGAGCGTGTCGAGCAGCGAGTTGGCCCCCAGGCGGTTGCCGCCGTGCACCGAGACGCACGCGACCTCGCCGGCGGCGTAGAGGCCCGGGATCTCGGTGAGGCCGTTCGTATCGGTCTTCACGCCGCCCATCACGTAGTGGTTGCCGGGCTTGATGTGGATCGGCTCCTGGGTGATGTCGACACCCGCGAAGTCGCGGCCCACGTTCACGATCTCCCGCAGCGCCTCGTGGATGCGCTTGCGCGGGACCTGAGTGACGTCGAGCGCCACGGTGCCGTCGTCGAAGCCACGGCCCTCGTTGATCTCCGTCTGCTCCGCGCGCGAGACCACGTCGCGTGAGGCCAGCTCCATCTTGTTGGGGGCGTACTTCTCCATGAAGCGCTCGCCCTCTGCGTTGTAGAGGTGGGCGCCCTCGCCGCGGGCCCCCTCGGTGATCAGCAGCCCCAGGCCGGCGAGCGTGGTGGGGTGGTACTGGACCATCTCCATGTCCATCAGCGGCGCGCCGATCCGGTAGGCCATGGCGATCCCGTCCCCGGTGCAGACGAGCGCATTCGTCGTGGGGTTGTAGACCTGCCCGTTGCCGCCGGAGGCGAGGATCACGGTCTTGGCCCCGAACAGCTCCATCGAGCCGTCACGGATGTTGCGGGTGACCGCGCCGGCAATACGCCCCTCCTCGTCCTGCGCCAGGGCGGTGGTGAACCACTCCTCGTAGCGGAAGACCTCGTCGTGCTTCATCAGCTGCTCGTAGAGCACGTGCAGGATTGCCTGGCCGGTGATGTCGGCCACGTAGTAGGTGCGCGCCGCCGAGGCTCCGCCGAAGGCGCGCTTGCCGAGCCTGCCCTCCTCGTTGCGGTGGAAGGTCACGCCCAGGTGCTCGAGCGCGAGCAGCTCGTTGGGCGCCTCCTTGCACATGATCTCGATGGCGTCCTGGTCGCCCAGGTAGTCCGAGCCCTTGACGGTGTCGAAGGCGTGCGACTCCCAGGAGTCCTCGGCGTCGAGCGCCGCGTTGATACCGCCCTGTGCCGCGTTCGAGTGCGAGCGCACCGGGTGCACCTTGGAGATGACGCCCACGTTCGCCCCCTCCTCCGCTGCGGCGAGGGCGGCGCGCTGGCCGGCGAGCCCGGCTCCTATGACGAGGACGTCGTGCTGGGGCATTCGAAGGGAAGGGCCGGGAATCCTATGCCACCGGCGCGGCGGGGCGGAGAGCTCGGCGCAACTGGTCCACCGTCACGACGCCGCGCAACCTGCCGTCGCCGTCCACCGCCATCAGCGCCCCGAGGCGGCCCAGCCCCTCGCGGCCCAGCAGCGCCTCCAGCGGCTCCTCAAGGCGCACGCGCAGGCCGCTGCCGTCGTCGTCGCGAGCCATCACCGAGGCCACCGGGCGGCCCGGCCGCACGGTCTCCGGAATGCTGGTAACGGCATCGTGGGTGAGCAGGCCAACCAGCCGGCCGGCGGCGTCGACGACCGGGAACCAGGGCCAGCGGTAGCGCAGGAAGAACTCGTCCTCGGCCCGGTCGAGCGTCATGTCGGCGGGCAGCGCCACCGGCTCGGCGTCCATCACGTCGGACACGGTCAGGCCCTCGATGCGGCCGCTGATCGAGCTTTGAACCTCCGCGCTGCGCGCCGCCTGGGACAGGAAGATCCCGATGAACGCCAGCCAGATGCCGCCGACCAGGTTGCCGCGCAGGAACATGTAGGCGCCGGCAGCCATCATCAGGAACGCGAAGCCGCGGCCGAGCCGTGCGGCGAAGCGGGTGGCGCGGTTGCGGTCGCCGGTCCGCCACCAGGCGATGGCGCGGGCGATCCGCCCCCCGTCCAGCGGGAAGCCCGGAATCAGGTTGAAGGCCAGCACCACGGCGTTGATGGACGCCAGGTAGCCGATCACCGCCGTGGCGTTACCCACCGTCTGCTCGAAGCGGCTGGCGCGCCAGACGTCTTCGGCGCTCGAGATCAACGAGCCCAGTCCCATGCAGACTGCGACGATGGCGAGCGTCACGAGCGGCCCGGCTACGGCCACCCTGAACTCGACGCCGGGGGAGTCGGTGTCGCGCCCCATTTTCGCCACGCCGCCGAACATCCAGAGGTCGATGCCCGCGATCGGGATGCCGTTTCGCATCGCCACGACCGCGTGCCCGAGCTCGTGCAGCAGGATCGACAGGAAGAACAGCAGCGCGCTGATCACCGCGAGCGTGAAGTCGTCGTAGTAGTCCGACAGCGACCAGATGATCAGGAAGAGCACGAAGAACCAACTCACGTCCACGCCGATGCGGATGCCGAAGACGCGCGCGAGCTGGATTGAGCCGCCGCCGAACATACTTGGATGATGGTGCCAGACAGCCCGTGGCGCGTGGTGCCGCCGGCCGTGCTGGCTGCCGGCGGGCATCGGGCAGCGCGCCGAACGGCCGCCGGGCTCGCCCGCATCGCCTCCGAGCGCCGCGGTCGGTAGAAATCGCGGCGCACCACGACCAGAGAGGACCGACTTGGCTCACAGCGTGACCTTCATCCCGGGGGACGGCACCGGCCCCGAGATCGCCGAGGCGACCCGCCGAGTGCTCGAGGCCACCGGCGTCGAGTTCGAGTGGGACTTCCAGGACGCGGGCGAGGACGTCTACGAGGAGGAGGGCCACCCTCTGCCCGACCGCACGCTCGACTCGATTCGCAGGAACGGGCTGGCGATCAAGGGGCCCACCACCACCCCCGTCGGGGCCGGCTTTCGCTCGATCAACGTCGCCCTGCGCAAGGAGTTCGACCTCTATTCCTGCATCCGGCCCTGCAAGGCCTACGAGGGCGTCCGCACGAAGTTTCCCGACACCGACCTCGTGGTGGTGCGCGAGAACACCGAGGACCTCTACGCCGGCATCGAGTTCGAGCGCGGCTCGGAGGAGGAGGAGAAGCTCGCCAGGTTCCTCGCCGACGAGCTCGACAGCCCCGTGCGCGAGGACTCCGGCATCTCGATCAAGCCGATCTCGGTATTCGGCTCGGAGCGGATCGTGGAGTCGGCGTTCGACTACGCCGAGGAGTACGGGCGCAAGAAGATCACCGCCGCGCACAAGGCCAACATCATGAAGTACTCCGACGGGCTGTTCCTCGAAGTCGCGCGGAAGGTGGCCGAGCGCCATCCCGACATCGAGTTCGAGGACCGCATCATCGACAATCTCTGCAACCAGCTCGTGTCGCGGCCCGAGGAGTACGACGTGGTCGTGCTGCCGAACCTCTACGGGGACATCGTCTCAGACCTGGGCGCCGGCCTGATCGGAGGTCTCGGCCTGGCACCGGGCGCGAACATCGGCTCCGAGGGAGCGATCTTCGAGGCCACCCACGGCTCGGCGCCCAAGTACAAGGGCCAGAACAAGGTCAACCCCACGGCGCTGATGCTGTCAGGGGTGTTGATGCTGCACCACGTCGACGAGGACGAGGCGGCCGACCGCCTGGAGGCCGGCATCGCCGGCGTGATCAAAAAGGGCGAGAAGGTGACCTACGACCTGAAGCCGAGCCGCGACGATCCGTCGGCGGTGGGGACGTCCGAGTTTGCCGATGCCGTTATCGAGGAGATGGAGAGCGCCGCATGAGCGAACCAGTGAAGGTGACAGTGACCGGCGCCGCCGGAGCGATCAGCTACAGCCTGCTCTTCCGCATCGCCGCCGGGCAGATGCTGGGCGACGAACAGCCGGTCGAGCTGCGCATGCTCGAAATCGGCGACGCGATGGAGGCGCTCGAGGGGGTGGCCATGGAGCTCGACGACTGCGCCTTCCCGCTGCTTCACCGCATGGTGCTCACAGACGACGCCAAGGAGGCCTTCGAAGGCACGAACGTCGCGCTGCTCGTGGGCGCGAAGCCGCGCGGCAAGGGCATGGAGCGCTCGGATCTGCTCCAGGAGAACGGCAAGATCTTCGGCCCTCAGGGGAAGGCCATCAACGGTGGCGCCGCCGACGACATCCGCGTGCTCGTGGTGGGCAATCCGGCCAACACCAACGCGCTGATCGCGATGAGCCACGCGCCCGACGTTCCGGATGAGCGCTTCACCGCCATGACTCGTCTGGACCACAACCGTGCTCTCGCCCAGCTGGCCAACAAGGTGGGCTGCCGGGTCACCGACATCTCGAACATGGGCGTCTGGGGCAACCATTCGCCCACGATGTATCCCGACCTCTTCAACGCGAAGGTGAACGGCGAGACCGCGGCAGACGTGGTCGACGACCAGCGGTGGATCGAGGATCAGTTCCTGCCCACGGTGGGAAAGCGTGGAGCGGCGATCATCGACGCGCGCGGCGCCTCGAGCGCGGCCTCAGCGGCCAGCGCGGCGATCGACCATGTGCGGGACTGGGTGCTCGGCGCCGACGGCTGGGTGTCGATGGCGATCCCCTCGAAGGGCGACTACGAGATCGAGGAGGGCATCATCTGCTCGTTCCCGTGCACGTGCTCGAACGGCGACTACGAGGTGGTGCAGGGCCTCGAGCTGACGGACTTTTCAAAGGAGAAGATCCAGGCGTCCGTGGACGAGCTGAAGGAAGAGCGCGAAGCCGTGAAGGATCTGATCTAGGCGGGGTGCCAGCCCTGGTCGCGCCGCTTGACCTGGCCCTCTGACTCGAGGCCCGGCATCACGCGGTAGAGGTAGTTCGCCTTGATGTTCATGGCGTCGGCCAGCTCGGCGATCGTGATGCCGGGCCGCGCGCGCACCAGCTCGAGCGCCTGCAGCGAGCGCGTGCCGCTTCCGCGCGGGCGGCCGCGGCGCCTGCGCCCCCCGCCGGCGCTCGCGCGGCGACGCCTCGGGGAGGGACTTCCATTGCCCACCTGCGCGAGTGCGGCGGATGCCTTCTCGAGCCGCTGGTACTCGTCCACGAGCGGACGCAGCTCACGCAGTCGCGCATCAATCTCCTTGCGCTTCTCATCCAGAAAATTGGTCAAAACGTCTCCAGTAACTAGTGAACCGAACTATTAACCGTGAACACTAGCTATTCCAGGAGTGACTTCAACCGCTGCAGAGAACCGTCCAGTTCCTTCTCGGTTACGCGCGAGACGCTGCGGCCGGCCAGGCGCCCGAGCGCCCCTCCGGGCAGCGTGTACTCATTGGCATAGGAGAAGCGGGTGCCGTGAGCGTTCGGCTCGAACTCGTATACGACCTTCGCCTGGGAGGCGATCGGTCCCCTGCCCTCCCACACCACCCGCGTGCAAGGCTCGTTCTCCACGACAGTCCAGCGCACCTTGAACTTGCGCCCGGCAAGCTTCAGGCATTGGGTCAGCCTGGACCCCTTCTGCAGCTGACCGTCCGGCGCCTCCTCCAGGTGGTGATGGATCGTGACCCAGTCCTCGAGCCGCTGCGGGTCCATCACCACGTCGTATACCCGCTTCGGTGCTGCCGACAGCTCGACCGTGCGCTCGGCCTTCACCTGGCCCCCAGGGACTCGAGCGACTCCCATTCGCCGAGTGCGTGCTCCACCGCCCGGTCGAAGGGTCGCGGCTTGACTCCGTACAGCCTTGCCGCCTCATCGGGGTCGCGCGGCAGCAGGTCGGTCTCGAGGCTGGCCATCAACGGACGCACCAGCTCAAGGGGCTGGTCGGTGATGGCGCTGACCACGGCGCTTGCCGGCGCGGTCAGCGAACCGCCCAAGCCGAGCTCCAGCCGCCCGACCCCCATCGAGTCCGCAATGCGCTCGATCATCTCGCCATAGCTGACCACGTCGGGGCCCACGACGTCGAGCGAGCGCCCGGCGGCGGCCGCTGTGGACGGCGTCAGCGCCAGGAAATCCAGCACGTCGCGCTGGTCGACCGGCTGCGTTCGATTCCTGCGCCAGGCGGGTATCGGCAGCAGCCGCAGCCGCTCCACGAGCCGCACGAGCACCCGGAAGGAGGAGGACCCGGCGCCGATCACGATCGACGCCCGCAGGGCCGTAGAGCCCGGCACAGCCGCCAGCAGGATCTGCTCCACCTCGAGCCGCGAGTGCAGGTGCGGTGAAGCCCGACCGGGCGGCGCCAGGCCGCCCAGGTAGACGATCCGCTCCACGCCCCCGGCCGCGGCCGCGCGCGCGAAGTTCTCGGCTGCGCGGCGGTCACGGCTACCGAAGTCGCCGTCGTCCGAAGCCTCCATCGAGTGGACCAGGTAGTAGGCCGTATGGCAGCCGTCGAGGGCCCGCTCGAGGCCACTGCCCGTGAGCAGGTCGCCCGCGACACGCTCCACGCCGTCGAGGCCCTCGAGGCGCACAGGGTTGCGCGCCAGGCCCCGCACGGCCCGGCCCTCCTCGGCCAGGCGCCGGACCAGGCGGCCACCCACATAGCCGGTTGCGCCGGTTACGAGCTCCATCGGCTCCACATCCTTCCCGATACGGCCGGCGCGAAGCTGCGGCCACCGGGGCGCGCGGTGAAAGCCCGGTACTTGCGGGGCCCGGTCCGAAAAGGCTGCAGATTGCAGGAAGGAGAAAACGCTCCGATTTGCGGGAACCCGGGTGGCGCCGCCCGCCCCACTGGTGCAGGATGGCCGGCGTATGGGAAAGACCGTCAAGGCAGCGTCGTGCGAGGACTGCTTCTTCCACCAGAACCACCTCTGCTCGCTCGACCGCTGCGAGCCGTGCACGACCTTCCGCCCGGCCGACCGGAACCTGGCGCCCGAGCGCCAGCTGGCCTTCGTCTTCCGCACCGAGCGCATCACGGCGGCCTACGCTTTCCCGCAGCCCAACGCCTAGGCTGCCCCACATGAGGTTGAGGGTGCTGGGCAAGTCGCCGTCCTGGCAGGACGCCGGGGGCGCCTGCTCGGGTTATCTCCTCGAAGATGGCAACACCGCCGTGGTCATTGACATGGGCAACGGCGTGTTCTCGAAGCTGCGGCAATTCCGCGACTACGTCGACATCGACGCGGTCGTTCTCTCGCACCTTCACGCCGACCACTTCCTCGACCTGGTGCCCTACTCGTACGCGCTCACCTACGCGCCGCGCCAGCAGCCGGTGCCGGTCGGCGGCTTCCCCGGAACCGACGACCCGGCGCGGCCAACGCTCTACGCGCCTCCCGGCGCGCGCGAGATTTTCCGCCGTGTGGTCGGGGCCTGGGGCAACGACGACCTGATCGAGAAGGCGTTCGACCTGATCGAGTACGAGGCCAGATCGGAGATCGGGATCGGCCCGTTCCGCGTGCGCTTCCACGCGGTACCCCACTTCACCGAGACCTACGCGATGGCGATCGAGTCCTCGAACGGCGCCGGGCGCATCGTCTACGGCGCCGACTCGAGCCCCACGGAGGAGCTCAGGGACTTCGCGGCCCAAGCCGATCTGCTGCTGATCGAGGGAACGCTGCCGCGCCCGGAGCGCACGGGCAAGCGCGGCCATCTGACTCCCCGTGAGGCCGGCGAGCACGGCCGGGAGGCGAAGGTCAAGCGACTGGTGATCACCCACATCTCCGACGAGCTCGATTCGAGCTGGGCCCACGACGAGGCCACGGAGGGTTTCGGCGGGCCGGTGGAGCTGGCAGAAGAGGGGGCCGTCTACGACGTCTGATCGGAAGGTGCGCCGGCGAAGCGCGCTGTAGGGATGCGCTAGCCCCCTGAACAGCGCCTCGGGGCGCCTCGGCCGTCGAGGCTGTGGACGACCCCATTCTCGAGCAGCACGCCCGCAGTATCCTCGCCGGGTGCCCCCCTCACGCGACCTGTTCGCGAACTTCGAGCGCATGCGGCGCGAGATCGACGAGCTGTTCGGCGACGTCTTCGAGCGCTCGACCGGCTTGCGCGGGCGCGGCTTCTCGCCCTCGGTGGACGTGTACTACGCGGACGACCCGCCGCGGGCGGTGGTCAAGGCCGAGCTCGCCGGGGTGGACATCGAGAACGTGGCACTCGAGATCCGCGGCCGCCAGCTGCTGATCACCGGCCAGCGACGCCCCGACGAGGTCCCCGGGCGCCTCTACCAGCAGATCGAGATCGAGCACGGCCCGTTTCGCCGCGCGGTCGAGCTGGGGGCGGACGTGATGGCCGAGGAGGCCCGCGCCAGCTACGAGGACGGGGTGCTGCAGGTCGAGGTGCCGCTGGCGCCGCGCCAGCAGGCCACGCGGCGCGTGCCGATCGAGGACGGCGAGTGAGCATCCACATCCCGTCCTCGGGGAACGGCGAGCCGCTCGAGGTCGCCGTTCGCGCCAGCCTCCCCGACGCGCTGCCGATCCTGCCGCTGCGCGACAGCGTGCCCTTCCCCGAGACGCTGACGCCGCTGGCGATCGGCCAGGAGCGCTCGATCCAGCTGGTCAACGACGTGCTCGGCGGCACGCGCATGCTCGCGATGGTCGCCTCCAAGGACCCCGAGAAGGAGGAACCCGGGGTGGGCGACCTCTATGACGTCGGCGTAGCCGGCGTGGTGGCGCGCATGATGAAGGTGCCCGACGGCACTCTGAGGATCCTCGTACACGGGGCTCAGCGCGTGGAGCTCGGCGACTTCGTGGCAACCGACCCCTACCTCGTCGCCCGCATCTCCGAGGCGCCCGACATCGTGATCCCCTCGCCCGAGCTCGAGGCGCTCCACCGCAACGTGCAGACGACCTTCTCGCAGATCATCGCGGAGGTGCCCTATCTCCCGGAGGAGCTGCAGGTGGCCGTGGCCAACCTCGACGACCCCGCCGAGCTGGCGCACATGATCGCCGGCTCGCTGCGGATCAAGACCGAGGAGAAGCAGCAGCTGCTCGAGGAGCGCGACGTGGCCAAGCGGCTGCGGCTGCTCACCGAGCTGCTGGCGCGCGAGCTCGAGCTGGTCGAGATCGGTTCGCGGATCCAGTCGCAGGTGCAGTCGGAGATGGACAAGGGCCAGCGCGAGTGGTTCCTGCGCCAACAGCTGAAGGCGATCCAGGAGGAGCTCGGCGAGGTCGACGAGCAGCAGGCGGAGGCGTCGGAGCTGCGTGAGCAGCTGGAGGCCGCCGGCCTGCCCGAGCACGCCTGGAAGCAGGCCGAGCGCGAGTTGCAACGCTTCGAGCGGCTCCCGCCCCAGGCGGCCGAGCACGGCGTGATCCGCACTTACCTCGAGTGGCTCGCCTCCCTGCCCTGGTCCAAGCAGACCGAGGACCACCTCGACCTGAAGCAGGCCCGGACCACCCTCGACCGAGATCACTACGACATCGAGCGGGTCAAGGACCGAATCCTCGAATTCCTGGCGGTGCGAAAGCTCAAGCCCGACGCCCGCTCCTCGATCCTCTGCTTCGTCGGTCCGCCCGGCGTGGGCAAGACGTCGCTCGGCCGCTCGATCGCGACCGCGATGGGCCGCAGCTTCGAACGCATCTCGGTGGGCGGCGTGCGCGACGAGTCGGAGATCCGCGGCCACCGGCGCACCTACATCGGCGCCATGCCGGGCACGATCGTGCGCGCTCTCCGCGATGCCGGCTCGAACAACCCGGTCTTGATGATCGACGAGATCGACAAGATGGGCACGGACTTTCGCGGCGACCCGTCCAGCGCGATGCTCGAGGTGCTCGACCCCGAGCAGAACTCGAGCTTCCGCGACCACTACGTCGACCTGCCGCTCGACCTCTCCAACGTCTTCTTCATCACGACGGCGAACCAGCTCGACCCGGTCCCGCCTGCGCTGCGCGACCGCATGGAGGTGATCGAACTCTCCGGCTACACGCACGAGGAGAAGCGCGAGATCGCCAAGCGCTATCTGGTGCCGCGCCAGATGGAGCGCAACGGCGTGGGCCGCTCGAAGATCGAATTCACCGACGAGGCGCTCGACGTGGTGATCGACGGCTACACGCGCGAGGCGGGCGTGCGCAACCTGGAGCGGGAGATCGGCTCGGTCTGCCGCAAGGTCGCGCGCGAGTTCGCCGAGGGCAGTCGGCGCTCGAAGCGCGTGATCAGGGCGAAGCAGGTGGTGGAGCTCCTGGGCAAGCGACGCTTCCAGCCAGACGTGAACCGCCGCACCGACGAGCCCGGCGTGGCCACCGGCCTGGCCTGGACGCCCGTCGGCGGCGACGTGCTGTTCGTGGAGGCCACCGCCTACCCGGGCGACGGCAAGCTGCAGATCACCGGCCAGCTCGGCGAGGTGATGAAGGAGTCGGCCGCCGCCGCGCTCTCCTACGTCAAGCGCAACGCCGCCTCGCTCGACGGCGGCATGCCCGAGGACTGGTTCGCGAAGCACGACGTGCATGTGCACGTCCCGGCCGGCGCGATCCCAAAGGACGGCCCCAGCGCCGGCATCACGATGACCACGGCACTGGCCTCGCTCGTGACGGGCCGGCCGGTGCGCTCGGACACCGCCATGACCGGTGAGGTGACCCTCACCGGCCAGGTGCTCCCGATCGGCGGCCTGAAGGAGAAGGCGCTGGCGGCCCAGCGGGCGGAGATCGAGCGCCTGATCGTTCCCCGGCGCAACGAGCCCGACATCGACGACGTGCCCGAGCACCTGCGCAAGGAGATGGAGTTCGTCCTCGTGGACAACGTCGACGAAGTGCTCAACGCTGCCCTCGAGCCGGAGTCGGGGTGACGGGGCGGATTCCCGGGTAAGGTTCCCGCACAAAGGCGGACCCGAGGAGAGCAATGGCAGCTAAGAAGAAGGCCGCGAAGGCCGGAGCGGGCGCGGTGGCCGCCGGCAAGGCGGTGCAGTCGAACGACTACGTGCAGCGGCTCGTCGAGGACGACGAGCTGCGCGACAACCTGCGTACCGCCTTCGACTCAGCGCGAAAGGCGTATGGACGGATCAACGGGAAGGGCCCGGTGAAGGCCCTGACCGATGACAAGAAGACGCAGAAGGAGCTCAAGGAGGCGGCCAGCTCGCTGCGCGACGCGGCCGACGCCCTCCGCGGAGCCAAGAGGAAGAAGAAGGGGCGCCGCTTCGGGCGCATCCTGCTGGTGGGCATCGTGGGCGGCGGGCTTGCGCTCGCACTCAGCGAGGACCTGCGCAAGAAGGTGCTCGACGCGCTGTTCGGCGCCGAGGAGGAGTTCGAGTACACGGCTACCACCACACCCGACAGCTCCTCGACCAGCTCGTCGAGCGAGCCGGTCGGCACCAGCTAGCCGCCGCGCTCCGTGAAGTATGAAGAGGGCGCCCCGCGGGGCGCCCTCTTCGTGACCGCTCTCACAAAACCGGCCGTCGGCCGGGCATACGCTGTTGCGCTGTGCAGCCGGCGATGGACAGGCTCGGAGGCTTCCTCGAGCGCCGCCGCTGGCTGGTGCTCGGCGCCTGGGCGCTGGTGCTGCTGGCCGCGGCGCCGTTCGCCGCCAAGCAGACCGAGAACCTCACCGGTGGCGGCTTCACCGTCCCGGGCTCGGGCTCCGAGAACGTCGACCGCGCTCTCGAGCGCTTCGCCGGTGCGCAGAAGGACCCGCTGGCGGTGGTGCTGCGCCGTCAGTCGGGCGCCTCGGCCGCCGCCGTGCGCGCTCAAATCGAGCGTGTCGATCGGGCCGCCGCCCGGCACTCGAACGTCGAGCTCACGAACGCGGCGGAGGCCCGCGCCAAGCGCCAGGCTGGCCGGGCTCGGATCGTGGTGGTGCCGCTCGAGGTCTCCGGCGAGCGCAATGACATCGCCGACATGGCGGTCGACCTGCGCGACTCGGTCGGCGCTGGGCAGCCGCCCCACGACGGGGTGCAGCCGTACCTGGTCGGCCAGGAGGCGCTCTGGGCCGGCATGCAGGACCTGACCAAGGAGGACCTGGCGACGGCCGAGGGCGCGGGCTTCCCGATAGTCCTGCTGATCCTGCTGGCGGTGTTCGGCTCCCTGGCCGCCGCCGCCCTGCCGCTGGCGCTCGGCTTCGCCAGCGTGGGCATCACCGGCGCGGCCGTCTACTTCCTCTCGCAGGCCACCGAGATGTCGGTGTTCGTGACCAACATCGCCTCGATGATCGGCATCGGGGTGGCCGTCGACTACTCCCTGTTCGTACTGGCGCGCTACCGCGAGGAGATCCGCGCCGGCGCCGAGCCGCCCGAAGCGCGGCGGATCGCGCTGCGCACCTCCGGGCTTGCCGTGGCCTTCTCGGGAATCACGGTGATCATCTCCCTGGCCGGCCTGTGGCTGGTGGACTCCACCACGATCCGCTCGATGGCGATGGGGGCGATCATCGTGGTGGCGGTCTCGATCCTTGCCGCCGTCACCCTGCTGCCCGTGCTGATGCGGGTGCTCGGTCGCCGGGCCTATGCGCGTGGGCGGATCGCCACGGTGTCCGGGCTGCTGTTCCGGCGGCTGCGCAGCGGCGGGCGCCGGCGTGGCTCGACCAGCCCCGAGCGCCGCCGCGCGGGCTTCTGGCAGCGCTGGACCGAGCGGGTCACGCGCCGCCCGGTGGTGGCGGCCGCGCTGTCGTCCAGCGTGCTGCTGGCGATGGCCATTCCCGCGCTTTCGCTCGACTTCGGAAACGGCGCGCTGCGTCAGTTCCCGAAGGACAACGAGACGAGGGTCGGCGCAGAGCTGGCGGCCAAGCAGCTCGGCCCCGGGTCCTCCGGGCCGACTCAGGTGGTGGCCGGCTTCCGCTCCGGCACAGCGTCCGAGCCCCGGAACCGCCGCGCGCTGGCGGACTACGTCTCACGGCTGCGCGCTGATCCCGAGGCGGCCCGGGTGCTGCCCGCTCGGCCGTCGCGCGACGGCCGGTCCGCCCTGATCGTGGTGCAGCCGCGCCATGACCACGAGAGTGATCAGGCGACGGCGTTCGTGGATCGCCTGCGCGGCCAGGCCGAGTCGGGGGGCGGCCTGGCGCGCGTGGCGCACGTCGACGTCGGTGGTGCGACTGCCTTCAACGAGGATTTCATCGACCTCGTATCGGGCTCGATGTGGAAGATCCTCGCTTTCGTGCTGGCGTTCAGCTACCTGGTGCTGCTCGTGCTGCTGCGCTCGGTCTTCCTGCCGCTCAAGGCGGTGCTGATGAACCTGCTCTCGGTGGCGGCCGCCTACGGAGTGCTGGTGGCCGTCTTCCAGTACGGGTGGCTCGACGGATTCCTCGGCTTCCAGTCGCTCGGCTTCGTCCAGGCGATGACGCCGCCGTTCCTGCTGGCGATCGTGTTCGGGCTGTCGATGGATTACGAGGTGTTCCTGCTCTCGCGCATCCGGGAGCGCTACGACGCCACGGGCGACACCCGGCTGGCCGTGGCCCAAGGCCTGCAGGCCAGCGCCAAGACGATCTCGAGTGCCGCGCTGATCATGGTGGCCGTGTTCGCCGTCTTCGCCGGCACGGGCGTGCCCTCGGTCAAGGAGATCGGGCTCGGCCTGTCGGTGGCCATCGCACTCGACGCCACGCTGGTGCGCCTGATCCTGGTGCCGGCGACGATGGAGATCATGGGCCGCTGGAACTGGTGGCTGCCACGGCCGCTGCAGCGCGTGCTGCCGAAGGCCGCCTTCGAGTCCTCCGGGCACGCGGCCGCGCGGGCGTAAGCTGCCGCCCCGTGGAGGGGCTGCCGAGCTGGGAGCGGGGCACGCCGGGGGTGTTGTGCGTAGCCGGCCCGCATGCCATCCCGGTGTCGACGGCCATCCGGGCGTCCGGCGACCGCTTGTTGCTTGCGCTCGGCGCCGGGCGAGGGACACTCGGCAGGCTGCGCCAGGACCCGGGCGCGGCGTTCTGCCTGCTGGGCGCGGGCGTTGCCTTCACCGCCGAGGGCCAGGCGCGCGTGGTGGCAGAGCGGCTGGATGCGGCGCCGGTGGCGGCGGTGGAGCTGCGCGTCGAGCGCGTGCAGGACCACCTGGCCGACGGGCGCACCGAGCTCCTGGACGGCGCCCGCTGGCGCCGCACCGAGCAGCGCTACAGCGAGTCCGACGCGGCGATCGACGCCGAGCTCAGCCGCCTGGCCGGCTAGGACCGGGCTGGCGGCGCCTGCGGCGCGCGCTGCCCGAGTCGAACAGCCTGACGTGGTCGATCACGCTGCCGCCAGCCGCCGCTCGAGCTCGGGCGCGAGCTCCTCGATCGCGATTCGCGTCTGGTTGAGCGTGTCGCGATCTCGCAGGGTGACGGTGTTGTCCTCGAGCGTCTGGCCATCGACGGTCACGCCCCAGGGGGTGCCGATCTCGTCCTGGCGGCGGTAGCGCTTGCCGATCGAGCCGCCCGCGTCGTATTCGGCCGGCATTCGGCCGCGCAGATCCTCGTAGAGATCCCGCGCGAGCTCCGGCATGCCCTCCCGGTTGACCAATGGCAGCACCGCCACCTTGACCGGGGCCAGGCGCGGGTTCAGCCGCAGGAGGGTGCGCCGGCGGCCCTCTACCTCCTCCTCGTCGTAGGCGTCGACCAAGAACGCGAGCATGGCCCGGTCGGCTCCCGCCGAGGGCTCGATCACGTAGGGCACATAGCGCTCGCCGGTGGCGGTGTCGACGTAGTCCAGCTTCTCAGCGGACACGTTCTGGTGCTGGGTCAGGTCGAAGTCCCCGCG
>Ga0126310_10000068_pt1 | contig 27766 bp, 35 predicted proteins | sample Plot60_FD_92540 | JGI IMG/M metagenome (GOLD analysis project Ga0126310, IMG submission 92540) | Serpentine soil microbial communities from UC McLaughlin Reserve, CA, USA - Plot60 | ecosystem: Environmental > Terrestrial > Soil > Grasslands | place: USA: UC McLaughlin Reserve, Lake County... | reverse complement strand
GCTCGGCAAGCGCGTCGACTACTCGGGCCGCTCGGTCATCGTGGCCGGCCCGTCGCTGCGCCTGCACCAGTGCGGCCTGCCGAAGCTGATGGCGCTCGAGCTGTTCAAGCCGTTCATCATGGCGCGGCTCGTCGAGCGCAAGGCGGCGCAGAACATCAAGGCGGCCAAGAAGATGGTCGACTCGATGATCCCCGAGGTGTGGGACGTGCTCGAGGAGGTCATCCACGAGCACCCGGTCCTGCTCAACCGCGCGCCGACGCTGCACCGCCTCGGCATCCAGGCGTTCGAGCCTGTCCTCGTGGAGGGCAAGGCGATCCAGGTCCACCCGCTGGTCTGCCATGCGTTCAACGCGGACTTCGACGGCGACCAGATGGCAGTCCATCTGCCGCTCTCGGCGGAGGCGCAGGCGGAGGCGCGGATCCTGATGCTCTCGGCGAACAACATCCTCTCGCCGGCGCATGGCGCACCTTTGGCTACTCCTACCCAGGACATGATCCTCGGCGCGTACTACCTCACGTACGGGCCCGAGCAGGACGAGCTCGACGCGATCGACCTCGCGAGACACACTCCGCGCCCGCACCGGTACCGCACCGCGCAGGAGGCCGAGTGGTCCTACGAGCACGGCGTCGTGAGACTCCACGATCTCGCGGAGTTCCGGCCGCTCGGCCGTGAGGGCGGTCACATCCTCACGACGGTCGGTCGAATCATCTACAACGACAAGATCGAGCGCTCGATCCAGGAGACGCTGGGCGAGGACTTCGACCCGAGCTCCTACGAGTTCGTCAACCGCTCGATGAAGAAGCGCGACACGACGCAGTTCGTCGACGACCTCGTGCAGGCGTACGGGGCCCCGACGATCTCGCAGGTGCTCGACGCCTTCAAGGACCTCGGCTTCCGCTACGCGACGCAGGCCGGCATCACGATCTCCAAGAACGACGTGATCGTGCCGCCGAGCAAGGAGCAGATCCTCGCGAAGTACGAGGCGCAGGTCGCGGAGATCCAGGACCAGTACGACACGGGCCTGATCACCGAGGAGGAGCGCAAGGAAGCCGTCGTGGCGCAGTGGACGGCGGCGACCGAGGAGGTCGCGCAGGCGATGGAGGACAACCTCGACGTCCTCAACCCGATCTACATGATGGCGAACTCGGGCGCGCGCGGCTCGTTCAAGCAGATCCGCCAGCTGGCCGGCATGCGCGGCCTGATGGCGAATCCGAAGGGCGAGATCATCGAGCGGCCGATCCGCGCCAACTTCATGGAGGGGCTGACGGTCCTCGAGTACTTCATCTCGACCCACGGCGCCCGCAAGGGCCTCGCGGACACCGCGCTGCGCACGGCGGACTCCGGCTACCTGACGCGCCGTCTGGTCGACGTCGCGCAGGACGTGATCATCCGCCAAGAGGACTGCGGCTCCGAGCAGTACGTCGAGCTGTTCCTGCACAAGGCGGGCGACGAGCCCAACGACAACCTGATCGGCCGCATCGCCGCCGTCAACTTCGGCAGAAGAACGCCGGCGAGAAGAGCGCTGCTCGAGAAGGGCCAGGAGATCGAGCGCGCCGATCTGGCGGCGCTGTACGAGGCGCTCGGCGAGGAGAAGGGGATCAAGGTCCCCGTCCGCTCGGTGCTGAAGTGCGAGGCGCCGACCGGCGTGTGCCAGGCCTGTTACGGCCGCTCGATGGCGACCGGCAACCTCGCGCAGATCGGCGACGCGGTCGGCATCATCGCCGCGCAGTCGATCGGCGAGCCGGGCACGCAGCTGACGATGCGGACGTTCCACACCGGCGGCATCGCCGGCGCGGACATCACGCACGGCTTGCCGCGTGTCGTGGAGCTGTTCGAGGCACGCAAGCCGAAGGGCCTCGCGAAGATCGCGGAGGTCGGCGGCAAGGTCACGATCGAGGAGACCGAGAAGGCGCTCACCGTCGTCATCACCGACGACGGCGGCGACGAGCACCGTCACACGTTCCCGCGCCGCACGCGCCTGTTCGTCGAGAACGGCGAGAAGGTCGAGCCGGGCAAGCAGCTCAACGAGGGGTCGCTCTACCCGCACGAGCTGCTGGCGATCCGCGGCCGCACCGAGACCGAGCTGTACCTCGTCAAGGAGGTCCAGGAGGTCTACAAGTCGCAGGGCGTGGACATCAACGACAAGCACATCGAGCTGATCGTGCGCCAGATGCTCAAGAAGGTCCGCGTCGACCAGAAGGGCGACACCGACCTGCTGCCGGGCGTCTTCGTCGACCGGCACGACTACGCGAGAATCAACCAGGTCGTGATCGACGCCGGTGGCGAGCCGGCCCAGGCGGAGGAGATCATCCTCGGCATCACGAAGGCCTCGCTGAACACCGACTCGTTCCTCTCGGCGGCCTCCTTCCAGGAGACGACGAAGGTCCTCACCGACGCGGCGCTCGAAGGCAAGATCGATCGCCTCAACGGTCTCAAGGAGAACGTCATCATCGGCAAGCTGATCCCCGCTGCCACCGGTCTGAAGCGCTACCGGCGGATCGAGATCGAGCCGGCCGAGCCGCTGCCCCGCGGCATCGACGACGTCGGCCTGCTCGACCACGACGACCTCGCGGCCGAGCTGGGCCTCACCGACGGCGAGGGCCTGCAGGGCTTCGGCCCGGGTCTCGAGGCCGACCTCGCCGAGCTCGATGGGATCGGCGGGGGCAACGGCGACTCGCACGGCTTCGCCGAGGAGCTCGCCGAGCTCGACGTGCCGGACGACTCGAAGGACTGACGCTTCCGGTCTCCGCCCGCCATGGCCCCAGTGCCGTGGCGGGCGGGTCCTGTCAGCTCCGGGTGCGCGCACACCGGCCTTCGGCCGGCGCACGTGCATCCTCACTGCCACCCGCCCGATCGGCGTTGGTGGCGGACGCCGTTCACTAGCGTTCCCGCTCGATGTGGAGCACGTCGAGCACCTTCGACGCTTCTGGCGTGACCGCCGCCGCGGTCTGGTCGTCTGCCTACGCCGACGCCTCCGCATGGCCGGCCTGGAACGATGCGCTCGCCTCGGCCTCCCTCGATGAGCCGTTTCAGGTCGGCTCCCACGCCCGGGTTCGCTTCCGCACCGGCCTCCGCCTCCGCTTCACGCTGATGGAGGTCGAGCCGGAGCGGGTCTTCACGGACGAGAGTCGGCTCCCAGGCGCTCGCATGGGCCACCGCCACGAGCTGCAGCCGATCCCGGACGGCGTCCGACTCGTCAACACGATCTACATCCGCGGCCCGCTCGCCCGCCTCTGGGCCCCGATCCTCGGCCCGCAGGCGAAGAAGGGCCTGCCCGGCTGGCAGCGCAGAGCCGCCGTCCTCGCCGGCTCGTCTCTGCCCTCTCCCGTCTCGCGCGATGTCGCCTGACCGGCGTCTCGACCTCGACCTGCCGCGCGGGGCGGCCGACCTCATCGCGACGACGCTTACAGTCTTCGTGCGGCACGCCCTGCTGTTCATGTCCGTGACGCTCATCGTCGTCCTGCCCGTCGGGATCCTCGTCACCGGCGTGTGGGCAGGCGGCTTCGCGGACGGGGGCGACGCTGACGTTCCGGTGGCAGCAGGCGTGGCGGTCGGCCTCCTCGCCTTTCTGATGCCGGTACTCGTCACCGCTCTGCACGTGATCGTCGTGCAGGAGCTCGGGAACGGCCACGCCCCGACGGTCCGGAAGGCCCTGCTCGCCGCCGCTCCGCGTTTCCCGCGCGCGATCGCGGCGGTCCTGGTCTACTCGGTGCTCTGCCTCGTGGGCTTCTGCCTCCTGGTTCTCCCGGGCATCTGGGTGTTCGTCGCCGGCTACTTCGCCACGCAGGCGGCCGTCATGGAGCGCCGCGGGCCTCTGGCGGCGTTTCGGCGCAGCTCCCAGCTGGTCGACGACCATTGGTGGCGCACCGCTGGGACGCTTGCGCTCGGCTGGGTGCTGCTCACGGTCGTCTTCTTCCCGGTCGGCCGGGCGCTCGAGGCGGTGGACTCCGGCGTCCTCTATGTCGTCCTGTACACGCTGGTTCAAGTGCTCCAGCTGTCGCTGACAGCACTCTTCGGCACGCTCATGTACTTCTCGCTGCGCGCCCGGAAGGAGCGCCCGCTCGGCTCGGCGCCGGGCGCGACGTATCTGCCGCCCACGTCAGCAGCTCCCGCACCTGCGGATCCGTGAGCCCGACCGCCGGCGCGGTTGTCACAAGCAGCGTCGGCGCCGTCCGCTCCGCCGCCCACGCCTCGCACGCCTCGCCGTGCGCATCGTCGATCCAGGCGAGCGGGCGCGTGCCGCAGTGGGCTTCGATCGCATCGAGCTTCCAATGGCCCTGCGTGCTCGTGCCCGGGCCCGCCGCCCGCTCGAACGACAGGTACGGCCACGGCCCGTCCAAGCCCAACGCGCCCGGCAGGTACTCGTTCGCCTTCTCCTCCCAGCCGGTGCACCAGACCGGCTCGAAGGCGTCGGCAAGCAGACGAAGGTGTTCGCCCGCGGTGGCCGAAAGGAAGTGGGCGATGCCGTCCACCATCTCGAAGCGCCCTGCGGGCTGCGCATTCAGGGGAAAGCCGAACAGCGAGATCACGCCGTCGACGTCGACCAGCAGCAGCGGCCTTGTGCGCATGGACACAGTGTCGCGTGCGCGCCGAGCAGGTGCGCCGAGGTGTCGGGCCCGGTACCCTGTCCTGATCCAGGGGACGAACTCAAGCGGAAGCTCCGCACTGCCGACCTATGTGGTGAGGAGCCCGTTTCTGCCGCCGGACGCGGCTCGCTGATCACATGACGATCTATCTCGGCATCCTGCTCGCGCTCGCCTGCGCCTTCACGACGAACCTCGCGTTCCTCTACAAGCACCGTGGTGCGTGCGCGGCGCCAGCCGTCCACGTCCATCACCCGCTCAGCTCCGCGCGCGACCTCTTCCGCTCGCGCTGGTTTGCGATCGGGATGCTCGTGGCGGTCGGCGCCTGGGTCCTCCACGTGGGGGCGCTCGCGCTCGCGCCGATGTCGGTCGTCCAGGCCGTGCTCGCCGGCGGCGTCGTACTGCTCGCCGTGATGGCCGAGCGCATCTTCGGCTTCCGCGTCGGGCCGCGCCAGTGGGCCGGCCTCGGCCTCACCGCCCTCGGGCTCGTGCTGCTCGGCGTCACCCTGCCGCACGTCCAAGGCGCCCACTCGCAGTTCTCGCTCCCCGGGATGATCGCCTTCGAGGCTGGCTTCGTCGCCGTTGGCGCGCTGCTGATCATGGGCAAGAGGATCGGGGCTCCCGACCATCATCACGGCGTGATGCTCGGCGCCGCGGCCGGCGTCCTGTTCGGCGTCTCCGACGTCGCGATCAAGGCGATCACCGGTCTCGCCGGCGACGTCGGCATCCTCGGCGCGCTGCTGAGTCCGTGGACCCTCGTTGCCGCCGCTGCGTCGGTCGCCGCCTTCTACGCATCCGCGAAGGGCCTGCAGGAGGGCGAGGCCGTGCCCGTCATCGCGCTCACCGGCACGGCGGCGAACGTCGCCGGGATCGCCGGCGGCATCGTCGTCTTCGGCGATCCGCTGCCCGGCACGGCGCTCGGGATCGTGCTCCAGGGCGTCGCGTTCGCGCTCGTCATCGTGGCCGCCGCGCTCACGCCGGCACCGGTGCGGGCAGTCGCCGCGCCCGCTGCCGCGCACTGAAGAACCTGGTTCAGGTTCTAGGCGCTGTACGCGGCGTACAACCGCCGCCGTCCTCCTCTGCCCGTGAGATGATTGCTTGGCGGCACGAGCGAGGAGTACCGTTGTACGTCGAGGCGTATACGGACGAGGAGATCACGCGATGGCGACCACTGGGCATCCGAGCACGGACGCCGCCGCCACGCTCCAGGACCTGGCGAAGCGGCATCTGTGGATGCACTTCACGCGCATGGGGGCCTACGCCGACGCCGACGTTCCGATCGTCGTGCGCGGCGAGGGCTGCTACGTCTGGGATGAGCACGGCAATCGCTACCTCGATGGGCTCTCCTCGCTGTTCTGCTCGAACCTCGGGCATGGGCGCGCCGACATCGCCCGCGCCGGCGCGGCGCAGGCCGAGCGGATCGACTACTTCTCGACCTGGTCCTACGCGCATCCGCCGGCGATCGAGCTGGCGGCGAAGATCGCCTCCCTCGCGCCCGGCGATCTCAACCGCGTCTTCTTCACGACGGGCGGCAGCGAGGCGGTCGAGTCGGCGCTGAAGCTCGCCCGCGCGTACCACAAGCTCACGGGCCATCCGAACAAGACGAAGGTCGTCGCGCGCGAGATCGCCTACCACGGGACCTCGCTCGGCGCGCTCTCCGCGACCGGCATCCCGGCGCTGCGCACGCCGTTCGAGCCGCTCGCGCCGGGGGGCGTCCACGTCCCGAACACGAACCTCTACCGCCTGCCCGACGGCGTCGATCCCGCCTCGCTGGCCGAGACGGTGCGCGACCGCATCCTGTTCGAGGGGTCGGAGACGGTCGCCGCGGTGATCATGGAGCCGGTGCAGAACGCCGGCGGCTGCTTCACGCCGCCGGACGGCTACTTCCAACGGGTGCGCGAGATCTGCGACGAGCTCGACGTGCTGATGATCTCCGACGAGGTGATCTGCTCGTGGGGCCGCCTCGGCACATGGTTCGGAGCTGAGCGCTACGACTACCAGCCGGACGTCATCACGACGGCGAAGGGGATCACCGGCGCGATCGCTCCGCTCGGCGCGATGATCGTCTCTGACCGCGTTGCCGCGCCGTTCATGCAGGGCTCCGAGACGTTCCTGCACGGCTTCACGTTCGCCGGCCATCCGATCTCGGCGACGGTTGCGCTCGCCGCGATCGACGCCTACGAGCGGGAAGGAGTCCTCGAGCATGTGCGCGCGAACGAGGCGCCGTTCCGCGCCATGCTCGAGTCGCTGCGCGACATCCCGATCGTCGGCGACGTGCGTGGCGCCGGCTACTTCCAGGCGATCGAGCTGGTGAAGGACCGCGACACGAAGGAGACGTTCGACGACGAGGAGGCCGAGACGCTGCTGCGCGGCTTCCTGTCGGGCGAGCTGTTCCGGCGCGGGCTGATCTGCCGCGCCGACGACCGCGGCGATCCGGTGATCCAGCTCTCTCCGCCGTTGATCGCGGGCCCCGAGCAGTTCGCGGAGATCGAGGGCGTGTTGCGCCCGGTGCTCGAGGAGGCGACCCGCCGCATGCACGTCCGCAACGGCGCGGCGCGCGTGGGAGTGCGGAGAACGTGATGCCGAGGAGGCGCGCATGCTGATCGTCGGAGAGCTGGTCCGCAGTCTCGACCTGCGCCTGCTCGCGGGGGAGCCGGGCCTGGAGGCGCCGGTCCGCTGGGTCCATATCTCCGAGCTGGAGGACCCGACCCCGTGGATGTCCGGGGGGGAGCTGCTGCTGACGACCGGGCTCCAGCTCGACACGGCCAAGCGCCAGCGCGCGTTCGTCCACCGCCTCGCCGACCACCAGTTGGCCGGCCTCGGCTTCGGCACCGGCTTCTCGCACAGAACGGTGCCGAACGCGATCGTGGAGGCGGCCCGGGAGCGCGACCTGCCGCTCGTCGAGGTGCCCTACGAGGTGCCGTTCATCGCCGTCACCGAGGCGGCTTTCAGCCGCTTGGTCAACGAGCAGTACGCCGTCCTGCGACGCGCGATCGCGGCGCACGAGCGGCTCGAGCGCATCGTCCTCGCCGAGCGCGGCCTCGACGCGGTCGTCGCGGCGCTTGCGACGCTGATCGGCGGCACCGTGATCGCCTACGACGCACGTGGGACCTCGATGGTGCGGCGCGCCTTCCGCCAGGAGCTCGACGAGGCGGCGCTTGCGGAGCTCGGCTCCGAGCTGGCCGCGCGGGCGCGCGGCGGTGAGCGCCAGAGCTTCGCTCCGAGCGTCGCCGCGCTCGCCGGCCGCGCGCTCGTGTTGCCGGTCCGTGCGAGCGGCGCCCGCGAGCTTGGGGAGACCGAGGGTGGCGCACCGCTCCAGGCATGGCTCGTCGCCGTCAAGGACGAGGACGGCTTCTCCGAGCTCGACCGCCTCACGCTCCATCAGGCGGTCACGATCGTCGCGCTCGAGCTGCTGCGCCGGCGGATCGCGGAGGACACCGAACGGCGACTCGCCGGCGATGTGCTGAACGCGATCGTCGGCGGCGACCTCGTCGGACCCGAGCTGGTGCGACGGCTCGAGCCGTTCGGCCTCTCTGAGCGGGTCGGCGCGGTCGTCCTCGCGGCGCCGCGCCCGGGCGGCACCGCGCTCGGCGACGCCGAGGCAGCGCTCGCGACCGCGCTGCGCGGCGAGGCGACGCAGGGGCTCGTCGCCCGCTCGGAGGGCTTGGTGTGCGCGCTCCTGCCGGGCCTCGAGGAGGACGAGCTGTTCGCGCTGGCCGAGCGCATCGGTGGACGGGTCGCGCGCGCGCTCGACGCGCACGTCCGGCTCGGCGCCGGGCGCGCCGTCGGCGGGGCGCAGGCGCGCCGCTCGTTCCACGAGGCGCGCTGCGCGCTGGAGGCGCGCGCGCTGGCGATGATGGACGGCGGCTCGCCGGACGGCAACGGCAGCGCCGCACAGGCCGGCGAGGCAGCCGGCGCGACGGTCGCCACCTACCGCGACCTCGGGTCCTTCCAACTGCTGCTGGCGCTCCAGGACGACGATGCGCTGCGGCTCTTCTGCGACTCGATCCTCGCGCCGATCGAGCAGAGCGAGGGCGCCTACGGCGGCGAGCTGATGCGCTCGCTCGAGGCGTTCATCGAGGAGAACGGCCAGTGGGAGCGCGCCGCGAAGCGCCTCTACTGCCACCGTCACACGCTCCGCTACCGCATGCGCCGCGTCGAGGAGCTGACCGGGCGCAGCCTCTCCAACGCGCGCGACCGGATCGAGTTCTGGCTCGCCCTGCGCGGCCGCGAGCTGGTGCACTGAGCCTGCGGGCGCCGCCACCAGCCGCCCGCTGCTACGATCTCGCGCCACATGCCTACGACCAGCCAGCTCGTCCGCAAGGGACGCAAGACGCCGAAGAAGAAGCTTGCCACTCCGGGCCTCAAGTCCGGCAAGGGGCGCAAGAAGAAGGTCGCTGCACCACAGCGTCGCGGCGTCTGCACGCGCGTCTACACGACCACGCCGAAGAAGCCGAATTCGGCGCTTCGCAAGGTCGCCCGCGTCCGGCTCACGCACGGCATGGAGGTCACCGTCTACATCCCGGGCGAGGGCCACAACCTGCAGGAGCACTCCGTGGTGCTCGTGCGCGGCGGTCGCGTCAAGGACCTGCCGGGCGTGCGCTACAAGGTCGTGCGCGGGACGCTCGACGCCGCCGGCGTCAGCGACCGCAAGAAGGCCCGCTCCCAGTACGGCGTGAAGGCCAAGTAATGCCGCGTCGCGCAGCAGCTTCCATCCGGACGATCGAGCCGGACGCGATCCACCGCTCGCGTCTCGTCCAGCAGGTCGTCAACCGCGTGATGCTGGACGGCAAGAAGTCCACCGCCGAGCGGATCGTCTACGACGCGCTCGCGATCATCGCCGAGCGAACGGGCAAGGATCCGATCGAGCAGCTCGAGGCGTCGATCAAGACGCTCACGCCGCAGCTCGAGGTCCGCTCTCGCCGCGTCGGTGGCGCGACCTACCAGGTGCCCGTCGAGGTGCCGCCGCGCCGCGCCCGCACGCTCGCCGTCCGCTGGCTCGTCCAGTTCGCGCGCCAGCGCCGCGAGAAGACGATGGCGCAGCGGCTCGCGAACGAGCTGCTGGACGCGGTCTCCCAGCAGGGCGCCGCGTACAAGCGCAAGGACGACATCTACCGCATGGCGCAGGCCAACAAGGCGTTCGCGCACTACCGCTGGTAGCGGTCTGTCGGGCCATATGGCACCGCACTGAAGCGCCGCCGAAGAGCGGCGCTTCGTCGTTTTCGAAGGGATCCGCCGAGCGCCGCTGTCGTCGGCGATTCCACCCCGTCGCCAGCCGATCCGTCCGCAGTTCCTCTGCTATATTCCCTCGCCGCCTCCGGGGAGTGCGCGTGCGTTTGCGCGCCTCGCCGCAACGGAGGTCACGAGCCATGGAGACTTCCACTCGATAGCACGAGCGCCCCGGGACGACATTCCACGTCACGACCGGGCCCAACTGGGCCCGTTTTTGTGCCCAGGCTCCGAGTGAACGCAGACAGAGAAGAGACCACACCAGATGCCCCGCAGATACGCCCTCGACAGAACCCGCAACATCGGGATCATGGCTCACATCGACGCCGGCAAGACGACGACGACCGAGCGCATCCTGTTCTACACCGGGCGCACCCACAAGCTCGGTGAGGTGCACGAGGGCGCGGCGACGATGGACTGGATGGAGCAGGAGCAGGAGCGCGGCATCACGATCACCTCGGCTGCGACCGCCTGCGAGTGGGACGGGCATCGGATCAACATCATCGACACGCCCGGTCACGTCGACTTCACCGTCGAGGTCGAGCGCTCGCTGCGCGTGCTCGACGGCTCCGTCGCGCTGTTCGACTCGGTCGCCGGCGTCGAGCCGCAGTCCGAGAACGTCTGGCGCCAGGCCGACAAGTACCACGTCCCCCGCATCGCCTACATCAACAAGATGGATCGCATCGGCGCGGACTTCGCACGCGGCGTGCAGACGATGATCGATCGTCTCGGCGCGCACCCCGTCCCGATCCAGCTGCCGATCGGCGCGGAGGGCGAGTTCCGCGGGATCGTCGACCTCGTCGAGAACAAGGCGATCGTCTACAAGGACGACCTCGGCAGAGAGCAGGAGGTCATCGACATCCCGGCCGAGCTCGCCGACGAGGCGGCCGCCGCTCGCGAGCACCTGCTCGAGGAGGTCTCGAACTACGACGACGAGCTCGTCGAACTGATCCTCGAGGACGCCGAGATTCCCGCCGAGCGCCTCAAGGCAGCCATTCGCAAGGCCGCGCTCGAGCTCAAGCTGACGCCGGTCCTCTGCGGCTCCTCGTTCAAGAACAAGGGCGTTCAGCCGCTGCTCGACGCGATCCTCGACTATCTCCCGTCGCCGCTCGACGTGCCGCCGGTGGATGGGATCGAGCCGGTCCGCGGCCAGGACGAGGGGCAGGCTGCCACGCGCGACGCCTCCGACGACGCGCCCTTCTCGGCGCTGGCCTTCAAGATCGCCGCCGACCCCTACGTCGGCAAGCTCACCTACTTCCGCGTCTACTCCGGCAAGCTCGAGGCCGGCTCGCGCGTCTTGAACGTCTCGAGCGGTCGCACCGAGCGCGTCGGCCGCATCCTCGAGATGCACGCCAACGAACGCGTCGACCTCGAGGACGTCTCAGCCGGCGACATCGCCGCTGCGGTCGGCATCAAGCAGGTCACCACCGGTGACACCCTGTGCGCGCCGGACAGACCGATCAAGCTCGAGATGATCGAGTTTCCCGAGCCCGTCATCAAGGTCGCGATCGAGCCGAAGACGAAGGTCGACCAGGAGAAGATGGGCGTCGCCCTCGGCCGCTTGGCCGAGGAGGACCCGACCTTTCAGGTCCGCACGAACGAAGAGACGGGGCAGACCGAGATCTCCGGCATGGGCGAGCTTCACCTGGAGGTGCTCGTCGACCGCATGCTGCGGGAGTTCAAGGTCGACGCGAACGTCGGCCGGCCGCAGGTCTCATATCGCGAGACGGTCCGCGGCGAGGCCAAGAGAGTCGAGGGCCGCTTCGTGCGCCAGACCGGCGGCTCGGGGCAGTACGGCATCGTCTACATCGACATGGAGCCGGCACCCGGTGAGGGCTTCGACTTCATCAACAGAATCAAGGGCGGGTCAATTCCCTCGGAGTTCATCCCCGCCGTCGAGAAGGGCATCGAGGAGGCGCTCGACACGGGCGTCAAGGCCGGCTATCCGATGGTGGACATCCGCGTCACCCTCGTCGACGGCAAGTATCACGACACGGACTCCTCGGAAATCGCGTTCAAGGTCGCCGGGTCGCTCGCCTTCAAGGAGGCCGCGCGCCGCGCGAAGCCCGTCCTGCTCGAGCCCGTCTTCGCCGTCGAGGTCGTGGTGCCCGAGGAGTTCATGGGCGATGTGATCGGTGACCTCAACCGCCGCCGCGGTCGTGTCCACGGAATGGAGGCGCGCGGCAACGCCCAGGTCGTGACCGGTAGCGTGCCGCTGTCGGAGATGTTCGGCTATGCGACCGACCTGCGCTCCAACACGCAGGGGCGTGCGACGTACACGATGGTGTTCGAGAGCTACGAAGAGGTGCCGACGAACATCGCCGAGAAGGTCGTCGAGAGTCGCTCGGGAGGCGAGCAGGCCGCCTGACGCGATGGATTCGCCCCGCACGGTCGTTGGATCGGCACGAGCGCGGCGGTTGAGATAGATTTCCGAGGTTCGCCCTGCGAGGCGGACCACCCCGACTTCACAAGGAGCGAACCCAAAGTGGCGAAGGAGAAGTTCGAGCGCGACAAGCCGCACGTCAACGTCGGCACCATCGGTCACATCGACCATGGCAAGACGACGCTGACTGCTGCCATCACCACCGTGCTGGCGGAGAAGATGGGCGGCGAGGCCCGGAGCTTCGAAGAGATCGACAACGCTCCCGAGGAGAAGGAGCGCGGGATCACGATCGCCACCTCGCACGTCGAGTACCAGACGGAGAACCGGCACTACGCCCACGTCGACTGCCCGGGTCACGCCGACTACGTCAAGAACATGATCACGGGCGCCGCGCAGATGGATGGCGCGATCCTGGTCGTGTCGGCCGCCGACGGCCCGATGCCGCAGACGCGCGAGCACATCCTGCTCGCCCGCCAGGTCGGCGTCCCCTACATCGTCGTGTTCCTCAACAAGGCCGACATGGTCGACGACGAGGAGCTGCTCGAGCTCGTCGAGGTCGAGGTGCGCGAGCTGCTCTCCGAGTACGACTTCCCCGGCGACGACATCCCGTTCATCACGGGCTCGGCGCTGAAGGCGCTCGAGGGCGACGAGGCCTACAAGGAGAAGATCGTCGAGCTCGCCGCGGCGCTCGACTCCTACATCCCCGAGCCGGTCCGCGAGCTCGACAAGCCGTTCCTGATGCCGGTCGAGGACGTCTTCTCGATCACCGGCCGCGGCACCGTCGCGACGGGCCGCATCGAGCAGGGGATCGTCAGAACCGGCGACACGGTCGAGATCGTCGGCATCAAGGACACGACGAACACCGTCGTCACCGGCGTCGAGATGTTCCGCAAGATCCTCGACGAGGGTCGCGCGGGCGACAACGTCGGCTGCCTCCTGCGCGGCACCAAGCGCGAGGAGATCGAGCGCGGGCAGGTCCTCTGCAGACCGGGCTCGATCACGCCGCACACGAAGTACAAGGCTGAGGTCTACGTCCTCAAGAAGGAGGAGGGCGGCCGTCACACGCCGTTCTTCACCGGGTACCGCCCGCAGTTCTACTTCCGCACGACGGACGTGACGGGCGTGGCGAACCTCCCCGAGGGCACCGAGATGGTCATGCCGGGCGACAACGTCCAGATGGAGATCGAGCTGATCCAGCCGATCGCCATGGACCAGGGTCTCCGCTTCGCGATCCGCGAGGGTGGCCGCACGGTCGGCTCCGGCGTCGTGACCGAGGTCATCGAGTAGCAATGCAGTGACGGCGGCGGGCTCAGCCCGCCGCCACCGCGAAGTCAGCCATACGATCGACAGGGGCGGGTCCCGCAGCACACCCGGGGACTCGCCTCACGCACGCAGAGAACCAGTCAACACGACACACCAGACACCGGACGGAAAGAACCCAAAGGCTCCCGTGGCAACCCTGGCCCAGAACAAGATCCGCATTCGCCTCAAGTCCTACGATCACTCCGCGATCGAGACGGCGGCGAGAGAGATCGTCGAGACGGCGACCCGCACCGGCGCGACCGTGTCCGGGCCCGTTCCCCTTCCGACCGAGAAGAACATCTACTGCGTGATCCGCTCGCCCTTCAAGGACAAGGACTCGCGGGAGCATTTCGAGATCCGCACGCACAAGCGGCTGATCGACATCCACCAGCCGACGCCGAAGACGGTCGACTCGCTCCAGCGCCTCGACCACCTCCCCGCCGGCGTCGACATCGAGATCCGGCTGGCCTCGTAGAGAGATGTCCAACTCCCGACCCACGCACCCCTGGATGACGCACGATTCCTTCGCTGGATCGGCGTCCTCGGGCTTGCCTGTACCGCCGGTACAGGCTGCGCCCTGCGTCCTTGACCAGCTCGATCTCGTGCGCCCCCAGGGGCACGCGGATCAGGAGCCGAACATCTGATGGCTGCGATCCTCGCCAAGAAGCTCGGGATGACCCAGCGCTTCCTCGACGACGGCCGCGTCGAGCGCGTCACCGTGCTCGAGGCCGGGCCGTGCCCGGTCACCGGCATCCGCACGCACGACCGCGACGGCTACGAGGCCGTGCAGCTGGCGTTTGGCGCCTGCCGCGAGAAGCAGCTCACGCGCGCCGAGCTCGGTCACCTCAAGAAGGCCGACGCCTCCGCGCATCGCCACCTCGTGGAGTTCCGCGACGAGGCCGGCGAGCTCCAGATCGGCGAGACGGTCACCGTCGAGGTCTTCGAGCCTGGTCAGAAGGTCAAGATCTCCGGGACCTCGAAGGGCAAGGGCTTCCAGGGCACGATCAAGCGCCACAGATTCGCCGCCGGCCCGAAGTCGCACGGCTCGCACAACGTGCGCGCTCCGGGCTCGATCGGCGCCTCCGCCTGGCCGGCACGCGTGATGAAGGGCATTCGCGGCCCGGGCCAGATGGGCAACAAGCGCATCACCCAGAAGGGCCTCGAGGTCGTCGAGGTCATCGCGACGGACAACCTCCTGCTCGTGCGCGGCGCTGTGCCTGGCCCGCGCGGCGGCACGGTGGAGGTGCGCACCGATGCCTAAGGCTCCGAGAATCGGCGGCGGCGACGTGACGCTCGACGACGCGGCGTTCGCTGCGAAGTTCAACGGCCCGCTCGTGCACGAGGTCGTGCGCGCGGAGCTCAACGCGCTGCGCCAGGGCACGGCCGCGACGAAGACGCGCGGCAACGTGCGCGGCGGCGGGGCGAAGCCGTGGCGCCAGAAGGGCACCGGTCGTGCTCGCGCCGGCTCATCGCGTTCGCCCGTGTGGAAGGGCGGCGGCACCGTCTTCGGCCCGAGCCCGCGCCACTACACCTTCAAGGTCAATCGCAAGGCGCGCCGCGCCGCGCTGCGCAGCGCGCTGTCGGTGCACGCCGATCGTGGCTCGGTCGCCGTCTTCGACGCGACGAGCTTCGGCGACGCTCCCTCGACGAAGCAAGCCGCTCAGCTGTTGCGTGACTGGGGTCAGCCGCTCGCCACGCTCGTGCTGCTCGACGCCGCCGAGGCGACCGCGGGCCTGTCCTTCCGCAACATGTGGCGTGTGATCGCGATGCCGGTGGAGGACGCCGGCGTGGCCGACGTGATCGGCGCCGCGTCGCTGCTGATCTCCGAGGCCGCGCTCGAGCAGCTCACCGCGCGCGCGAACGGGACCGGCCGTGAGGCCGCAGAGGAGGTCGCTGCGTAGTCATGGACGCGAGCCAGGTCATCATCCGTCCCGTCGTCTCGGAGAAGTCCTTCGTCCAGGCCGAGATCGGGAAGTACACGTTCCGCGTCCACTCCGACGCGCACAAGACGCAGATCCGGCAGGCGATCGAGCAGCTGTTCGAGGTCAAGGTGCGCGACGTGCGCACGGTGTCGGTCAAGAGCAAGCCGAAGCGCCGCGGCGTCTACGCCGGTCGCACGCGCACGTGGAAGAAGGCGATCGTCCAGCTCCAGCCGGGCGACACGATCCCGATCTTCCAGGGCCTGGAGGGGACTGAGTAATGCCGATCCGCAAGCCGAAGCCGACGAGCCCGGGCCGGCGCTTCGTCACCTATCCCGACTTCGCCGAGATCACCCGCAGCGAGCCGGAGAAATCGCTCGTCGAGGGTCTGACGAAGTCCGGCGGGCGCAACGCGCGCGGCCGCAAGACCGCCCGCCACCGCGGTGGCGGCGCCAAGCGTCTCTACCGTCGCATCGACTTCAAGCGCCGCAAGGACGGCGTCCCGGCGAAGGTCGCGCATATCGAGTACGACCCGAACCGCTCCGCCTACATCGCGCTGCTGCACTACGTCGACGGCGAGAAGCGCTACATCCTGGCGCCGAACAGACTCGCCGTCGGGGCGACGGTGCAGAGCGGTCCCGAAGCCGAGATCCGCGTCGGCAACGCGCTTCCGCTCGAGAACATCCCTGCCGGTACGGTCGTCCACAACGTGGAGCTGACCCCGGGTCGCGGTGGACAGCTTGGCCGCTCCGCCGGAACCGGCATCCAGCTGCTCGCGAAGGACGGCGGCATGGTCACGCTGCGTCTGCCCTCCGGCGAGATGCGGCTCGTGCGTGCGGAGTGCCGCGCGACGATCGGCACGATCGGCAACGCCGACCATCAGAACGTCAAGATCGGCAAAGCGGGACGCAAGCGCCATCTCGGCGTGCGCCCGCAGACGCGCGGCACCGCGATGAACCCGGTCGACCACCCGCACGGTGGCGGCGAGGGCTCGACGACGCCCGGTCGTCACCCGGTGACGCCGTGGGGCGTGCCGACGCTCGGGTATCGCACGCGCAAGAAGGGCAAGGCATCCGACCGCTACATCGTCCGCGGCCGCCGTCGCGGGAAGAAGCGCTGAGGGATAGGACATGAGCCGCTCAAGCAAGAAAGGCCCGTTCGTCGAAGAGCGCCTGATGGCGCGAATCGAGAGAATGAATCAGGCCAACACGAAGCAGATGGTCAAGACCTGGTCGCGGACCTCCACGATCTTCCCGGAGATGGTCGGCCACACGATCGCCGTCCACGACGGCCGTAGACACGTGCCGGTCTTCATCAGCGAGTCGATGGTCGGGCACAAGCTCGGCGAGTTCGCGCCGACCCGCCTCTACCGCGGTCACACCCAGACCGGCAAGCGCCGCTAGCACACGAGATTTCATGGCTGACGAGACGGACAGAACCGAGAGAGCCGAGCCCGAGGAGAGAGCCCCGGAGACCGCGGCTGCCAGAAGAGCCGCTCCGAGAAGAGCGGCGGCGCGAAGAGCTGCCAGAAGAGCGGAGGCCGACGCCGCGCCGAGAGCGAGAGCCAGAGCGAGAAGAGCGGCGAGAGCCAGCTCCGACGACGCGCCGGCCGACGACGGGGACGCCGAGAAGGCGCCGGCGAGACGTGCGGCCGCGAGAAGAGCTCCGGCGCGCAGACGCCAGGCAGACGACGACGTCGCCGCTCGTCCCGTGCTCGTCCGCGCCCAGGCCAAGTACGTCCGCAGCTCCGCCCGCAAGGCGCGTCTCGTCTGCGACCACATCCGCGGCAAGTCGGTCGAGGAGGCGCGCGCGATCCTCTCGTTCACGCCCCGCGCCGTCGCGCGCGACTGGAGCAAGGTGCTCGAGTCCGCGGTCGCCAACGCCGAGCACAACAACGAGCTCGACGGCGAGGACCTGTTCGTCAAGGCGGCGCACGCCGACGAAGGGCCGACCTTGAAGCGCTTCCGCCCGCGCGCGATGGGCCGCGCGACGCCGATCCGCAAGCGCACCAGCCACCTCACGATCCTGCTCGCCCCGAAGGAGTAACGACAGCATGGGACAAAAGGTTCATCCCGAGTCGCTCCGCGTGGGCTACATCCACGACTGGAAGGCGAACTGGTTCAACGAGAAGCAGTTCTCCGACTACCTGTTCGAGGACATCCAGATCCGTAGACACATCATCGGCCGCCTGTCGCACGCCGGGCTCTCGGACATCACGATTCGCAAGAACGCGAACGAGGTCGAGGTCAACATCAACACGGCCCGTCCGGGCATCGTGATCGGCAAGTCCGGTTCCGAGGTCGACGCGCTGCGCCGTGACCTGCACAAGATCACCAACAAGCAGGTCAAGGTCAACATCCTCGAGATCAAGCGCCCGGAGCTCGACGCGCGCCTCGTCGCGCAGTCGATCGCCGAGCAGCTGCAGAACCGCGTCGCCTTCCGTCGCGCGATGAAGCGCGCGCTCACGAGTGCGATGCGCTCAGGTGCGAAGGGCGTGAAGGTCCAGGTCTCCGGTCGCCTCGGCGGTGCCGAGATGGCACGCACCGAGGGCTACTCCGATGGTCGCGTCCCGCTGCACACGCTGCGTGCGGACATCGACTACGGCTTCCACGAGGCGAGAACGACGTTCGGCCGCATCGGCGTCAAGTGCTGGATCAACAAGGGCGAGATCATGCCCGAGGGCTACACCGGCGCCGATCTCACGCAGATGGACGATCCGGGCCCGCAGGCGCCCGATCGCGGACGGCGCGGCGAGCGCGGCGATGGTCGCGGTCGCGGCGGCCGTGGCGGCGGTCCGGGTGGTCGCGGTGGCGGTCCGGGTGGTCCCGGCGGTCGCGGTGGCGGTCCGGGTGGTCGCGGTGGCGGTCCGGGTGGCCGTGGCGGCGGTCCGGGCGGGCGCGGTGGCGGTCCGGGCGGCGGGCGTGGGCCCGGCGGCCCCGGCGGTCGCAGCGGACCTCGTGCTCCCGAGGTGACGCGCTGATGCTCTCTCCCAAGCGTGTGAAGTTCCGCAAGCAGCATCGCGGCCGGCGCCGCGGGCTCTCGCGCGGGCAGGTCAAGGTCCAGTTCGGCGAGTACGGCCTCAAGGCGCTCGACGAGGGCTGGCTGACGAACCGCCAGATCGAGGCCGCCCGTATCGCGATGACGCGCAAGATCAAGCGCGGCGGCAAGGTGTGGATAAACGTCTATCCCGACAAGCCCTACACGAAGAAGCCGGCCGAGACCCGCATGGGCTCCGGCAAGGGCTCGCCCGAAGGGTGGGTTGCCGTCGTGAAGCCCGGCCGCGTCATGTTCGAGCTTGCGGGTGTGCCCGAGTCCCTGGCTCGCGAGGCGATGCGCCTCGCTGGGCACAAGCTCCCGGTCAAGACGAGATTCGTGATGCGGGAGGACGGGTGATGGCCGGCACGAAGGCGATCGAGCTTCGAGACATGGACGACACCGTCCTCGTCGAGCACCTGCGCACCGCGCGGCGCGAGCTGTTCGGGCTGCGCTTCCAGCACGCGACGGGCGAGCTGGAGAACACCTCGCGCCTGCACGACGCGAAGCGCGACGTGGCGCGTGCGCTGACCGTGATGCGTGAGCGCGAGATCGATGTCAACAAGGAACTGAGCCAGTAACCGATGGCTGACGAAGAGCAGAACGAGAACGTCGAGGAGACCCCGACCGCTGAGGTCGAGGCGTCCGACGCCGGCGAGGCGAAGGCCGCGCCGGCCGCTGGCGGCAGCCCGAAGCAGCAGCGCCGCGAGGCGCGCGCCGCAAAGGTCGCCGCCGAGGCCGGCTCGCGTCCCCAGCGCGCGCCAGAGGAGCGTCAGGCCGAGCGCGATGCCGCCCGCAAGGCACGTGCGTCCGCGCGCCGAGTCGCCCGCGCGAAGCTGCGCGAGAAGGCGAGAGCCGCGCGTGCCACCGCGCCGGGCGAGTCGACCGCGCCGCGTGAGCACGGCGAAGGGCGCCAGAAGGTGCGCCAGGGCGTCGTGATCTCCGACAAGGCCGACAAGACGATCACCGTCCGAATCGACACCGCGCGCCAGCACCGTCGCTACCACAAGATCGTCCGCAGCTCGACGACGCTGCATGCGCACGACGAGCGCAACGACGCGCACGAGGGCGACACCGTGATCGTGCGCGAGGCGCGTCCGCTCTCGCGCCTGAAGCGCTGGCGCCTGATCGAGGTCGTGGAGCGCGCCCGATGATCCAGAACGAGACGCGCCTGAAGGTCGCCGACAACACCGGTGCCCGCGAGATCCTCTGCATCCGCGTGCGCGGTGGCTCGCGTCGGCGCTACGCCGGCGTCGGCGACGTGATCGTCGCGACCGTCAAGCAGGCCGCACCGCAGGGGTCGGTCAAGAAGGGCGAGGTCGTGACTGCCGTCGTGGTGCGCACGAAGAAGTCCTACGGGCGCGAGGACGGCACGTACATCGGCTTCGACGAGAACGCCGCGGTGATCATCGACGCTCAGAACAATCCTCGTGGCACCCGCATCTTCGGTCCGGTCGCACGCGAGCTGCGCGAGCGCAACTTCATGAAGATCGTCTCGCTCGCTCCGGAGGTCCTCTGATGCCTGCGCGCATCCGCAGAGACGACGAGGTGATCGTGATCTCCGGCAAGGACCGCGGCAAGACCGGCCGCGTTCTGCGCGTCGATCCGGCGAAGGAGAAGGTCTTCGTCGAGGGTCTCAACATCGTCAAGCGCCACCAGCGCCCGACGCCCGGCCGGCCCGACGCGGTTGCCGGCGTGATCGAGCGCGAGGGGCCGATCCACATGTCCAACGTGATGCTGCTCGACCCCAAGGACGGCAAGCCGACGCGCGTCGGCATCGAGGTCCGCGAGGGAAGACGCTTCCGCATCGCCCGCCGCTCCAACACGAGCATCGACTGAGCCCACACATGTCCGCACGACTGAAAACCAAATATGGCAACGAGATCCGCCCGTCGCTGATCGAGCGCTTCGGCTACGCGACGCCGATGCAGGCGCCGAAGATCGAGAAGATCACCGTCAACATGGGCGTCGGCGACGCGAAGACCGACTCGAGAGTGCTGCAGGAGGCGACGACGCAGCTGGCCCGCATCACGGGACAGCAGCCGAGCATCCGCAGAGCACGCAAGTCGATCGCCAACTTCAAGCTGCGCGAAGGGATGGCTGTCGGCGTCAGCGTCACGCTGCGCGGCGAGCGCGCCTACGAGTTCCTCGATCGCCTGCTGTCGATAGCGATCCCGCGGATCCGCGACTTCCGCGGCCTGAGCCCGCGCTCGTTCGACGGTCGCGGCAACTACAACATGGGCGTCAAGGAGCAGATCATCTTCCCGGAGATCGACTACGACAAGGTCGATCAGGTCCGGGGGCTCGACATCGCGATCACGACGAGCGCGCAGACGGACGAGGAGTCCTTCGCGCTGCTGGAGCTGTTCGGGATGCCGTTCTCGAGAGACCGCCGCGGCGCGCCCGGCGCGGCCACCAACGGAAGCTAAGGAACCGCTATGGCAAAGACCTCATTGCGTGTCCGCCAGCAGCGGACCCCCAAGTACAGAACCCGCGGATACACGCGCTGCCGCCGCTGCGGCCGGCCGCGTTCCGTGTTCAGAAAGTTCGGGCTCTGCCGCATCTGCCTGCGCGAGCTCGCGCACAACGGCTACATCCCGGGCATGACGAAGTCCTCGTGGTGATCGCATGTCGATGACTGACCCCATCGCCGACTTCCTCACGCGCGTGCGCAACGGCGCGCACGCGTCGAAGGACGTCGTGCCGATCCCTTCCTCGAAGCTCAAGAAGGAGCTGGCCCGCATCCTCAAGGAGCAGGGCTACATCGAGGGCTGGGAGGTCGAGGCGCCGAACGCCGAGCACCCCGGCGAGCTGATCAACGTCAGACTCAAGTACTCCGGCAACCGCAAGCCGGTCATCCAGGGCATCCAGCGGGTGTCCCGTCCCGGCCAGCGGACCTACGTCGACCACGCCCACATCCCGAAGATCCAGGGCGGGCTCGGCACCGCGATCATCTCGACGTCCCATGGCGTCATGACCGGCCACGAGGCGCGCAGAGCGGGTCTCGGCGGCGAGGTCGTGGCGAAGGTCTGGTGAATCGGCGATGAGTCGCATCGGCCGCAAGCCCATCCCCGTCCCTGCCGGCGTCTCCGTCGCGATCGAGCCCGAGCGGGTCACCGTCAACGGCCCGCGCGGCGAGCTGTCCGAGCGCATCCACCGCGACATCACGGTGGAGCAGCAGGGCGAGGAGCTCGTCGTCACCCGCCCGACCGACCGCGGCGAGCACCGTGCGCTGCACGGCCTCACGCGCTCGCTCGTGGCGAACATGGTCGAGGGCGTGACCGCGGGCTTCGAGAAGCGCCTCGAGATCCAGGGCGTCGGCTACCGCGCCCAGCTCAAGGGCCGGAACCTCGAGCTGGCGCTCGGCTACTCGCACCCGGTGCCGATCAGAGCGCCCGACGGAATCGATTTCGAGGTGCCGCAGCCGACGCGCATCGTCGTCAGAGGCATCTCCAAGCAGCTCGTCGGCGAGACCGCCGCCAACATCCGCAAGCAGCGCAAGCCGGAGCCGTACAAGGGCAAGGGCATTCGCTACGAGGGCGAGTACGTCGCCCGGAAGGTCGGGAAGCGCGCATGACTGTTCTCACTCCTCCAGCGCGGCGCCTGCGGCGCCGCCGTCGCGTTCGCGCGAAGATCCATGGCACGGCCGGGCGGCCCCGCATCTCGGTGTTCCGCTCGAACCGGGGGATCAGCGCTCAGCTGATCGACGACGACGCCGGTCGCACGCTCGCCGCGGTCAACTGGACCGAGGCGGAGCTGCGCGGTCTCTCGCGCGCCGACCAGCCGAAGCGCGTCGGCGAGCTGCTCGCCGAGCGCGCCAAGGCGGTCGGCGTCTCGGAGGCCGTCTTCGACCGCGGCGGCTACCAATACCACGGTCGCGTGCGCGCGCTCGCCGAGGGCGCCCGCGAGGGCGGCCTCGCCTTCTAACCACCGACCGACCCGCTTCGACCCGCTACCCTCAGGAACTTCATGGCTTTGGGACTCGACCGATCCGTATCCGCCGCCGGGCTCGACCTTCAAGAGCGCGTCGTGGAGATCAACCGCGTCGCGAAGGTCGTCAAGGGCGGCCGTCGCTTCTCGTTCACCGCCCTCGTGGTGGTCGGCGACGAGCGCGAGATCGTCGGCGTCGGCTACGGCAAGGCGAACGAGGTGCCCGTCGCGATCCAGAAGGGCGTGGAGCGCGCGAAGAAGAACCTCATCCGCGTGCCGAAGCACGGCTCCACCATCACGCACCAGACGCTCGGCATCTTCGGCTCCGGCCGCGTGATGCTCAAGCCGGCCTCGCCCGGTACCGGCGTGATCGCCGGCGGCGGCGTGCGCGCGGTCCTGGAGCTGGCGGGGATCCACGACATCCTCTCCAAGAGCCTCGGGACGCAGAACCCGATCAACCTCGTCAAGGCGACGATGGCGGGCCTCGAGGGTCTGCGGCGTCCGGAGGAGGTCGCCGACCTGCGCGGCATCTCGATCGACGCGGTGCTCGGCCTCGACCCCAATCGCAACGCGCCCACGGCCGAGCTCACCGCCGATGAGGGCGAGACGCCGGCGGAAGCCGAGGTGGCCGAGCCGGTCGCCGTCGGTGCGACGGAGGACGAGTCGTGAGCACCGTCAAGGTCACCCAGATCAAGTCGCGCAACGGCTCCGACCGGCGCCAGCTCGACACGCTGCGCTCGCTCGGGCTGCGCAAGATCGGCCACACCGTCGAGCAGAGAGACACGCCCGCCCTGCGCGGCATGGTCCATGCGGTCCGGCATCTCGTGAAGGTCGACGAGGCCGCATGAGCCCGGCGACGAGAAAGGCCGAGGAGGAGCGCGAGGAGCGCATCGGCCTGCACAACCTGAGACCGGCCCCCGGCAGCCGCAAGCCGCGCAAGCGCGTCGGCCGCGGCGAGGGCTCCGGCACCGGCAAGACCTCCGGCCGCGGCCAGAAGGGCGCTGGCTCGCGCTCCGGCGCGAAGGACCGCGCCCGCTTCGAGGGCGGCCAGATGCCGATCCACATGCGGATGCGCAAGCTGCGCGGTCCGCACATGAAGAAGTCGATGCCGTTCGAGCCGTTCCGGACGCACACGCAGCCCGTCAACCTGCTCGACCTCGAGGCCCGCTTCGAGTCCGGCGCAGAGGTCACGCTCGAGGCGATGGGCGCGAAGAACCTCGCGACGCGCAGAGGCATTCCGGTCAAGGTGCTCGCCAAGGGCGAGATCACCAAGCCGCTGACCGTTCACGCCCACGCCTTCAGTGCGGCCGCGCGCGAGCGCATCGAGGCCGCCGGGGGAACCTGCCAGATACTCGAGTAGGGGACTCGAGCATGCTCGCGACGATCCTGAGCGCCTTCACAGTCGCGGACATCCGCAAGAAGCTCGCGTTCACCGCTGCATTGCTGGCGCTCTATCGGCTCGGCGCGCACATACCCGCTCCGGGCATCAACGCGGACGCGGTCAAGCAGATCGACCAGAACCTGAGCAGCGGGATCCTCGGCCTGCTCAACACCTTCTCCGGCGGGAGCCTCGCGCGGATCGCGCTGTTCGCGCTCGGGATCATGCCGTACATCACCGCCTCGATCATCATGCAGCTGTTGACGGTCGTCGTCCCGACGCTCGAGCAGCTGCAGAGAGAGGGCGAGGTCGGGACGCAGCGGATCACGCAGTACACGCGCTATCTGACGGTCGGGCTCGCCGGCGCGCAGTCGATAGCGTACGTCTACCTGTTCCGTTCGTTCGAGGTGCAGGCGGGCCTGCCGGTGGTCACGAACTTCGGCGTGCCGAAGCTGATCCTGATCGCGGTCTCGCTCACCGCGGGTTGCATGCTCGTCATGTGGATGGGCGAGCTGATCACTCAGCGGGGGATCGGCAACGGCATCTCGCTGATGATCTTCGCCTCGATCGTCGCGAGCCTGCCGCACGGAGTGCAGGCATGGTGGACCAGCCCGGACCCCGTCTTCAAGGTGATGATGCCGTTCCTCGCGCTCGGCGTGATCGCCGCCGTCGTGTTCGTGCAAGAGGGCCAGCGCCGCATCCCGGTGCAGTACGCGCGCCGCGTGATCGGTCAGCGCATGACGCAGGGCGGCCAGACCTATCTGCCGCTGCGCGTGAACATGGCCGGCGTGATCCCGGTCATCTTCGCGGCGAGCCTGATGGCCTTCCCGCCGACGGTCGGCCAGCTCATCAACCAGCCGTGGGCGCGCGACGTCGCGAGCTTCTTCAACCCCGGCGCGGCGCCGTACCTGATCGGCGAGACGATGCTGATCATCGCCTTCACGTACTTCTACACGGCGGTGACGTTCAACCCGGTCGAGCAGGCCGACAACCTCAAGCGCTACGGGGGCTTCATCCCGGGGGTGCGGCCGGGGCGCCCGACGGCCGAGTTCCTCGACCGGATCCTCGCCCGCCTCACGTTCCCGGGCGCGCTGTTCCTGGCGGCGGTCGCCGCGCTCCCGACGCTGCTGATCAACTCGACCAGCGCGAACTTCTTCTTCGGCGGCACCTCCCTGCTGATCGTCGTAGCGGTCGCGCTCGACACGATGAAGCAGCTCGAGGCGCAGCTGATGATGCGCAACTACGAAGGCTTCCTGAAGTAGCCGCTCCCACGTTCCCGCGGGGCTGGCACCCCGAAGCGCGTGGATGCCCACAAGGGTCGCCGGTCTAGTACGTTTCGCTCTTCGTGAGCGAGCTGAACCTCATCCTCTTCGGACCGCCCGGGGCGGGCAAGGGCACGCAAGCTGCCCGCTTGCAGGAAGACTTCCGCCTCCCGTATGTCGCGACCGGAGACATCCTGCGAGCGGCCGTCAAGGACGGGACGGAGCTCGGCTTGAAGGCGAAGGGGTTCATGGACGCCGGCGAGCTCGTGCCGGACGAGCTCGTGATCGACCTGATCGTCGATCGCATCGGCGCCGACGACGCGCGCGACGGCTTCATCCTCGACGGCTTCCCGCGCACGCGCGCGCAAGCCGATGCCCTTGGCGAGGCGTTCGACGAGCTCGGCCGCCGCATCACGGCCGTGCTGCTGTTCGACGTCCCCGACGAGGACCTCGTGCGGCGCATCTCCGGCCGGCGCGTGAGCGTCAAGACGGGGCGCGTGTACCACGTCGAGTCGGACCCGCCGAAGCACGAAGGCCGCTGCGACGTCGACGGCTCGCGCCTCGTCCAGCGCGACGACGACAAGCCGGAGGTCGTCGAGAAGCGCCTCGAGGTCTACCACGCTGAGACCGAGCCGCTCGTCTCCTACTACGACGAGCGCGGTTCGCTGCGGCGCATCGACGGCACGCGCTCCCCGACCGAGGTCCACGACCACGTCCGCGCGGTGCTGGCGACGCTGCGCCTCGAAGAGACGCTGTGATCGTCAAGAAGACGCCCGAGCAGATCGACAAGATGGCCGCCGCGGGCGACATCCTCGTCCGCACGCTGGAGCTGATCGAGGGCAAGATCCGTCCCGGCGTCACGACGAAGGAGCTCGACGAAGCGGCCGAGCGCTTCATCTGCTCGCAGGGCGCCGTCCCGGCCTTCAAGGGCTACCGCGGCTTCCCCGGCTCGATCTGCGCCTCGCCGAACGCGATGGTCGTGCACGGCATCCCGGGCAAGTACAAGCTCGAGCGCGGCGACGTCCTGTCGGTCGACGTCGGCGTCGTGCACGACGGCTGGGTCGCGGATGCCGCGCGCACGTTCCCGGTCGGGCCGATCACGCCGGTCGCGCAGAAGCTGCTCGAGACGACCAAGGAGTCGCTGTTCGCGGCGGTGCCGCAGTGCATGGCGGGCAATCGCCTCGGTGACATCTCGCACGCGATCCAGCGGCACGTCGAGGCGGAGGGCTTCTCGATCATCCGCTCGCTCGTCGGGCACGGCATCGGGCGCGAGATGCACGAGGATCCGCAGATCCCCAACTACGGGCCGCCCGGGCGAGGCCCGCGGCTGGAGCAGGGGATGGTGCTGGCGATCGAGCCGATGGTCACAGCTGGCCGTCACCAGGTGCGGATGGCCGACGACCACTGGTCGATCTTCACGCAGGACGGCTCGCTCGCCGCCCACTTCGAGTTCACGATCGCCATCACCGCCGATGGCCCGCGCGTGCTGACGCCGTGGCACGAGTACGGCCGCCGCGCGGCCGCCTGAGTACCCTGCGCGCGCCTGGGCTCGTTTGCTACTCTTCATCGTCGCGCTCGGGGCCGTTTGGCTTCGACCTGCGCGAGAAGTCCTCGACGTGGTAGCGGCGGCCGGCACGGCAGCCAGAGCCGAGTCGATTGGAACCAGCCGAAAGGGATCATGAAGGTACGACCGTCGGTCAAGCCGATGTGCGAGAAGTGCAAGATCATCCGCCGCCACGGGCGCGTGCTGGTCATCTGCTCCAACCCCCGTCACAAGCAGCGGCAGGGGTAGGCGCGCAACATGGCTCGCATATCAGGCATCAACATCCCGCTGAACAAGCGCGTCGAGATCGGTCTGACGTACATCTACGGGATCGGCCGGCCGCAGTCGAACAAGCTTCTCGCCGAGCTGGGCATCTCGCCGGACACCTACGTCCGCGACCTCACCGAGGACGAGGTCTCGAAGCTCCGCGACCAGATCGACAGAGATCTGATGGTCGAGGGCGACCTGCGCCGCGAGCGCTCCCAGAACGTCAAGCGCCTGATGGAGATCGGCTGCTACCGCGGCCTGCGCCATCGGCGCGGCCTCACGGTCCGCGGTCAGAGAACCAAGACGAACGCGCGCACGCGCAAGGGCCCGAAGCGCATGCAGGTGGCCGGCAAGAAGAAGGCGGGGAAGAAGTAAGTGAGCCCAGCACCGAAGCGCCCCCAGCGCGGCCGCCGCAGAGTTCGCAAGAACATCCCGGTCGGCCAGGCGCACATCAAGACCAGCTTCAACAACACGATCGTCTCGCTGACCGACCGCGAGGGGAACGTGATCGCGTGGGAGTCCGCCGGCGGCGCCGGCTTCAAGGGCTCGCGCAAGTCGACGCCCTTCGCCGCGCAGGTGACCGCCGACGCGGCCGCCCGCAAGGGGATGGAGCACGGCCTGCAGAAGGTCGAGGTCTTCGTGAAGGGCCCCGGCTCGGGCCGCGAGACCGCGATCCGCTCGCTCCAGGCGGCGGGCCTCGAGATCATGGGCGTGAAGGACGTGTCCCCGCAGGCGCACAACGGCGTCCGCCAGAAGAAGCGTCGGAGGGTCTGATGGCGAGAGACCGCAGCCCGAAGTGCAAGCAGTGCCGCCGCGAGGGGATGAAGCTGTTCCTCAAGGGCGAGCGCTGCCTGACCGAAAAGTGCGCGATTGAGCGCCGCAGCTATCCGCCGGGCGAGCACGGCCGCGGGCGGATCAAGCAGAGCGAGTACCTGCT
>Ga0126310_10000067_pt1 | contig 27987 bp, 21 predicted proteins | sample Plot60_FD_92540 | JGI IMG/M metagenome (GOLD analysis project Ga0126310, IMG submission 92540) | Serpentine soil microbial communities from UC McLaughlin Reserve, CA, USA - Plot60 | ecosystem: Environmental > Terrestrial > Soil > Grasslands | place: USA: UC McLaughlin Reserve, Lake County... | reverse complement strand
TACTGCCTGCATTACTCTTACTGCGCCAAAAAAGTTAGTCTCAAATTGCGCCTTTATTTCTTCCATTGAAGTTTCTTCTAATGGCCCAACTAATGCATATCCTGCGTTATTTACTACAACATCGATCCTACCCTTTTCCTTCGCTATTCTATTAATTGCATCTAATACTGATTTATCGTCACTAACATCTAATTGAATAACTTGTAATGGCAGATCCTCATTTTTGACTATATCTGTTATCTGATTTGTTTTCCCTCCTGACTTGCGCATAGTTGCATAAGTATTAAATCCATTTCTTGCCAGGGTTAGAGAAGTCTCAAATCCTATACCAGTAGAGCTGCCTGTTACAACTGCAACTTCTTTTTGTGCCATATCTAATTGGTCAGACACAACAAATTATATAAAGCGAAAACGACAACTAGACAATTATTTATGGATTAGCACGGATCAGCACGTCGCTTAATCATATTACATATTCACTTCTTCAAACAAGAGAAATCTAAACAATTAATACCCCACAGGATTGGTAAATGTCGGCTAACGAGTCTCTACGTTCAAGTGTGATTAGCTACAATCACCGTTGTTAGCATCTTTATTTATTCTCATCATTGCTCATCAAATGCGATAAGAGTGCAACATACTTAAGTGAACCATTAAGAAGAATAGATTCCAGAAAATATTTAAATCAATTCTTTGGCCTCTGACATCTGTCCAAGTAGTTGTAGGTATTATTTTTTATCAACAACTGATTTTTTTGTTCCCAGTATTTCTTCATCGTAGCTGTTCATTGGTCTGTGTCGTTTCACATACACCTTGAATTGAGGTCAGTTATCATAATTGGTAGCAAAAATTAGCCCATCCTAATATTTATTCTAGCTGATAATTTCTGAAATGAGAATCATTGGCCTTGGATTCGAATACGACAATACCCGGTTAAGGTTAAAATGAAGATGATCTACCTCACAGTCGGTGTTCTATCTCTTGTACTTGCTACTGAAAATGCCATAGCAACAGATGCTAACGATACTAGTGCTGCGGTTATAAATATCAAATTGTAAGCCTGGTTTGTCGGGAAAAGACCCTGAACCCCTGCTGCTGTTCCTTTATACGCCTCCTGGAATAAGCCTGAGAGAGCCGGTCCGACTGACATTCCGACTAAGTTGAGAAGCAGAGTCATTCCTAAGGCAATCCCTGTCATCTGCATTGGTACTGAAAGGAGTATTACGTTAAATGCACCAGTAATCGAAAGAGATAACCCTGCTGCGAGTATTGTGAGTCCGACTGATACCATGTTTTCAGTCGAATGAAAAATTAATACTACAAAAAATCCTATTGCACTTATTGCAGTACCAAATAGCATTAGCTTGGTGTTCTTGACTCTATTTAAGATAAAACCTGACATGATTGTTCCAATCAATAATACGATCATAAAGGGTAGCTGTACACCTGCAACCATAATGGCATTGCCTCCGAATCCAAACGGAGGCGGGCTTCTTACCATGACAGGGATAGTTAGGTACACCATGAAAATAGACATGAAGACCAGCATTAGAATAATGGTTGGAGCAAGAAAACTCTTGCTGGTCATTAATTTGAAATCAAGCAAGGGCGAATACACTCTTCTTTCGATAGCTATAAAGGCTGCAAGCAATATTCCAGAAGCTGCAAATAGTCCTGTAACTTGGTAGATTGCAATGCTGGTCTTTACTTCCAACATGGTTATCCCGGCAAGAAATGTAATTATAGTAGCCGCTAGCGCTAAAGTTCCTTTTATATCAATAGTGTTAGTAGTGGCACTAACCTTTGACGTATTATTACCACTGCTATCACGCCCAACCTCAATTCTACTGCTCTTTATTATTGGTACAGTTGCACTATTATTACTACTATCAATTCGCACGAATCTTGCTATTATCAGCCAGAGTAGTATTGCAGCAGGAAGAATAGCCAGAAACGTCGCCTGCCAGCCAAAGTTTTGGATTATGGCCGCACCACCGACCAGACCTACAACCGCCCCGCCCGAAAATGTCGAAGTGAATATAGTTTGGCCTATTGCAAGCTTTCTCTCAGGAAGGATCCCTCTAATGATACCAAAAGCAATGGGGAACATTGCCATTCCAACGCCCTGTAATACCCTTGCAACAAGCATGAATTCGATGTTGGTGGCAAATCGTCCTGCCATAATACCTGCTGCATAGACTGCCATTATTATAAGCAATATCTTTTTCTTGCCGTAGATGTCAGATAGCTTTCCTCCAATTGGTGTCATGACAGCCGCTGCAATTATGTAAGCTGAAAGCAACCAAGATGATGTGCTGTATGAAATATTGAAGCTGTGAATGAAATCCGGAATGGCTGGCAATATCATTGTCTCGTCAAACATAACAATCAGTCCCAAGCAGCTCAGGATAATCACTATGTTCCATCCTGAGCTATCAGTGTTATTGTCTTCTTTCTCTAAACTAGACATTTTTTTCATCAATTCTATATGATTGTACACTTCTTCTTTTTCTGAAGCCAATCTCATCAGTCAATCGTATTGAATCCTAAAGAGATCTATCATATCACAACACCTTATTATATTCAATGGAATAGATAATCAATTCAGATTATGGTTAAATAGCATATGAAGGTCTAGGCTCATCTGTTAGTTTTCTGTCAATGAGCAAACTGCTGCACCATAGCATCATGGTTGTTTTTGGGTGGTCGCAATAAAAAGAGCTGAAGGTGACTTGTTTTCTCCTGCTTCGTTTCCATATCATTTGATTTATTCATTGCGTTGCAGTATTCTAACTGTAGCTAATAAATACATAAGAGATCAAAAGTATAGTGCAATTCGTCAAATATAAAAAGAAGAACGATCAGCTTGCAAACTATTATTAATCACAAAGCTACCAAAGTACCATTTCAGATTTTATAAAATGAAATTGTTGGTCTAATTCTTTCAAATTACAATATATACACTTGTATCATACACAAGCTCTCTCCTTACGTCAAGACGATCATTTTGAAATATTATCATAAAATGGGGTTTGGTAGGTTTTTATGCATTATGCATCATATTATATATTATATATTACATATTGTATCTCTGTAATCCCGTTTTGTAGCTATTATTTGCTATGGAACTTGTCTTGAAAACCGCACAATTTTTAATATCCATTCTTTCAAAGGTTAATATGGTAAAAACCGTTTCAAGTCAGGTTTTAAACACAGGCGAAAAATCACCAGACTTTAAATTAAAAGGAGTGGATAACAAAATATATTCTCTCAAAGACTTCGACAGCAGTAACTCATTGCTTGTAGTTTTTATATGTAACCACTGTCCTTATGTTAGGGCAAGAATTGGCGACATTGTCGATTTGCAATCTATGTTCAGAACATCTGAATTACAAGTAGTAGGTATCAATAGCAATGATCCTAATTATGAGGGAGAAGATTTCAATAATATGATAAAATTTGCAAGAGAATATAAATTAAATTTCCCGTATCTAATTGATGACACTCAACTGATTGCAAAGGCCTATGGGGCAGTATGCACCCCTGATCCTTTTCTTTTTGATCAAGAGCGCAGGTTAGTATTTCATGGTAGAATTAATGATGCTTTAGAGCCAGAAATGACTCCGAAAGTTTCCGTTATGGAAAATAACGTAAGAAAAGTTTTAAGAGGTGAAAAAATAGAAAAGGATTTTGATCCATCTATTGGCTGCTCAATAAAATGGAAAAATTAGCTGTATAGCTAGCTATCCGTATTGGTAGTTAATTCCTTTCTCTCCACGAGGATGCCGCCATTCAGTTTCTTTTGCACAAGTCCCACATTCGATGCATCCCTCATGCTGAAGCGTGACATCATCATCTTTTTCTAAGCTGTAGCACTTAGTTGGACACAGTGTAACCATCTTTTTCATAAATTCACTTTTTGGATTTAAAACTTTGATATGTGAAAGGTTATCATCATCATACTTTAATTTTGCTATACGTTGTGCAATTGTTGGAATTGTAAGATTATATTTTGATGCAACTCGCGTGCCTGATTTTTCAGCAATTTCGATTGGCACTTGAACATATGTATCTACGGACTCGACGATAGGTAAAAGACGATCATATCCTAAGATGTTTGCAAATCCTACTGCAAGACCCCTCAACGTTCCACTTGTCATTAGTCTGAAAACCATGCCATATCTTGCACCTACAATATCCTTTGGAACATCTTTTGCAGCATCAAGAAAGATCTTAAGATAGTTTTTGTCAATTTCCTTCATATCTCTTGTGTAAGGGCTATCATCTATCAATTGTGTATAAAATTCCCCTAAATAATTATGAGTAAAATTGTTTCTATCAATGGATCTTGCAACTGCATTGGCAGCCCTTACTGCATCATCAATTCCTACGTTAAGCCCTTCAATTCTTGGACCAACGAAAATACCTCTACCAGCTGCATCACCTATAAATAAAATATTATCATGATAAGGTTTTTTCATTCTACATCGTTTTCCATCTGGAACCAATTTTGCACTGTATTCCAGCTCAACGTAATCATTTACAAACTTTGTTTTATACTTATCAATTAGATCTTGACGAATAGAATCTATCCTTGCTTTAATCTCTGCGTCTGATTTGTACTTGCCACTTTCAATAAGTTTTGACCTGCTAGATGGAGAATAATATGTATAGCGTAGCTCATTCCACGTATTGATTAGTTTGCTTACAGCAAAACGTATTCTCAGTTGTTCTTCTTTTGGGAGATTCTTATCAATATCTTCTTTTATTGCAACTTCGTCTGTGATAAGGCTGCTAACCATGGGGTTGTTCAGTAATGCATTAACAAGTGTGTAAGGTTCATCCGGCTTTACCATCAGAGAATCATAATGATATACTGCTCCAACTGAAAGTGTATCCCGGTTTGTATAAACAAAACCACCGCCTATATGATTTAATGTTATATCACCGGCAAAAAGATGTGCAGCGCCCTCATTTGGCTGTATTCCAAATCTCTGATCAATAATCTGCTCAGGTAATTTTACTACTACCTTAACACCTTGATATAATTCTTCGGTAGTAAATTTATGTCTAGCACCAGTTATTTCTGCTATTTCTGAATTTACTCCATCAGCTGCGATTATTGCCTTTACTTCAAACTCTTGAAGTTCATTAGTCTCAATTACTGTTCTATCCTTCTGCCAACTAACCGATCGAACATGAACCCCATTAACAATACCACCGCCTTGTCTTTCAGCACTTTCTGCTGCTTGTTTTGCAAACCAAGGATTCAATTTATTTAGAAGAACCGAATAGCCGAAATTAGATTGATATTCATGAGCACGAGTAAGATCAATTGAAAATATCTTATCTTTTGATGTAGCATGTAAGATATATTTCGTAATAGGTCTTTCCAGATGAGCTTCGCTTAGAAATTCTTGACCGTAGACGTCTTCAACATTGTAGACCTTGCCATTTTTTGGTTTCTTTGAGTAAAGAATTCCACCAGATACATTTTTTGAGCCAACTGTCTTACCAGCTTCTATCAGAACAGCCTGTTTTCCTAGATTTGATAATTGTTTTAGAGCAGCTAACCCGGCTGAACCGCCCCCAATTATTGCAACATCAAAATGTTCCATTATTTACTTCTAACTCCCATAATTAGTTCTTTTTGTTTTCTCAATTCCTCAATCATAACAGGTATTACATCTTCCATTCGGCCTTTGATGAAAATATCACATTCATCTTTAATTGGTGAATTTGCATCTGTATTAATTGCAATGACGAATTCGGACTCTTTCATTCCTGCAGTGTGCTGCATTGCTCCGCTGATTCCCACAGCAACATATAACAACGGGCTAACCCTTCGGCCACTAGTTCCTATTACTCTGTCAGGAATCATATAAGTAGAAGTTATTTTCTCGCTTGTAACATATGGTTTCTTTGAAATTGGCAGTGAGACGCCTACCTCTGCATCCAACTCCTTTGCCAATTCCTCAATTAATTTTATATTTTCTTCTGGTGAATCTTTAATTCCTCTACCAAAACTTATGATCGCTTTATGGACATCAAAATCAACGGCACTCTTGATAATCTTACGATTCAATATCTTTACATTAAGATCTTGCTTTTCTATTCTTGGAATATAATCTACAATTATTCCGTTCCTTGCAGCATCAGGAATGAGAGGAGCAAATACTCCTGGAATTATACTACATGCTTGAGGATGATACTCTCTTTCTATAGTAGGATTCCGGTTGTCAAGACATAGAATAGTAGTCCATAGAAATCCTGAAAAATCAGGTCTGTACATTTCAAGTGTTTTTGCATAAGTCATCATCTGACCTTTTGTCTTATGTTCATGTTTAATTTCAAGGTCTTCAACTACAAGCTTATTAATATCAGAAGCAAGACCTGACTCTAATTCTGCTAACACCGTAGACGATAAATGCCTACCTATGTTGTCTGCAGCAAAAAACATGTACCGCGGTTTTTTGAATTGTTCCCAATCTTCTGGAGAAATCTTTGCTATACATTCTCTATTCATAGCAATTTGGCTTATTATTTTAGTATCAATTATATTCCTTGAATATTGTAATTCTGGATCTTCTGCATAAATTACTGCGTCTGCTCCATAGAATATCAATTCTTCGCACAATTTTCTGACTTTATTTCCCAGCACTATAGCGACAACTTTTTCATGTGAAGAATATTTTTTGTTAAAATGATCCATAAGTCTTCTAGCTTCACCGAGCATTTCCAAGCTAACAGGAATTGGTTTACCTTCTTCATGTTCGATTATTACAAAGAGGTGCTTGTAACGGCCGTCTTCAGATGTGATCACAGTCATTTGATCATGATTCCTCCTAAAACATCATGTATTTTGGCAACAACTTTTCTTATTTGATCGCGATCAGATCCGTTTATTATTTCTGCTTTTCTGCTTGCTTTTGCTTTTGGAATCTTTTCTACCTTATATACAATTGTAGGAGAGCCAGGAAGACCAACAAACTTTGGATCGACACCCAACTGTTGAGCATTGAAAATTTTGAGATATTTCTTATAATTGTGTGCTCGTTCAGTTGCCTCCTTCTGGTACTTTGCAAACGCCAATCTTTGTGAAATTGTGTTAAATTCTGACTTGTATGATGGATCTATTGTGATGAATACAGGAAGTGGCGCTTCTACTTCCTCTATTATATCATAAAACCCCTGCAAAGTGATTAAGCGTTTTGCGATGACAGTTTGTTTTTCAATATCAACATCGTAATCAATTACATTGCCTAGAAATGTATAACCAAGTTTCCATGCTGTCTGTGGTCCTGTTTGACCAGTCTCGCCATCAGAGGCTCGATGCCCTGAAAAAACAATATCCATTTTTCCGCCTTCCATTTTGCTTATTCCAGTTTTTAATACTTCAGCGGTTGCTAAAGTGTCTGCACCTGCGAATATTCTGTCACTATAGAGATGTAATTCATCAGCATCACAGATTAATTGTGCCTGTTGTAAAGCAAAATCGGCTATAGGAGGACCCATTGTTGAGACAGAAATATGCGCACCATATTTTACTTTGGAATAAAATGCAGCCCTTGATGCGACTGCACTATGAGGACCAAGAATACTCTTAGTTTCTGCCCTATTTAGTGTCCCATCTGAATTATAACTGACATTTCCTTCTGAAAAGTCAGGCTCTAGCTTCACAATAACTGCTATGTTAAGCGGATTCATACGTCTTCCTTCTTCCCCATACCATACCCTTTAAATTGTTTGCGTAAGAAAGTTAGTATTAAGAGTTAGAAGTTTTCCAAGTCCGTATATTGGATATATTTTTCATATATGTAGTCAAAAAATGAATATAACAAATAAGATTCATTATCTATGTATATATAGCTATACTTTTTCATATACTCAGATAGTTATAAAAAAATTACATGTATTTTTTTGTGAACCTACAATAGATGTAACAAAAAGCTGGGATCATGGAGGCGACTGGGTAGGCAAAGGCGATGGATACAAGGATGGGGAGGGTCGTGCTGCAAGCGTAGTCTTCAAATTTAGAATATATCCATTTCTATATACAGTAAATATCATACTATCTCCAACAGACTTGTGACTATCAATATATGAAATCAGATCCTCGCTTCTAGTTACAATACGTCCATCAACAGCTGTTATTATATCTCCCCCATGTTTTATAGAATATTGGTCTATAATGCTGCCGTGTATTCCAGCTTTATCAGCAGGACCGTTCTTTTTAATTTGATCTACATATACACCCTTGAAATTTGTTGGTAAAGTGGCATTTATGGTCTCTGCCAAATCCGAAGTTAGAGTAGTAGAAGTAACGCCAATATAAGGATGCGCATAATATCCCTTTTCAATTAATACAGGCACTTTACGCATTACTGTATTAGATGGGATTGCAAATCCCACTCCAGTAAAACCGCCTAGCTCACTAGCAGATATACCAGCAGTATTTATTCCGATAATCTTTCCCTGTATGTTTAACAATGGTCCACCAGAATTACCAGGATTGATTTGTGCATCTGTTTGAATTGTATCAGGAATAGAAAATCCAAGTTGGGGTGAAGGCAATAACCTTCCTATTTGACTTACAATACCTATTGTCATAGTGTCGCTAAGACCAAATGGATTGCCGACCGCAATTACGGGGTCGCCGACTTCCAGTTTTGAAGAATTTCCAATTACGAGCGGTTTAAGGCTTTGAGTAATGTTATCCATTTGAACTACTGCTATATCGCTATATGCGTCTGTTCCGACTACTTTTGCAGTATATCTATTTCCATCCACAAATGTTACATCTACTATTTTAGATCCGCCTAATACATGATTATTAGTAATTATATGTCCCTGATTATCATAGACAAATCCAGAGCCTAAAGCGGTAGCATTTTGTAGGCGTGAATTCATGGTATTGTTATTAATTGGAATCTTGCTGGTTATCTGAACTACAGAGTTCTCCACTTGTTTGAATATAGTATTAAGGGAATGAGATTGTGTTGACAACGAAATTGATTTCGATTTCGATGCTAGTGTTGATTCCGTAATAGCAGGCGTTGCTAACGCAATAGCTATTGCTAGGATTGCCAACATAGGAGAATTTTGTGTTGCAGATAACATAGTGATATAAATCCTGTACAGGAAATATTTGACCTTTTTTTACTGTTTAGCACATTTATAGCAGTAATAATATTTCATAGGACATAGAATAAAAAAGTACAGAATTTTACATTAATTTTGTTTGTGAGTGAGCAATTCAATTTAAGCATCTACAGTCTCTTTGTATGGCGCCCTTAATTTTTCATATGCCATCCTGATTCGACTATAAAAATCAGGCATTGCAGGATGGAGCATAGTATATGCTAGGTAAAAGTCCTCCGCTTCTCTCAAATATCGTCTTACCTTTGGATGTCCTGGTATATTTGATATAAATCTCATATTGTTTAGCCTATCAGCAAGTTTGATAGTTTTCATATCGTATTCAGCTGACGTGAGGATGTTACAATACTCTTGAAACCTTGCTAATTGACGTTCATCATCGGTAGATCCCATGTAACCTTCAGGAGATCGAATTTTCAATGTAGTGGCTATATCATGTACTCTATTTCCAAATCGATATATTAAATAAGCCTCAAAACCATAGGCCTTTGTCTTATACCAATCAAGAATTCTATCATCATCCTCTAATACGTCATGTAAGATGGCGCAGGCAACTTCAACGCTAGTAATATTCCGATTAATATACCTGTAATGTTTTACTACGTCTATTGCAACTGGCAGAGTGTGTGTTTCAAAAAATGGCGATAAGTTATCTTCTCTCTTTAGTCCGTGATGAACCTCTTCTGCTACTTCAATCGCGCCTTGTATAAAATCATCAACACGTAGATTGGCTTCATTCTCTAAAAATGCTACAAATTCCTGCTTGCTAACTGCAGAACCAGGTTTTTGTTCCATAGTATAATAGAATTGAAGTCAAACAAAAGAATTTTGGTATTAGAATAACAGACATGACATTAAATAGTTATCAATAGTTATTGGATAATACTGCAGTGATATTATTAGCAGCATTTTTTTATGCATATGTTACGACAAGGCAGTAAAAAAGACTCCTCCTTGAGAATACTGTATATATATATATGTTATATATCATATATAAGTATATATAATATATGATACTAATCCCAGCTCCCAGGCACTAACTACTTATCCTGAACCTGCCCTGATATGTATAGAAATGTTGCTTATGTCATGTTTTCTCTTATTGTTTTTAAACTTGACAATATCACAAGTTGAGATGGAAAGAATGGAAGAAGCAAAAAAACTCTATCATAATTCTTGTATAACAATATATGATCGTTTTGCTACTAGAATCTTTTAGTGCTTACCACTTCGAGAGCATTTACACTGGCACAAGATGTATTTCCACCAAGGGGCGATCAGCCCGAAGCAATTGAAAAATTGGTCAAAGGTGTCTTAACAAAAAGAGGATGCCAAACTTTACTCGGTGTTACAGGCAGCGGAAAAACATTTACAATTGCAAATGTTGTATCACGTACAAATAAAAACACTTTAATAATATCACACAACAAAACTTTAGCGGCTCAGCTCTATGCAGAATTCAAGGAGTTTTTTCCAAATAATAATGTTGGTTACTTTGTAAGCTTCTATGATTACTATCAGCCTGAAAGTTATATCCCACAGACTGATACATATATCGAAAAGGATACCGAAGTCAATGAAAGAATTGAAAAAATGAGGTTAGAAGCAACAGCGATGTTAATGTCTGGTGAGCCGACTATAATAGTATCTACAGTGTCATGCATTTATTCACTTGGGTCACCTACAGAATGGGAAGAGAGTTCAACTACATTAGAAAAAGGAATGACGATTGGCAGAAGAGGTTTGATTCACAATCTAATTGAAGCACGGTATGAACGAAATGATACATCGCTAGTACCGGGTAGCTTCAGGGCAAAAGGCGACACTATTGACATCATTCCAGGGTATTCTAATGATATAATTCGGATCTTGCTCTTTGGGGATGAAATTGAGAAGATTAGTATTCATGATCATGTTACTCTGAACAAGATCAGAGACATCCATTCTGTAAAGATCTTTCCTGCTAAGCACTACATTGTTGGCGATGATTCTAGGTTATCTGCTATAAAATCAATAAAGCGAGAGTTAGAAAATTGGCTTCCTAATCTACCGAGCGAGCTTGAAAGACAACGTCTTACCTCACGTACAAAATACGACTTGGAGATGATAGAGGAGTTGGGTTATTGTGCAGGAATTGAAAATTATTCTCGTCATTTGGATGGTAGAGCCCCAGGACAACCACCTTATTGTTTACTAGATTTTTTTGGCGAGGATTTTTTACTGGTCATAGATGAATCACATGTAACAATCCCTCAACTACATGGCATGTACAATGGAGATTATACACGTAAGAAAATGTTGGTCGACTATGGATTTAGACTACCTAGTGCTTTTGATAATCGTCCCTTGATGTTCAAAGAATTTGAAAAATATTTAAAAAATGTAATTTTCGTATCTGCAACACCTGCAAATTATGAGATAAAATCAAGCTGGCAAGTTGTAGAACAGTTAGTTAGGCCTACAGGATTAGTTGATCCAAAAGTGGAGATCAGACCTACTAAAAATCAGATACAAGATTTGATCGACGAAATTACCATTAGAGTAAATAATAACCAGAGAACCCTTGTTACGACTTTGACAAAAAGGATGGCTGAAGACCTCTCAGAGTTCCTTGCAAAGAATAATGTAAGAGTGCGTTATTTACATTCAGAAATCGAGGGGCTAGAGAGAACAGAGATAATAAGACAGCTGCGGATGGGCGAATTTGATGTTTTAGTTGGCATAAACTTACTCAGAGAAGGTTTGGATATTCCCGAAGTGTCTTTAGTTGCTATTTTGGATGCGGATAAGGAAGGTTTTCTGCGCAATAATACTAGTCTAATACAGACTTTTGGACGTGCTGCAAGACACATCGACGGTATGGTTATCTTGTATGCTGATCATGCTACTGATTCCATAAGAAATGCAATGGCAGAGACAGAGAGAAGACGTAGAAAGCAGATTCAATACAATAAAAAGAATCAGATAACTCCTCAATCTGTTGTCAAGCCTATCCCTGATAAAATATCAGCAAAAACACAGGACATTGATCTGACGAAGTCTATGGCAAGAACAGATCTAGTAAAACTTGCAGCAGAAACAGAAATGGATATGAAAAGATTTGCTGAAGATTTAGATTTTGACAAAGCAATTGAATTTAGAGAAAGGTTGATAAAAATAAAAAGAGCTATTGGGGAGCCAACAATATCAGAGGTTTCCTAAAATATGCATGATAAAATAGCGATCAAGGGTGCAAGGCAACATAATTTAAAAAATATAAGCCTCGAGATCCCAAAAAATAAGCTCGTTGTAATAACTGGCTTGTCAGGGTCAGGCAAATCAACACTTGCATTTGACACAATTTATGCAGAAGGTCAAAGGCGCTATGTAGAATCTTTATCAGCGTATGCAAGGCAATTTTTGGAATTGATGGACAAACCTGACGTCGACTCTATTGACGGTCTATCACCGGCTATATCAATCCAGCAGAAGACTACAAGCAAGAATCCACGTTCCACAGTTAGTACAGTCACAGAAATCTATGATTATTTGAGATTGCTGTATGCCAGAATTGGAGTTCCTCATTGTCCGCAATGTAATAGGAAGATAACAAGCCAATCTGCAGACTCAATAACAGATTCAATCTTAGGATTAGTTCAGCAAGGAGGAAAAAACACAATAATACTTGCTCCAATAATTCAGTCAAAGAAGGGCACATATGAGAAACTGTTTAGTGAATTAAAGCAAGATGGATTTGCAAGAATTAGAGTAGATGGTGAAATAATTAACCTTGAAGACGAAGAATATGGTGATAATGACCAAAGACAAATTTATCCTAGGTTAGACAAGCAAAAAAAACACACAATTGAGGTGGTTGTTGATAGATTAAAACCATCCATTAAAGAAAAAAGTCGACTATTTGAAGCAATTCAATCTTCACTAAAAGTAGGAAATGGCCTTGTAATTGCATCCATAGATGGCAAAGATATGCTTTACTCTCAACGCAATGCATGTCCACATTGCGGAATTAGCTTGGGCGACTTAGAACCACGTACATTTTCGTTTAATTCTCCCTTTGGTGCTTGCAGAAAATGCAATGGACTTGGAATCAAAATAGAATTTGATCCTGAATTAATCATTCCCGACAGATCAAAGAGTATTTTAGAAGGAGCGGTAAAGCCTTGGTCAGGTCATTTTGCTACTTTTCGTTCTGCAATGCTCAGAGATGTGGGAAAACGCTTTGGATTTGATCTTTATACACCCATTTCAAAGATGACAGATCAGCAGCTTAGAATCATTCTCTATGGAACTGATGAAAATATCCATTACAAATATGAATCTAGGTATTCCGAAAGTAGATGGGAATACAGGGGTTCTTTTGAGGGTATAATTCCCAATTTGGAACGTGTGTATAAGCAAACTGAATCTGAATCGAAACGAGAAGAGCTTATGCAATTCATGCGTGAGCTACCATGTGATGATTGTCATGGAAGGAGATTACGTAGAGAAGCGCTATCGGTGAAAATTCAGGAAAACTCTATAATGGATATTTGCGATCTTTCTATCGATGATTGTTATAAGTTTTTCCAGACAATAGAACTTTCAGAAACTGAGAGGCATATTGCAAAGACTATACTAAAAGAGATAATTTCAAGACTTGAATTCCTACGCAATGTCGGATTGAATTATTTGTCATTGAATAGAATGACAGCAACACTTTCCGGAGGAGAATCACAAAGAATTAGATTGGCTACTCAAATTGGTTCAAACTTAACTGGAGTTTTATATGTTCTTGATGAACCGACTATAGGGTTGCATCAGAGAGATAACGCTAGATTGATTGATACGTTGAAAAAATTGCGCGACCTTGGCAATACACTACTTGTAGTTGAACATGACGAGGAAGTAATACGCAATTCAGATTGGATTGTAGACATTGGACCTGGGGCAGGTGTACATGGTGGACAAATTGTTGGTAGTGGTTTGTTGGAAGATATCTTAAAAAATGAAAATTCCATTACAGGTGCTTTTCTTAGAGGAGATAGTATTGTTTCAGATACTAAATACATCAAAAGCAAAGATCCAGAAAAATGGATAACGGTATATGGGGCACAGGAGAATAATCTAAAATCAATTGATGTTCGATTCCCCCTTGGATGTATGACAGTTGTAACAGGAGTTTCTGGCTCGGGTAAATCAACGCTGGTAAATGATATCTTATTTAGGGCATTGTCACACCATTTTTATGGTTCAAAAGAAAAACCTGGTAGACATAGGAAGATTTCGGGTCTAGAACAAATTGATAAAGTAATAGGAATTGATCAATCACCAATTGGTCGCACACCTAGATCAAATGCAGCAACTTATGTTAATGCATTTACGCCGATAAGGGAACTATTTGCAAAGACTCCTCAAGCAAAAGAAATGGGATACAAAGCCGGCAGATTTTCATTTAATGTATCTGTGGGAAGATGTGAAATGTGTGAAGGTGCTGGAGTAAAAAAAATTGAAATGCAGTTTTTACCAGATGTGTATGTCACGTGTGATGAATGCAAGGGAAGGAGATATAATTCAGAAACACTCAGCATAAGATATAGAGGCAAAACAATTTCAGACATACTTTCTATGACAGTTGAGGAAGCACTAGAGTTTTTTGCAAATATTTCAAAGATTGAGAAGAAATTAAGAACTCTAAATGACGTAGGACTTGGATACATACGTCTTGGTCAGCCGGCGACTACATTATCAGGTGGAGAAGCCCAGAGAATCAAACTTGCAGCAGAACTCTCAAAAAGAGATACAGGTAGAACAATATACATACTCGATGAACCAACAACTGGCCTCCATTTTGCAGATGTAGGCAAATTACTACATGTTTTAAGAAGGCTAGTAGATCTTGGCAATACGGTAATAGTTATTGAACATAATCTAGATGTGATTGCTAGTGCACACTGGATTATAGACCTTGGACCAGAAGGTGGAGAGAAGGGTGGTAAAGTTGTTGTTGCTGGAACACCCAATGAAATTGCAATGAATGAGAATATCAGCTATACAGCTAAATATCTAAAACCGAAATTAGTAATTAATCAACTAATTCAAAGAGGTGCAAAATAATCACAGAATCTATATCCGATATCTTTTACCTAACAAAAAAGCAGATCCCGCAATCTCCTGGAGTTTATTTGATGAAAGATAATGAGGGAAAAATAATTTACATAGGTAAAGCGAAAAACCTCCGTAATCGTGTCAAATCATATTTCTTAAAAGAAAATAATAATGATAACGATAACTACAATTGGAAGACTTCACAGCTCATAAGGAAAATCAAGGATATTGAATTCGTAGTAACTGATAATGAGATCGAAGCATTTTTGTTGGAATCGAACCTTATCAAAAGATATAGGCCGGTATTCAATATTGAATTAAAAGATCAACAACGCTATACATATCTAAGAATTACAGACGAGACTTTCCCTCGCCTACTTGTTGCAAGACGTAATAGAAATGGTGAATTTTATGGTCCAAAAGGCAAAATATACGGTCCTTTTGTACGTGGAAGTTCAAAATTTCTTACTATTGGTTTTTTGAGAAAACTATTCAAAATTAGAATTTGTGGCAAACTTCCTAAAAAGCCGTGTTTGGAATTTTTCATCAAGAATTGTGATGCACCGTGCATCAATAATATAACAAAAACTGAGTATATGAGGAATATTTCTGAATTGCAGAGGATATTAGAAGGAAAAAGCAGTATTGAGAAATTTATAAATGAAATGGAAAATGAAATGAAGAAAGCCTCAGATTTGCAACAATATGAAAAGGCAAAGGAAATTCGAGACACGTTACATAGGCTTAGCAATTTACGTGTTAGACAAAAAATGGAAAAGGTGGTGAGTCGCAACGATGATGAGGAATACATTGGAATTGTAAGAGATACTACAAAATGTACTGCTCATATTATGAGTTTACGCAGAACTCATGGAGTTATAAGTGATAGCAAAAAATTTGACTTTGATTTGATCGGTGATAATTCATTGACAAGCTTCCTGTCACAATATTTCTCAACAGTTCCAGTAATTCCAAGGTTTGTGTACGTAAATGAAGATGTCGAATCCAAGAACAGCTTGGAAAGATCACTTGAACACCTAGCTGAACATGCAGTAAGCATTATCAAAATTTCAGAGGACTTTCCGATAAAAGAAAAAAGGCAGTTAATGGATTTGCTTATACGTAATCTTATTCTTCACATTGAAAAAGGATATGATCCAGATATAGTAGAACTGAAAAACATAATTCATTTACCTACCATACCAGCAGTGATTGATTGCTTTGATATCTCTAATTTTGGGACTTCATTTGCGGTTGGATCATGTACAAGATTTGTTAACGGCAAACCAAACAAGGCAGGATACAGGAAATTTAAGATCAGAACAATACCTAGTCAAAATGACTTTGCAATGATTGATGAGGTGATAACGCGCAGGTATCCGTTAATTGAAAAAGATATCAAGGATCAAATAACAATACCAGATTTGATAGTAATAGATGGAGGAAAAGGACAATTAAGTTCTGCGATAAATGCTATTCACAAAATAGGATTGGACGTTCCATGTATTTCATTAGCAAAAGAGAATGAAGAAATATATACTCCGTATTCAAGTAAACCAATAATTCTTCCAAAAAGTAACGGCGCTCTTAAGATTTTACAACATATTAGAGACGAAGCCCATAGATTTGGATTAGCTTATAATATCAATTTAAGAAAAATACATAATTAATTTATCACAGGTTTTGTTGCGGGATTTATTAACTCAGTGTGTTTATGTAACAAATAATGTTACCAAATCATAAAACAAGATCCTTATAGCACCAAAAAACTATAGATCACAATTCATTATATAGAGATCATGTATATGTCATATTTTCTATAGGATAGGCTTTTGTTATACTTTGAACTAGGTTTACTTCAGAGTGAAAAAATACATACAAAGAAGTCAAGTAAAAAAACACGAGTATCTGAGGGATACTAGATATGCTTACTGCAACTCTTGTAAAAAGAGAACACAATTTACGTGTATAAAATGCGGGTTTTGCTGGAGCTGTCACTGGCTGAAAGAAGAGATAGAGAGAATTCTTCCTGAGATGATACCAATGGAGGTATATAGTTAATTAACAACGACAATAATTGCAGCAACATCAATATCAAGTACTCCTAAAGATAATGACAAAAATAATATTGTCTATCTCTAAATCAAGCAGCTCTCTCTATTACATTGATGTACTAAAAATAAAACAGGATTCTATATTCATCTTCTAATCTAACCTCTTCTTTATCAAAGCTTCCGGTTTTATGTGTGCTAACTTCGGATTTTGCTATATCATCGACATAACTATGATACTATGATCAAGAACATTATTTGTCACAATATAAAAATTTTAAATCAAAAATATTTTTATGTATAAACAATGAAAAATAACTAAGATATAAGCAAAATGTATTGAATATACACTTTATATGAAAATATTATAAATAAGTGTGGGTATTAATAAATATGTGTGCTCTAGTTTATTTGAGCGAAATACAAGAGGAATCATTATCTTCTCAACAAGAGCCTTTTACTGTCTGCTCAAAATGTGGACGATTCATTAGAATCGATGGCCATTGTGAATGTGAAGCAATATTTTTGACTGAAGATTCTAGTTCTCAGTAGTAGCGAATAGCCTAATGGAATTTTGTTTCTGAATAAGAGTGGAGGGATCTTGTCGAGTCTACAGGGATTTTCAAATTACCTGTATTTTTAATCTTTAAATATTTAGTTGACAATTATTATTGTCAACTAGTAGAATCCAAAGAATTGATTGAGAGTGATTATACACTTGTCAAACCTCAAACTACTCATCATGAGAATATTGATTGCAGATACTATTATGCGTCTAAAGATGCCAAAAAGGCTGTGATATGTGTTGGTGGAGGTTGGGATAGTCCAGCAGGGGAATTATATACTAAGCTAAGCCGAAGTTTTTTAACCAATGGAATTAGCTCGCTAAGAATCCGCTACCGCCATCCGACGGATCTTGATGAATGTGTAATAGATGTAATTGCTGGAATAAAGTTCTTGGAATATAACAGGATTCAATCGGTTGGCTTGGTTGGTCATTCTCTCGGGGGAGCTGTTGTTATTAAAGCTGCAGCAGCTTTACCTAATATAGTCAGAACTGTAGTAACTCTTGCTACTCCAAGCTATGGGGCCGCAGAATCTGTATCTCAATTAGGACAAGAAGGATGCTCCATTCTTTTAATTCATGGTACTGATGATGATGTCCTGTGGCCAATCTGCTCATCTTATGTCTATAACAAAGCAAGTGATCCCAAGCACATAATTATGTTTGAAGGTGCTGGACATAGACTTGAGGAAGCAGCTGAGGATATTTATCAAACAACATATCGATGGTTATTGGAGCATCTCTAAAAACAACTTTAGTACTATTAATCTTGTCAAGTTTGTTAAAATTATGAACGTCGGCGAAACCTGGTTTCTATTTACTGAAACTTAGAAACCAGCTGGTCTAGCTGCTGCTATGGTATCTCTTGATGTTTGCTCAAATGTTTTTGCTGCATTAACACCTATTCTAGAGAATTCCTTTACATTATCCCTTGTGTTCTGAATAGATGTTTTGAATGCGTCTAAGTTTGAAAACACAGTGTTGTTTGCAAGTCTAACTGCAGCAATTGTGTTATCTGCAATTCTGCTGACTGTTCTTGCATACATATCAGTTGTCAATCTAGGAGACATCCAATAGTTCCAGAAAGCACCATATGTCCTCTCTATTGCTGGAACCCACGCCGATTGAAATGAATTGATAATCTCTTTTTGTGATTCTAGATAGTTATCAGCTATTTCTATAGTTACTTGAATGGTTTGTTCTTGATATTCATTAACAGCTTGGGTATAACGTGGTATATCTTTTCTTGCTTCATCTGTTGCTTTTCTGATGTTGTTTTTGGTTTCATCTAATGCTCTATTCACAGAATGCTGTTGTTCTTGCTGTACTTGAGATATATTAGATACTGTCGTAGTTGGTGGTGTTGATTGCGTTGCTGTACTTATTTCTTCATCTTTTCGTTGTTCTTTTCTTGTATTAGACATATTATTACAGCAGTAATTACACCTAAACGACATATAAACTAATGGCTTTTAATGGTGTTATATTCCATATAAAACCATTTGATAAATTCCGGAAAATCAGCACAAAGAAATTATCATAATAGATGAAATTGACAAAATGCCAATTAAAGACCTAGAAGGTTTACTGACAATGGTGGAACGGGGAAGCTTTACAAACACCAAAGAGATACAAAGACACTAAAGGCGAATATGGTGATATTTGCAACATCAAACAGTACGGAGCGACTCACCAAACCATTGCCGAATTTCTTGAATATACAATTTTTAGAGGATCAACCACTGAGACTACCTCGAATTGGATCTGGTAGAAATTCGGAAATAACACTGAAGGCTTCATTCTGAGCAATCTTCTTTTCAGATTTAGACATACTCTTCTTTAATTTTTCTGCTACCTCATTAACTAGGTCATCTGACCATTCCCCGACATTTTCATTATCATGCATTAATATCCAAGTCATTTAGGACTAGCATCTCTTAATGTCTAATTTCAAGATTAGCTATAACGTACGACAAATATTGGTGTCAGTATGCAGGAGACGTTTCGTTATCCATAGCTAGTGCACCGGCGTTATGGAAGTTACAGGATGTATTTCAGCCCAATTGCCATGCTCCTTATCCAAAACATATGATCCTGTAATTTCCACATGAGTCCCTACTGGCGGGACTTCTATATTTTGATGAAAGTCTTGACATGCTGATACGGCACTAGGTTGAGTTACTTTATTCACACAGATGGGTTCTACCACTAGATTGCCAAACTGACCATTTATGTTTGCAGAATTTATCAGGTCAGAAAATTGGGGGTCTAATTTCACTCGAATATGATAGTCTCCATCTCGTTCTGTTCTGATACTCTCTATTGTGCCTGAAACACTTCTACAATAATCAACTACCTGCAGTCGAGAAGGGTTATAGACATGATCCCAAAGAGACTGGTCACACTGGTCACTTGATGTCGGTATGGTAGAGCTAGAAGTTGTGGATGGTGAAGATAGAGGTGGCACTGAATTATCACTTTGACCAAAGTTTGTAGAACCAGAAGCATCGTTGGTTTCTGATGATGATGGTGATGAACTTACCTGTTTGCAGTCTCCACTTGGACTCCTATGAGAACCATTAGGGCATCTAGGTAATCCTGTATGAGGTACTACAGTCTCACAGTCGCCATTTGGACTTTTATGTGTGCCATTAGGACATCTTGCTATTGTTATTGATGTTGGCATAATAACAGAAAAGAATAGTGTTATTATCGCAAAACAAATCAAAACATAGGAAACCTTCACAGATATAATTTTCCATAGGATATATTTAGTCTTGATGTTAATCTTATATTGGTTAAATTCTATTGTCAATTACTTATTTGGAAAGAATCAATCATTCTCTGGACGGTTGGTAGTAGAATATCATATTTTTCAGGCTCACGTGAAAAAGCATGTCATATTGCTTGTTTCCCTTTGGAACTTCAATGGACATAGACTTCATGTTTCCAAATTTATCTGGATCAGTATAAGTATCTACAATCTTATATACGAGAATATTATTGACAACGATCGGAGTTACCTTCATTGAGGCCAGAGAGCTGTAAGTAGACCTTGGAATAGTCTGCTTCTTATATGATTTTAATATAGTTATGTGGCATTATCATGTTTTCCCATAATATCTACTTGAATTCCATCTATCGCATCTGCAGTTAGATCTGTTTTAGAGGTATACTCTAGGAAATTCATTAAAATTTGAGATCCAATATTAGAAATGGTCTGGATCCTGGTTAGCATATGCATGAGCAATTCCCTCGATGTATTTAGATGAGCTCATCGCGATTAATGATCCTGGAGCTATAGGGTTTCCATTTGGGTATCTTCTAGTTTCTAAGCCAATTTTCTCTATTAAAAAAGAATTGTTAACTATGATGAGGTTAGGGATATTAACATCAGAATTCTGGGTTTGATATTCCTCAATAAGTCTTTCGATATATTCGACTTTATCGCCTTTGAACGCAAAAATAATCTTAAGCGGAATTTGGCTTAAAAATTCTGGCGAAACTATTAGGTCAGGGTTGAGATTTAGCTGTTTATCGTTAGGAATAGTAGCGAGGTTCTCAAGTGAATTATAAAGAGCTCCTTTGTCCAATGTCGACTTCACAGATATCGCGCAGTAGCATCCCTCAATACAGTTGAACGATTTCTGAAATGTATTGGCTAACGATTTAGTAAATTGTATTGTCAGACTACACTTTCTAACAGATTGGTAATTATTGATGCGCCATGGCAAGTCAACGTAGTCTATCCCATTAAAAGAGGCTCTAGGACAGTTGCTACAAGATAGTCTATTCTGCATATTGAATTTCTTTTTAAACTAATATTTACTAATTTATTTAGTTGCCAAATTTTACATGAGTTGCAAATTCTAAATTTTTGGTATTCAGAAAAATTCTGCAAAAGCTGAAAATCAGCTATAAAATTCAGGGTTAGCTGAAAAGGTATATGCTGATAAATTGTTATAGTGGTAGCTTTCTTGACTCTTGCTATACGTATTCCAAGTAATGCTGGAAATTGAGTGGCTAGCAATCAGTTTCTATTTTTGTTTTGTCGTCTGCTGCTCTTTCTCATTCTCCTTTAATTCTGGTAATTCTCCAGAGTCCCTTAACTCATTTAACTTTGCAATGATTTTTTGAATGCCTTTGTCCTCTTTCTGTACTATGTGCCTCAAGCTTTCATCAATTTCATCTTTCTTTTCATCAATATGCAGTAATCCTTTTACTTCTTTAAGTTGTGATTCTCTTATTTCCTCCCACTTTGAAGTATAGACTTGTTTTACGCATTTTGCAATGTACTCAAGATGGTCATTTATTTCGTCTGGATAGTAATCTTCTGGTTTTGGTTCTGGTACAATCTCTCTATAATCTCTTGGAGCAGGAAATTCAGTTTCTAGCAGATGAACTATGTACTTCCAAAATACTTCAGGCCCAACTTTTTGGATTATAGAATCTAATTCTATACGCTTTGCTTGTAAATATGAATCATCTCCACTTCTGAATAGCTTGAGATTTGGGGTATATTCTTCTTCTACATCCTCTAATCATATATCAGCATAACTATTTTCCTGCAGCCATTTTACTACATCTTGTGTAATACCGATTCTTTTGATATTAACACCCATTTTTTCATTAGCATTTCGCCACATGTTTATTCCATCAATATCATAATCAGTTAGAACATAAACGTTGATATGTCCAATTTCTAAAGCGAGTCTCATCAAATCTGTCACATATTCTGTAAAGTGTCCAGCAGTTGCAACCAATGCAATACGATATTTTTGCGCAGCATAAAGTAATACATCTGTAATACCTTCTTTTTCTACAATAATCATATCCGTTACTTTCAGTCTGGCAAGTTCTTCTTTGCTATCAAAGCTAACAGGATATACTTGGCCATTGATGTATAACATAGCTCTTGCTTTTGCAACAATTCCTAAAGACTCCCTTGTTACGCTTCCATCAGGCCACAATTCCTTTATGACTTTGTTAATGCTGCTTGTGAAGCCCTTCCTAGCCGCATTCCAATCATATATTGCTCGTCCTTTGCCATCAATAATCTTATTTCTTGGCTTGAATCCTGCAGCTATCATCTTAGGTCTTTCTCTATACCAAGCACCAGATTGTGTAAGCCTATCCTTAACTGCATCTGAAGGATTTATGGTAGTTTGTTTATGTCTATTTTTTAGGAAATCTACAAGGAATGGTTTGTAGACTCCACCAAGACCAATGTCCCGAATTGTGTGTATTCCTTTTCCATGTAATGATGGTATCTTATATGCTAGTTTTGAAACAGTTTCAGCAATCAGGTTTTGATATGGTTCTAAGTTGATATGTGTCTTACCAGCTGAGCCTTGCCAATCAGCACATGGTGTTTGTAGATTTAGGAGTAATACGGAGGCCTTTCTTCTCAGAGAAATTTATGTGTGTTGAAAATCCACATGCTGCTAACAAATCACGCATACCTGTTACATGAACAAAACCACCTGCTTTATTTGTCCAATAATAATCTCCATTTTCAAAGTATGACAATCCACCATCTAGCGATGGTGTTCCATTGATGCAGCCTATAAATTCCAGTTTGCCAGCATCGTTATTTGAAGTCAAATCGCTTAGTGGCGCAATAGCTGCCTCAATCCAATAGTAAAATGACCTTTCATTGATACTAATTTCTTTAGCTTTTTCACCATTATGTAGTGGCGGAAAATGTCCAATTGCTACTTTGGCATGTGCATTTTCTAAATCAGTTCTACCATTCTTGTATTTTGATAATTGCTCTAAAAGTTGTTTTTCTCTATCCTTTATTTTAAATGGCAAATTAACCGACTCTGGCTGCATTCCTTTTCTTAGTGCATCAAATAACTCTGCAATTTGGTTGTTGTTGTTATATGCTATATCTTGGACTGTGGTTTTTGTTTCGTTATTTCCTTTACTAATAAGATATGTCTTTGGTAAACATTTAACTTCTCTGATTGTATCTAATGCCTCCTGTATAGTAATCGATTTATCTGTAATGCCATTTATGTAATCTCGAAATTCTGGGAAGGTTGAACGCCATACACTGTCTAAATAGAGGAATTTGTGATAAAAAGCACACATTTATCTTCTATTCATCCTCCTCTTTGATATGGTAGGTACCGGAGCGCATGTCTAGTGAAAACTTGATGTCTGATTTTGGAATTTTATACAAATTATAGTACTGATATAGTTTGTCAAATAGTGGTGGATTGCTATCATTGGCATTACAGTTAATTCGAGATACTGGTAAGGCACACTCTACTTCTGTATAGTCTATCGCATGAGATTTACCAGCATATTTTATTACTGACTCTGGTATGCCTCTGTATCTATCGTAATATAGAGAGACTTTGTATTCGCTTCCATTGAACCTAAAAATTATTGGCTCTTCCCACTGAAAATTATTATCATCGTAGCTGATTTCACCATTACTATTGCGGGAAATATTATTCCAACTAGCACAGCCCATGCCGCCATGCCTCTTCAAATAGTCACCTAATGAACCTGCAGTCATTCTATGTTGGTATCTTTTGGTGCTTAACCATTGTGTATAATCAAATATCTGTTGCAAGCCTTCAGGTCCACCACCAAAAACCTCTATCTTGTCAACGTTTGAATTTTGTACTGTTATTCGAAATACTCGTGTTAGGTCTGTATCGCTTCGTATTCTATCTATTTGTATACGTATTGCGATGTACCTTCTCCTAGTCCTGCTATTGTTATAGTCACCTCTGCTACTATTTGGATAATAGTCATTGAGCCAATCATAAGCATTGTCGACCAATTCTTTTAGCGCAAAGCATGGCCACATATTTTCAGGTATAGATAACTCATTTTCGATTCCTGAGATTGTAAAATATCCTGCCATCTGTTTTGTTGAAGTTGCAACCAGATTCATTTGTCTGTACCCCTCTGTGAGGTTGTTTGGTTTTAGACCCACTACATTCTGGTTCGATGGTAGCGCTAGTTTTGCCTATTGGTTGTTGATGGTCAGCGTCTTTTTGCATTATTCTGAACCCGTCCCAGGAACAACTAGATGTATCCTTGAACCAAATGGTATCTTTACGACTGTTGTGGCATAATTATTGCAACCTGCGCCATAACATATCTGGCCATAGTCTTTTTCCATTAAAGATATGCCATAAGATAAGAATTCTATATATATTTTTCTTAATTATTATATTAATTACTAATTACCACAGTAATTACTAAATATTTTTGGTTATATCAAATATTTTGCCCCAAAAATAGTAATTTGTCTGTGCATACGTATTTTTAGGTTTAATCACCAAAATAAACAGATTCTGGTGCTATCTTAGCATTTAGGCCCAGTTTACACGCTTTTCTGGCTAGATGGCAGAATAACTATTGCATAATAGGCTAGAACTCAAGCATAACCAAATTACAACAATATATGGTTTTCTTGTCAATTCGGTAGCATGTATGTGGCGTCTAGGAAAATTACAAGGTAAGCAGAAAAGAAAGATGACTTTATTATTACCCACAATATTGTGCACTTGGTTAGTATAAGATGGAATTTGACAAATTATGGTATGAAACGCAGATAGGTCACATCTACATCGATAAATTGTAGTCGGCCAAACACTTCGTGCAATTTGAAACACTGAAAAATGTTTTCATTGCTCTGTTCCTACTAACTGCAATTTACTTAGCATTTCTGGCTTTAAATTTTACAGCAATGGTTGAATACCAACAAGAACGTTTTCTATGCTGGTCATGCGCTCTTTGACTGATTGCAAATCTTCATCCTTCTCTTGCTGTTCCTGTAGCACATCTGATAACCTGCAAAGGAGATTAGCATTTTGCATTTGCTGCACCATTAGCATCTTGAGTAGGCATATAAGTATGATATAGCTAGCGTAACGTGCTAATAATACTTTGTATAAAGCAATATTATAATAATATAATATTTGGAATTCGTAGGAAAACTAAAGGCTCATAATCTAAAACAATGGATAATACAAGTTCTGCGTAGTAGCAGACTCAAAATGCATTAAAAGACACAGATTTGCAAATAATTCAAATTAGTCACTTTGATAAGTTAAAATGAAGAATCTAGCAGAGTTAGATCAATTTGCATATACCAAGAATTGTTATAGCAGGAGTAACTAGTGGAGTAGGCAAGACTACTATAGCTGCTGCTGTCATGTATATACTTAAAAGAAAAGGCTTGCAAGTACAGCCCTTCAAAGTCGGTCCAGATTTTATTGATCCTAGTTATCATACTTACATAACTGGCAGGCAATCACGCAACCTAGATACATGGATGATGGGCATAAACGGCATTTTGGAATGTTTTGATAATGCATCATTTGGAGCTGATATCGCAGTGGTTGAAGGTGTTATGGGCCTTTTTGATGGAATGTCAGGAAGGCATGATTTCGCAAGTACAGCCCAAGTGGCCAAGATACTTGACTCGCCCGTGATACTTGTTATCGATGCTGGAAAAGCGGCACGTTCTATTGCAGCCATAGCAATTGGTTTTCTTCATTTTGATAGGAAAATAAAAATAGCAGGAGTAATTCTAAATAACGTAGCTGGAGATAAACACGCAAATTTTATCATAGATGCTTTTGCTGACAAAGTTAAAGTTCCTATAATAGGAATAGTCAGACGAAATAACAATATTGCCATGCCAGAGCGTCACTTAGGTCTTATTCCTGCTCATGAGTTAGAAGAAAAGCAAAAGACGTCAATTATTAAGTCTGCAAAAATAGTAGCAGAACAAATCAACCTTGACAAAATAAGGGATCTGGCAAAAGTACACAGAAATAATTATCATCTACTACAACATATGCAACAAGAAAAACACATCCACGGTGATCAAAAAATAAAATTAGCAATAGCAGTAGATGAATCATTTAACTTTTATTATACTGATAACTTTGATGCTTTGAGAAAACAAGATACACAACTAGTTTTTTTCAGTCCAGTAAATGACAATAAGTTGCCTGAAAATGTATGCGGAATTATCATAGGAGGCGGCTTTCCAGAAGTATTGGCAGATAAACTTGAAAAGAACCAATCAATGATAAAATCTATTTCAAAAGCAGCGGAGAATGGGATGCCAATTTATGGAGAATGTGGAGGACTAATGTACCTTACTAGATCAATTAGAGGCTATAAAAGAGACGAAGGAAAAAGACGAAAGATGGTCGGATTAGTAGAGGCAGATACTTTCATAAGTGGTAAATTGACATTAAATTATACTGAAGCAAACTCTAATGCTTCCATTTTCGGCATGATGTCTAAGATCAGAGGTCACGAATTCCATTATTCAATGATTGAAAATATTGCCAAAGATTCAAAATTTGCCTACAATATGAAAAAGGGAAATGGAATAGATAATAAAAAAGATGGTTTCGTTGTATACAATTCTATGGCATCTTATATGCATCTCCATTTTGCTGATAGTAGACTTCCAAAGAGATTTGTTGAAACCTGTGTAAAATATTCAAGAAAGTAATATTGTTTAGAATTTAGATTCAATATAAATAAATATAATATCAAATATCAAATGCAGATGTATTATCAAACAATAACTGCAAACAAGCATACCAAATATTTACTTGACATAAAAATCATGAATGAATACGTCTAATAACTTTAATTAACATACATATCGAATACAGACTTTTCTGATACAATTGTAAAGGTTTTAATTGCTCTTTTTGGAGATAGGGTGCAAGTATTGTCTACTTCAGACGATCGACAGTCGCCAATATCGCCAGAACATCCGCATCAACAACACTTGGTTCGGTCATTGAGCCTCTTTGACATAGTCATGGTTGGAGTAGCAGCAATGATAGGTGGCTCAATCTTTGTGCTCACTGGAACTGCAATAGGTTTTGCAGGTGGCGCAGTCATTATTGCATTTATAATTAATGCAATAATTACTTTGTTTACCGCGATGGGATATGCAGAACTAGGTTCCGCAATGCCTGAGGCTGGTGGCGGTTATCTCTGGGTTAGAGAAGGATTACCAAGACCAAATGCTTTTATAAGTGGTTGGATGGCATGGTTTGCGCATATAGTTGCAGGTAGTCTATATGCGGTAAGCTTCGCATCATTTCTTACCAGCTTACTTAAGAC
>Ga0126310_10000066_pt1 | contig 28003 bp, 24 predicted proteins | sample Plot60_FD_92540 | JGI IMG/M metagenome (GOLD analysis project Ga0126310, IMG submission 92540) | Serpentine soil microbial communities from UC McLaughlin Reserve, CA, USA - Plot60 | ecosystem: Environmental > Terrestrial > Soil > Grasslands | place: USA: UC McLaughlin Reserve, Lake County... | reverse complement strand
TGAAATGTTTGCCAGAACGCGGGTGATTGTTGAAAGCCTATAGTGAATACTACAATTCCAAGTGCTAATATGCCTAATCCTATGACCAATACTTTCTTTGGTGTAGAACCTTGCTTAGGTTCTTCATTTGTTACTTAACTCAATTGTTGCTTATTTGTATGAGTAATTTATAAGATTATAGATAATTATCATTCATTTAATGGATATTACACACCATTGAATAATTGTCATCCAATTTTCATCTATCAGTAGGAATTAATGATAATTATTCCCATGTTAGGACCCAGTCTATCCAATCTATTATCTTCAAAGTTGAAAAAACTACTTAGTTCCAACTATACATAAACCACTAGGATTGCTTGTTTCACAATTGTTGGCTGAAAAGCTGTTTGAATTCACATTTATCGCTAAACCGTTGGCGTTGTTCAGATCAACCCTATTTTCGAAGAGATCATTAGATTCTATTCTATTACCATTGCTCTCGGGGTCAACAAATATTCCATTATGACTTTCTCTTATATCATTCTTTGATATTAGAGAATTATCCGTGGTATTAAGTGTAATACCAACCAATTGATTAGCAGTTATTAGGTTCTGTGTTAGCTCAAGAGCATTACTTGATTGCGATGTGAATCCAATGTTGTTTTTAGTAATTATATTTTGCATTGCTTGCAAGCCTCCTGTACCAATTGAAAATACTCCAATTTGATTTGCTCTAAGCATCATCTGTTTTATTGATGTACCTTCAGCACCTGATAATAAAATTCCTGCTTGGAATCGCTCTATTGTTCCTTTACCTTCAATTCTTACACCATCCTTATTTACCACGGATATGCCTACTTTTGAACTGTCAGTACCTATACCTCTTATTGTATGACCGTTTAGTCTTATGGTTGTACCGTCAGCTCCAACAATCAAACCATCTCCGCTACAGTTCAAGTCAGAATTCAACTCAACGTGTCCTTCGATAACTTGTCCGCAAGCAGCATTAGTAGTAGTTGGCGGTCTAGTATCACCTTGTATTGCTAATGCTTCTTGTTGTTGTCGGTGTATAATGATGTTAGTAGTAGTACTAGGAAGAGCAATTGATAACATTAAAACAGTTATTATTATCATGATCGAAGCAGACAAAATTAGTTCACTATTACTATACACCTAATCTAGTGATTAATAGCAAATAACTAAGATTTTCTAACCAAGTTGTTAGGAATCTTTAAGCCATCTCCCAAGAGCTCTATAATTGACGAGAATATACTTTGCTATGATATCTTGTTTGTTGCTGAGTAAGTTTGTATGTAATAAATTAGAGGAATATTGATTTCCTTATGTAATATCACAGCAAGATATTTTAATAGATAATTTTACTGATGATTTATAACCTGTCATCTTGTCGGTTTAGTGATGGTGGTAACGAAGATGCCTCAATATCTGCAGCTGCTGCTATAACACTATTTGTCAATTTCGTTGTCAACTTATTATAAAGCTTTTCAGCCTCTTCTAATATCAATGCAGTATAGATATCATTAAATGATTGTCTTGCCTTGATTGTAAAGGTCTAATACAAGTCTTTCTTTTTCTTGTCTAGTTAATATTATCATATATTTTCTATCTTCAAGAAATATATAGTATAATAGAAGTTTAAAGCTGTTACCACTTGTTATCATTTGATACCAGTTTTGTTATCATTGTTATCACTTCATTATCTCTGTTATCATCTGCTTCCAGCTGTTAACATTGCACAGTAATGAAATAGAATAGTGTTAGGACTTGTATAGTCTTATCATCAGTAACTAGTAAACTCCAAGTTTAAGGTAAAGGGACATATTTGTACTCTTTAGTTTGGGTATCAAAGATCATAATCCCTCCTTCTTCAAATAATCCGGAAGCACTTTTAATTTTTTTATGTGCAGTACCTGGATTAAGAACTAATGTCTGTCCAATCTTGTCATCTCTTCTTTTATGTGTGTGACCATGAATAAAAACATCATATATTCCACTTCTAATAACTGCCTCTCTAAGTTTTTCACTTGTCCCATGATAAATACCAAATCTTAAACCATCAATTACTATATCATCAAATTCTCCTTCCAGCTTGCCGCCTAGTTCCATGAACTTTTTTAGTAGCATAAATTTTTCTCCATCATTATTGCCTAAAACTCCAATTATTCTGCCGAGTGGTAATTCATCTTTTAGTTTCTTGAATTCATCGATTACTCCAGGGAATATGAAATCGCCTGCATGAATAATCCAGTCAACTTTTTCTTCCCTAAATATTTCAATAGCATTTTGTACGTTATCAATATCGTCATGTGTATCTGATATTATTCCTATTTTCATTACAAAATCATTCATCTGTAATTATTTCAACCTTATCAGAGCAGCATTAGCAATTGAACTGTATATGATACTCTTGCTATAATAGAATGATAAATGTCTTTAAATCTCATTTAAACCGTACTTGACTTAGTCTATTCTCAAAGTCGTGGTTTTGGCCTAGCTTTGACCCTTAGTACATGCTTCTGGTCCTTCTCTTTTATGAATCGAGTGAACGGAATCCGCCGCTGACACTCAGAGCCTTACCTGCATTTGAGCTGGCCAGGTTCCAGCTGATCAAGTGATCCATGTGAATCTTTACGGTTACATCGTCTCCTTTGAAGAGGTAAGCAGCGACGTTGGCGTCGCTCAGACCTTCCGGCGTCACATACTTCAAATGGATCAAGCGATTGATCTGCCGCGCCTTCTCTCCATAGACGAGCTCCACTCGACCCCTGATCAGCACTCCTTTGAGATCCAGGCCTGCCCGCGACAAGTCGATCATCACGGACGCGTTTGGTCTCGCTCAGACCTTCCGGTACTTGTGTGTATGGCTAGACGTTAGAATGCATATTTCGTTACCAATTCGTAAGAACCACATGGGCAAGAGGTGGATGCCATCGTCCTGGTCGAGTGTGGCCAGGTTTGCGATAAGTGTCATCGAAAGGAGCTCATCGATCTCTGCGGAGCTGAGTATTGGAGGCCTCTCTGCAGCGGAATCAGAGGAGCGACTTGCCATATCCTCCCCCATTAACATTTCCGATCATATTCATAATCTGTGTTATACGTATGTTATTTTTTGCATATATGAATTAGGTAATTGGCATCCCAAGAACAAGAATAGATAGAAAAAGAATATAATTCTAAAATAAAAGTGCTACTTAGGCAGATACTATTGTAATTTACCAGTCAGAGTGCTTATGACCTATATTACTATATTTACTCACAGGATTATAGAACTGGCTTTAGTATCCAATAAATCAGTTGCAATTCTGGATATAACGACGAGTCTATAAACATATGATTAACTGCAATACAAAATTGATTAGATGTGGCATTTAGATGTAGCAAAGTCTACTGCTTGAAAATAAACATGGCAAACTTTATGTGGCTTATGATACTAATAATAAATCGAGATCTTCAAGAATAATGAGAAGAGAAAAAGCAAGTGATACTCATCTTGATATAGATAATGGTACTATAGAAGGTAAAACTAGGGTTAAACCCTTAGCCAAAGTTGTGCAAAGAAAGAAAAAATTAAATTCTCCCATTCTCGTTGCAGGCTTTCCAGGGGCAGGGTTAGTGGGATCGATAAGTACTAGTTACATTATCAACAAACTTCATATGAATCAAATCGCATGTGTAGAATCTGAGTTCATAGTACCTGGTGTCATTTACGCTGAAGGAAAGCTGAGGCATCCATTTCGCTTGTATTCAAATGATGAAGGTAATGTTTGCGTACTTGTCTGTGAAGCACCAATAATGGCTCATGGTATGTATTCTGTTTTAGATACAGTTGTGAAATGGGCTCTAAATAATGAAGTGAAAGAAGTTTTGGTATTAGATGGCATTGCCGTAGAAGGATTACCTGATTCAAAAAGAATGCCTATAATCTTGTCAAGTGATGGTAGAGCAGCGGATGCAGCAAATCTTATTCATGATAATAATAATAGTAATAACAGCGACGTAACAAACAAAGAAGAAAATGAAGAAGAAGATGATGATGGTGGTAGTAGTAATATTTATCCAACAACAGCTTTTATAGGGGGAATAGCTGGCGGAATTTTATCCTCCTGTTTATCAAATGGTATTGCTTCTAAAGCTTTACTCATATATGCAGCACGAGGAATGCCCGATCCAGAAGGAGCAGCCATTCTAATAGAATCACTTAGTAAGATCACAAATAATGAAAGCCTGAAAATAGATACTCAACAACTTAGGAAACAAGGAGCAAGTCTAAAAATGAGAATGGAAAAGATAATTCAATCATTTGCTGAGCAACAACAAGGACAAAGTCCAGCCCGAACCAGGGAAGGAGTAATGTACGGATAATGTTCCTAGAAGCATTGAATAGACGGAGAGATATGCACTATCTTTAAGTTTTCCATCATGATTGAATCATATTGTACTGAAGATACTTTATTCAGTACAGATCTTGGATTCTCTGTTATTGTTATTGCCTCCTCCTTTTTGGGCACTATCTAATTTAGGATCCCTAACATTAATTGTTTAAGCAGAATACTTTTCTCCCCTTAGTCTCCTAATCCAGTTTGCAAGATTCTGAAGCAGCTGTCTCAAGAACTTTCTGGTGTTTTCGTCAACTAGCTTACCGTTTGCATCGAACTTATCCTGTGCAAACGTGACTATGACCTCTGGCACGTTGACTGGATACATATTCAGAAATACAAACATCTGACGGAGATGATACTGAGCCCTAGCACCACCCAGCATTCCAATAGATGCACTGATGATCGCGACTGGTTTACCATCGAAGGAATTATCACCGTATGGCCTTGATGCCCAATCGATTGCATTCTTTAACACCCCAGGTACTGAGAAGTTATACTCTGGAGTAGCAATGAGAATAGCATCTGCTTCTTCCCTTATTTTCAATTTGAACTCTTTTACTTTTGTAGGCATATCGCTCTCAAGATCTTGATTAAATACAGGAATCCCGATAAGATCAAAAATTTCTAGTGTTACTCCCTCCGGCAGCAAATCTATCGCCGCGCGTAAAAGCGCCTTGTTATATGAACCTGCTCTCAGACTCCCTGCAAAACCAAGAATTTTCAACTTGTTTTCCAACTTGTATTCACTGATTAGATTGGATATGCAAGTTTCTTGCAATAAGAAGGTATATTCATTTTGTGATGTCTATGCGCTCCCTAATAACATGAATGCTACTTACAGTAGACGTGTTAAGCTTTTTACTGTCAGCGTCTATGCTATCTCTACTACGTAGTGTTATGATTATGGTAACAATATTGTAGTAATAGTAGTAATACGAAGAAGAAATGAAAATTTGTTTGTGTTTGATAATTCCTGCCAACATAGATTTATTTATAGAAATCAGCCGACTAAGAGATGGCATTGCTAAGATCAAAGGTTTTGTAGGATTATTTGTAAAGAATGAAAGGTGAGAGATAAAGTTAAGGTCAAGGTTAGCCAGGTAGAAAAAGATTTGCTACAATAACAGTTGATTTAAAAATGTCGATATAACCAATTTATTCAAACTATATTAAGATTAAGATTATAAATAACAATAATAATAATATAGAAGTGTTTTTTTCTTACTGATTCTTTTATGCGTGCATATGAGTAGTGTGTATGTGTGTATTTGACATCATTAATTCTGCGATAGTTAATGTTGATATTCCCGTTAATATCTTGAAGATAGGTCCTTTTGTATAATGTAGATCATTTACAGCTAATTTACTTTGATTGATCATTATGACCAAAAAAAGCAGATCTAATTATCATTCTAGTTAGTAAAGTGAATTTGAATTTTATTGCTGTTCTTGAATACCTTCTGACCTTTTAGATCCCTTACTCTATTTCTAAGAGTTACTTCTGTTACTCCTGCAGCACTTGCAATATTATTCTGACTTATATTCTCTCCTGTATCAAAAGATGATAAGTAAAGTACGGATGCTGCAAGTCCCATTGGATCTTTACCAGCCGATATCTCTCTTTTAGTGACATTGTTCATAATCTCTGCTGCTTGTCGTTTTGTTTTCTCACTTAGGTTAGCTTTGTTCGCCACTTTTGCAATACACTTCAAAGGATCAACTATTGGAATTTTAAGATCAAGTTCAAAGTACAGTAGTCTATAGCTTCTAGCAACTTCATTGAGTTTAACGTTACTATCTGCAGCTATATCTTTCAACGTTCTTGGAGTTCCCAACTCTCTACATGCAATATATACTGCAGCAGCCAAAATTCCAGAGATTGTCCTACCTCGTACTAATCCTCTTTCCTGAGCCTTTCTGTAGATATAAGCCGTTTTCTCAATTATTGTATCTGATAGTCTAAGTTTGTCTTTTAATATATCAAGTTGAAAGAAAGCCTGCCTAAGACTTCTGTCAGTAGGCGTATAAGCTTGTGTTCTAAAATCCCATGTCCTTAATCTTTCCATGGTAGTACGCATAGCTGCATCTATTTTTTGTCCACCAGCATCTCTGTCTGTCTTTCCGATTATTGTTGATAGTCCCATATCATGTCGAGCTAAGGACGTTGACATACCTATTCTGCTTTTGTCATTTGACCCATCTGATGAGGCAAAATTCCTCCATTCAGGCCCTATTTCTTCAGTCTTGTCTGAAATAACCTGGCCACATTTACTACATATAATCTCGCCAGATTCAGTATCTGTAATTGTTTGATTACATCCACAGATAGCGCATACAGGATTAGAAATAGGCGTATTAGAAGTTTGTAGTTGAGAGTTAGAATACTTTCTTCTGTTTTTGGAATTATTATTATTATTATTAAAGTCGGAATCCATATTTTCATATTCTATCATATGTAATATATCGGAGTAATTATATATAAATATGAAAGTTACTTTTAGGATAGTAGATTGCGATATGGTAATTATGTTACTAACTATACAAAGGTAACTACAATATAGAAAATGGTGTTTTAGTAGCTATGAATCTACTAATAGATCAGACATTAGACTACTATAATATTGTCATTGCACAAATAATAACTAATCGGACAAAAATTGAAAAAGTACTTTTTGACTCGATGTATTGTTGACGGCTATAATTTCTTAAATTGGTTATAAAATGATAGTATACATATATCTGCTTTAATGTCTGATCTCAAGGAAAATTAATTGTGATAAGAAAATAAATCAATATATGCTCATTCGCTTAGTGTCAAGAGTTTATTATATTCATAATTTAAAAATTCGGTGACAGTCAAACACAATTCCAAATTTTATATCCACATGTAGGGCAGTCTTGTATCGGTTTTGCAAATGCGATAAACCCATCTCTTCCATCCATCGGCAATATGCCATATCCAAGTTCCAAAATCTCTCTGTCTGTAGGATGGATTTTAGAATTAAAATTTATTATTATATTGTTAGCAGCAGATTCTTTTGTTATTGTAGTAGCAGTAGTTAAGTTTGCAAGAACGTCAGACATTCTTTGATCCTTTACATTTGAAGGAGTTCGTTTCAGTGGTTCACCAATCCAGATATCAAAATCATCCAAGAGTATTTTTCTGCCACAGCCATCGCAAGTTTCTCCCATAAATTCTTTCTGTAACCTATTAATTTCTTCTGGGCTTAGCTTCTTTCTTAGACTATATGTTGTCGGTGGTTGCTTATTTGGAAAATACGATGGCCTTCCCTTACCGTAATCCCTACTTCTTGGAGTGACAAGTTTTTCACTCTGGCCTTGTTCTTCTTCTTTATCTCTTATTTGATTTGAAGAAGGTTTACTTAACACTATTTCATTTATTAAACCTTCAATATCTTGGTTTGAACGTAAATTGCGGCTGGAGATGATGCCTGTATCCTGCTCTATAGGAGATCTAATTCCTGTTTCTATAATATTTAATGCTACAGATGCAAGCCACCTTGATTCATCTAAACTTAATGAAAATTCATATTCGCCTGTGTCTTCTTTTTCACGTATAAATCCTAAATATAGTAAAGTAAGCATATGTTCAGGGAATGCAATTTCTCTTACTAGTTGCCTTGATAATCCTAAATCACATGCAAGCCTACTATAAGTATCTCTAAACTCGCGTGAAGAAAATGTAAATACAAAATTGTTATTTGTTCGTTGAATATTATTATTATTGTCTTTTCTTATGTGATTAGGATAATACTTTCTTGTAATGGCAAACAATACAATAAGAGAAAACTGAAAACCAGGTGTTGAATTAGATATGAATACGCGCAAGTCATTTTTTCTGTTTATGGTCGTTATTGTGTTGCTATCATCATCATTTTCATTTTTCCTATTCAATTTTCTATCACTTCTTACATTCAACAAAGTACCATGTCATTATAAGTTATTTTAAGATTCATTTTTTCTGTTTATTCTTCTCTAACATCAAAACAATCTTTTTGCAGACAGATAGACAGACAAAAATTTGCATATGTCATATTTATTTAATAGTTATTCTCTAGACTTGCTTTACTCCTTTTCTTTTTATTTTTTCTTGTAGAAGCATTATTCCCTGGATAAGGGTTTCCGGTCTTGGCGGACAGCCTGGAACGTATATATCTGCAGGAATGACGCCATCTACCCCTGGAAGCACATTATATGAATCAAAATATAGTCCGCCAGTAATTGCACAAGCTCCCATTGCAATTACATATTTTGGCTCAGGCATCTGATCGTATACTAATCTCAACCTAGGTGCCATCTTTCTATTTACCGTACCAAGAACAATTAACAGATCACACTGTCTTAATGAACCAAAGGCTTCAATCACACCAAAGCGTTCTAAATCAAATCTCGGACTAGATGCTGCTCCAAGTTCTACACTACAGCAGCCAGTTTCTAAATGTACAGGCCATAACGAGAATGCTCGTCCCCAATTGATAGCATACTTAAGTGGCTTGTCAGCTGCCTCAACTAGTATGTCTCCTAATTTACCAATAAAAGCATTAAAACCGGCACCTGGATCAATTAATTTCGGCAACAAATTATCCTTATTTTTCATTGGGATTCACATTTAATACCTTTCTCATGAGTATCTTATTCTGTGTTTTATAGAATAAAAGAATTGAGAATAGAACTGTATACTTTAGAGGTTTTTACTTCCTACTACTTTTACCTTTCAATCTCAATAGGCCAAATATTAAGACTCCAATAAATCATGGGTAGATCTGCTAATCTTACTCCTTTTAATAAATGCGGTAAAACAAGTAAATTTCTCAATGAAGGTGCACTTATCTTGTGTCTGTATGCTCTAGGATTACCATCGCTTACAATATAGTGTCCTAATGCTCCTCTGCCGGATTCAACTCTTCTATAAGATTCACCCGGAGGGCCTTTTGGCGTAGGAGGAAGTTTGGCCCTGAATGATCCTTCTGGAATATCTTTTAAACACTGGCGTATAATCTGGATACTTTGACGTAAATCATAGATTGGAAGAACACTTCTTGCAAATGAATCGCCTGTATTCATTACAGGCACTTCAAAATCTATCTTGTCATAGATTTCATAGGGCTCTTTTTTTCTTACATCATAATCTACCCCAGAAGCCCTTAACACAGAACCCGTAGTACCAAAATCTATTGCATCTTGTCTTTTTAAAATTCCTATCCCTTCACTTCGTTGCCTAAATAATGGATTATTGTAAAATATTTTATCATATTCATTTAACCTCTTCCCAAAGTAGTCCATAAACTCAAACGCCTTAGTTTTGAATTCTGATGGAATATCGTTGCGAACGCCTCCAGGTACAAGATATGCATGTGTGATTCTTTGTCCAGAAGCCATATCTCCAAGGTCTACAAATAGTTCTCTATCGGCTGTAGGCCACATAAACATTGTAGAATGACCTAAGAAAATTCCAAGTATTGCTAGCCAATACAAAGTATAATTTATTCTATCTATCTCAGCCATTATTGCACGAAGATACTGTCCTCTTTCTGGAACTTTGATGCCAAGAAGTTCTTCTACAGCCAGACAATAAGAATAGAGAATGCCACTTGAGTCATGAATAACAGGCCTTTCAATATGTGGTACGTTTTGCACAAAGGTTCTGGATTCTGACATTTTTTCTTCACCTCGATGTACATAACCGACATCGGGATCAGCATATACTATTATATCACCATCTACTACTACAACTATTCGCATATGTCCTGAACCAGGATGTTGTGGGCCTATGCTCAAAGTCATGTATTTATCCGAATCTTCTTTTCTCTCAATTTTAAATCCTGGTGGGAAGTTCCGTTCTAAATTTGAATAATCATTATTGCTGCTGGATATTCTACTTGTATCTACAGTATCCATTGATACATCTAATATCTGTTAGCCATTATGAGATAAATGAATTGTAACTCTGATATCTAATTATCACATCTTTCAACAATGAGCCTCAGCAATGCTCTTTGAGACAACAAACAAACAAACAAACAAACGTAAACCAGTGCCTTCAAAACGATTTTTAGCAAACTTGGAAATAATTCTCTGCAGCTATCTTTTATAGTATAGTTAAGATTATTCCATTTAGTTGGCAGCGGCGGCTCCCTTAGTGCATTTGGGATGTCTTGACAAGTGTAATAGCAAATTAGATGCAATATCTTGAGGCGCCAAACCAATTCTTTGACAGTATCCATAAACTTCAATCATAAAGGATTCAACTTGATTCTGATTAACGCCTAATTTCTTTATAGTATTTAAGATCCTAAGTCCTTGGGCACATTGAGCTGCATCTATTCCACATCTCTTTAGATTAATTGCTAGGTCTCTTAGAGATTGTACATCAGGAATATCTAAACTACGCTTCCATTCATCTATTATATTAGATACTGTACCTTCACCTACTCCACAAGTGCTGGCAATATCATTTCTAGATAGTCCTTGAAGATATAGCCTAATCACCTCATCTTTCATGTCGTCTGTCTGTAATTTGATTAACCAAATAATTTTCTCAAAAAGGATTACTATTCTGATCCTTTTTAAATACTTCATTTTTGGCAGCATTTATCGTACGTCAAGTTGGTCGTCAAGATCGTCAAAGCAGAGAATACAGATTGATGATTAAGAAAACTATATAGAATACAATATATCCAAATTGGATGGTATTTTAAATATTTATAGAATATTGTTATAATTCCCTCGCCATGAGTTGCAATTGGATATATATCTTAACAATATGTCTGAAAAACGAGATTATGTGCTGATGGTTGTTATAATTTACATCAGAAAATAATATTATGATAATGATCTTGTCATAATCCAATTAAGAGAAAAAGAGCAATAGAGTAAATGTCTCACCTATATAACAAAGAAAATAACCATTATAAGATATCTATAATATTTTAGCATCATTATAGGGCAGATAGAGTAGAATTAAGCATCTGTTTGAAGAAGGTGGGATATTTGCAGCATCTACCAGCAGATAGATGATGACTCATAAGTCATAACCATTTTCAATATAAACACTGAACACATTGAATAGCTAGTTAATATTCACTTTGTTTTGTTGACATTATTAGAATCTAACTTTTATTGTGGTAAAAATTATATCTTGATATTATGTACAGTATATTAAAAAATTAGTGTATCGCTTTATTACCTCTGATAGGAAACGACTCACCAAAAAACACAAAAACAACAGAAACACAAACGCTTCAAGTAATCTGCAGGTTTTGTTTTGAAAACATGTTATTAGCAGAAGAAAAAGATAAGCATTAAAAACAGTCGAGAACAAAGTCCCCAAACGATGACGGCAGCATTAAATAATAATTACACTGTCAATCTGATTCAGCATTTCCCAGTTTAACAATATCCGGTGCATCCTGTAGGTCCCTCAAGAGCTTGCAATCCCCTTAGCAATAAAACCTGGCGGAATTGAAGATAGACCGGCTCCAAAACCAATAATGCACCATTTCTTATACATGTCACTGTACGATCACCTTGACCTGTTGGAGTTCCATCAGCATTTACAAGTGAATCACATAAAGGTAAAGAGCCGGTTGAAGAGTATGCAATGCCCGTCGAATCTATACCGCGTGTCTGGAACCTGTCAAAGCTACTATCTGGCTCATGAATGGTATTCGGTGAGGACTGGTAGTTTCCTTCATTCCAACAAACACGATATCCATCTACATAACCCACCTGAAATTCAGAATCACCATGATTCACTGATTCGTCATAACCATGACCGTTTAAGCCTTTAAGATCACGACCAGCATCATAACATCCCTCATCATAACCATCATCATAACTATCTGCAAATGCAGATCATATGGATAATTATATCATAGTGCTTAATATTGTTAATAGCAACAGCCAAAAAAATTACAAATACTGAAAAGTCTAACATATGGTAAAAGAATAGAATTGTTGCTATGATTATATTGAAATAGACATTAAAAAAGTAACCTTTGAAGAATAGTAAAATGAGTCAAATTCAGAAATTGCTAAATGAAATCGTAAAAAGTGATATTGTCAAGCTACATACTATGTGGGGATTTGGTATGTACCTTATGCATTTAGCAGACTACCTTACTAGACGAAAGTATAACAAAGAAGAAAGAAGAAAAGAATCTAGACAGCAGCGGATTGTGGATAGAAAGAAGTGTCGCATATGTGGAAAAGATTTTGATAATGGATCTAGATTAGGCACGCATATGAAGGAAAAGCATCCCGGTATATTGTAAGCAATATATCTACTACATTCATATAATGAAAATTCGAAGACTTCGATCTTATCATAATACTGAATGGCATTTTCAAAAAGTATAATGGATTATTTGAATAGTATATAATATTTTTGTACAGCTATTTGTTAGCATCTATATTAACCTAATTCTTCATACCATAAACGTTGCAAAAAGTCAGCTTATGATAAGAATTTCACTCCGTAGTGAATTTATGCATAGGATGTGTATATTTAAAGAAGCAAGGACAGATGGGAAAAGATTTAGCCCTTGTCTTTGGCTAAAGAATGCATTTCGATGAAGTTAGATTTAATTACAAATACGTAAGTGGTTAAAGATACATGCATTTTTATATTTCACGATTGATTGTTGTTGCGTCAGTAGTATTGCAAGGAGTTGTTCAAGTTCCAAACCAATAAGAGCCTCGGTAGCAAAAATTCGAGGTATGTGGGAATTAAACAAAATAAGATACTTCATGATTTCTTTCTTGCTTATCTTTGAATTTTAAAGATTACCGTGTTATTTGTTACTTCAATTTCTGAATCTTCTACTTCTAAATCTTGAAGTATATATTGCATATGTTTTCCATAAAAGACAGCATTTTGTCCCCATATCAAACCGTAGTATGTATATGTCAGCATCATTAGTCTTATCATATCTGTAAGGAAAACCTGATGCTTCGCACCAATCGCAAAATGCCTCTATAAAGGATTGAAGAGTATACTTTCTCTTAAGCATCCGCATCTGTTCCTTGAATTCATATTTTACATAGTCTTGGGCCATTTTATCTATTTGTTCATTATTAAGAATGTCAAATATTCTGGCAAGGAGCCTCTTTGAGAAGGGAATATTTCCAGCTTTGAGTGAAGGCCTATGCCATTCAATATAAAACTTGAGTATTTGATTTATCAATATATTGAGGCTTTCCATTTTTAATTTTGATTCTTCCCGCAGCTCTATTAGAGCGTCATGTTCAATCCGAAAAGTGACGGTTTCTGGTGATGTTTTCTCGTTTTCTTCAGTATTATGTTGTGTCCGCATTTAACTCCCTATCTATTGGTATTAGCACCTACATAGTATTCCATAAAGTTTTATAGGATATTATATTTACCCCATTTATTTGAAAATATTACAAGAAAATTCATTATAGGGGAATTATACTGATTATACAATCATGGAAAGAGGGATAACAATTAATCTGCTCATTTTTACTTGCAAAGTTACGATAGATCACAAATAGAAGTCCTTATAGCTATTTGGGCAATAGTATAGATATGTATAAAATTCAATAAAAGATAAATTTGTAATTATTACATACTCGTGTAAAGGTTTCTTAAAGTAGTGGTTATGTGGTTATGTTACCAAATAAAGGAATATGGACAAAAACAGCAAATCACTCTCTATTGTCCGAATCGTTCATACATTATATTATTATTATTCCCACCGATATAATTTTATCTAAAACTTAATTCCAAGTGCTCTAGTATAAATTGTAATTTTATGCTATTTTTCCTCCTTTTCATTTATTGTCTATAGGACTAATTCCCTGATCTTCTTGTCTAACCTCCTTAATATAATGTGAATGAATATCTCCATCATCATAAACCTGGGCTGCTTTCAAATAATTGTTTTGTGAATCATCAGGTGGTTGCGAGATCGTGGCCATTACGTCTATATGAACAGGAGATTGGGAAGGCAGCAACTGTCTAATAGACATAGGTATATCGTCACCCACTTCATCTCTGCTATAATAAATGTTCAAAGCAAAGAATCTTCCACCAATATTTCCCAATTCAATAATTGTTGGTTTAGCTTGATCTTTAGTATTTTCTTGCGCAGACATTAGTGATCGGATTTTGTCATAATTCAATTCAAGAGATCTAGCTAATTTCTCTTTGTCTTCTTCAGAGAAAGGCTTGCCTAATTTATTGGCTAATTGCAAAAATGAATTTTCTATTCGTAGAAGCATAAATTATTATATTTACACGAATATAAAAAGAGAAGTTAAATTTACATGTCAGGCTTTTTTTGACTTTAGCCTTCATATTCTTCTATGTAAAAGCTGAAGCAGCAGAGAGCATATTTGGTCCAAGCAATGGAAATAGGGCTAGTTTTTGTAAAAATACTGATAGTGCAATATTTCCACAGGTACTTGAGCTATTATTTCGGGAGTTCAGACAAGGGTAAAAGTTCAGGCTATAATGGTCTTGGTAACCTAAAAAGAGGCATTTTCAAATATGTCTATACGAGTAGTAGAAGATGTAACAATAATAACTAGTCTTGTGCATCTTCCTCAAATCCCCAACTTACCTTACTAAATGGTTTTATTTTTACAAATGGAGCTTCTCCTTCTTTCCATGGATCGTTTCTTACCCATTCAAATTTCTTTTCAAATTTTTGATAGAGCCTTTTAAATTCTCCTCCTCTTTCAATAATATCTACAGTACCTTGTATTACTACTGCTTTATTTTCAACTGATGAGTTATAAACATCCACTGCTAATGCAATATTTTTGTTGATTTTGAGATTCTTATATTTTCTTGTATCATAATCAGAAGCAAGAAAGAAATGACCACCTTCATAAAGATATGTTACAGGAGTAACATGCGGGATATCACTGTGAGATGTGGCTACTCTACATACTTCGTTTTCTAAAATAAATTTCTCTTCTTTTTTAGTAAATTTCACTTCTTTGTTGTTGTTAATATTATTAGTCTTCTTATTTTCCATTACACTAGTTACCCTTAGCAGTATTATATATATGAAATAAGTATATGTGACTAATATTGATGGGAGAACTTAGCTGTAGTCATATTAAGCCTGTTCGTAAATGATTTATACATAGAATACTAGATAATGATAATAATACAAAAGAACATTAATAGTTTGTAATATTTATTTAGCTTCCGTACAAGCTTGTAACTAAAAATTGTAATAAAAAAGGGTGTTATTTCGACTCATACCCATCTGCATATTTTACTTACTATAGTGTCTATTTCCTCTGTTGTCGGTTGTCTATTACTCTCTTTATTACTTTTCGGATCCTTTTCCAAATTTTCTCTCAAACTGATAAGCCATAATCAATCCAACTGTAGTGCTCCTCCAACAATAAAACCAGTAACTCTAGGAATCAACGAACTTTCACGCCTTGATCCTGATGCTACTTCAACAGCAAAGTTGTTATTTGGATCCTCTATTACAGAGATAGTTAATTCTCTAAGGGCGTCTGCAAGAACACTGCAGATGTGTTTACTGCAGTTAGCCTACGAAGAGGCTGACCATTATTTCACCCTTAATCTCAAACAATTTTCAGTTTCTTTTCTTCTGAATTTCTTCTTTAATACTATTGTATAAATTATTGTATAAATATCAATATTAGTACCACGATCTGTAAAATGTTCTACTCGTCACATAACTACTACTGTTCTTTAAATTGTTATAAGCTTCATAATTAAACTGTAAGATAGCGTATTATTATTATTATTTATCCTCACATTATTTTTGCTGTCATAACTTTATTATAAGATTCATTACTGTAAAGTAGTAGCATAGGAAGAGGAGATTATAGGCATTTTGTTTTTGTAATTACTGAATATTTCTAGCAAAGACACGCTGAGATAATAAGAATATTGGCAGACAGGCAGAATTAACAATATTGATTATTAATTACGCTACCTTTAAGTGGTATGTTAAGCAGCTTGAAGTTATCTATAAAATATGTCTTCAAACATTGATGATAATGGTGCTAATAATAATACAGGAAACACTAGCACTGATGATAATGTTGATAGTACCAAAAAAGAAACACTAACTCTGAAAGTTGCAGAAGCAGAACAGCGCGATGTAGGAAGAAAGATTGTCCGTATTGATCCAGAAGTATGTGAACGCCTAAATATAACAAGTGGAGATGCACTAGCGTTATCATCCCTTGGAAAGAAAACTACTGTTCTTAACTGGCCTGCAAGAGAATCTGATAGAGGCAAGGGTTTAATTCGTATCGATGGCTATACAAGAAACAAGCTTGATGTTGGAATTAATGATCAAGTAGAAGTCAAGAGGGTAATATCAAAAGATGCTAAAAGTATAACATTAGCTCCAACAGAGCCACTTAGGATAGTAGGTGCAGAAGAGTACCTATCAGAATATCTAAATGGACAATTGATGACTAAAGGTGATACAATACCTCTCAATGTTATGGGTCAAAGAATAGATCTTGTAGTAATCTCTACGAATCCTACTGGTCCAGTTACAATCAATGACTCTACAAAAATTACAGTTTCTGAAGAAAGTGCAAAGGCAGTACAGGTATCAAGAGAAGGTGGAGTTCCCTCTATTACCTATGAGGATATTGGAGGACTAGGTAATGCAGTTGAAAGAGTTAGAGAGATGATAGAACTTCCTCTAAGACATCCAGAATTATTCAAAAGGCTAGGAGTTGAAGCACCTAAAGGAGTTCTTCTACATGGACCTCCAGGAACTGGAAAAACCTTGTTGGCAAAGGCCATAGCTAGTGAAACAAATGCCAATTTCTATACTATAGGAGGTCCTGAAATAATGAGCAAATACTATGGAGAATCTGAAGAGAAGTTAAGAAATGTATTTCAGCAAGCAGAGAAAAATGCACCATCCATTATTTTCATAGACGAGATTGATTCTATCGCTCCAAAGCGAGAAGAAGTATCAGGAGAAGTTGAGAGGAGAATAGTTGCTCAGCTGCTATCGTTAATGGATGGTATGTCTACAAGAGGAAAAGTAGTAGTAATAGGTGCTACATATAGAATTAATGCTATAGACCCAGCATTAAGGCGTCCTGGAAGATTTGATAGAGAAATTGAAATTGGTGTTCCGGACAGAAATGGTAGATTAGAAGTTTTACAAATACATACAAGAGGAATGCCCATTGCCAAAGATGTCAATTTAGAAAAACTTGCAGACATCTCCCACGGATTTGTTGGAGCTGATCTGCAGGCACTTGCTAAAGAAGCTGCAATAAGAGCGCTGAGAAGAGTACTTCCTCAAGTTGATCTGTCATCTGAAAGTATTCCTGCAGAGACTTTAAGAAAAATTATAGTCACAATGCAAGACTTTCTGGACATAATTAAAGAGATGGAGCCTTCAGCAATGAGAGAAGTATTTGTAGAAGTTCCTGACGTAAAATGGGAAGATATTGGTGGATTATCATCCATAAAACAAGAACTGCAAGAAGCAGTAGAATGGCCATTAAAGTATCAAAGGATATTTACATATGCTGACGCAATTCCTCCAAAAGGTATCTTGCTTTATGGCCCTCCAGGTACAGGTAAAACATTGATAGCAAAAGCTGCAGCAAATGAAAGCGAAGCTAACTTTATCAGCATAAAAGGGCCAGAGTTGCTCTCAAAATGGGTAGGTGAGTCAGAGAAAGGAGTTAGAGAAGTATTTAGAAAAGCAAGGCAAGCAGCTCCTTGCATAATATTCTTTGATGAAATAGATGCTATAGCGCCCAGAAGAGGAGGAGATTTTGGAGATACCCATGTTACTGAAAGACTCATTAGTCAACTTTTGACTGAATTAGACGGACTTGAAATATTAACTAATGTAATAGTTATTGCTGCAACGAATAGACCAGACATTATCGATGCTGCATTGTTAAGACCGGGTAGGTTTGATAGGTTGCTTTATGTTCCACCACCAGACCGTGATTCAAGAATACAAATAATAAAAATTCATACAAGAAAGAAACCCTTGGCAGATGATGTCAATGTAGAACAGTTAGCAGACCATACAGAAGGATATACGGGTGCTGATCTTGCATCACTATCATCTGCAGCAGTTATGCTTGCTTTACGGGAACACATATCGAAGTATAAAGACCAAAAAGAAGCAGATAATCGCGTAAAGGAATTAAAGATACAAATGCGGCATTTTGAGGAAGCTATGAAGAAGATTAGGCCATTATCAACTCAGGAATTGAATATATACAAGAGAATATCTGAGCAATTTGGAAAACCTGAGCTTGCATCTAGTACAGGTAGAGGGGCAGGAATGCCAATGGAAAGAGGTGGTGGTGCAGAATCTGGAATAACTTAATTTTATTTCTGATATTAGGAGATTATTTTTGTATTCAATATTAAGAAACTTCAACCCTTTATAAATTGTAATATAAAGTTGTGGGTTCACTAAACTGCAAATAAATGCAAGAAATATTTTTTGGAGAAATTCTTTGATATATTCAATTACGTGGAGTATCTTTTGACATCTAGCTATATTTTTGATATGTATACAGCTATACAAAGAGCTTTTGACATTTATGAGATATATGTATAGTATTATATTTTTAGCAACTAATTATACTATGACACAATGATATGTGAAGAAAGAAAATTTTTAGACCATATCTAAGTTGTAATCATTGAATTCTGTCGATATGTATATAATAATTAGATATAGAGTTGAAAATGCCTATAGACAATGAAACAATTAGAGTAGCGAAGAGTCTCATTGTGCTTTATAGCCATACATGGCAACACTGTAAAAATGGATGAAGAAATAGCGTATGGTACAAAATAGGGGTTTTTAATTTTCAAGTGACAATGTGGAGAATTGCTGATAGTGTCCCCATAGAAGTAATTTCCAAGAAGCCTATATAACTATGGTAGTTGAAGATATGCTAGATATGCTACTACACCACTAATAGCAGAAATAGTAAATGAATTACCCAATCATGATGCCATACTTTTTACAAGAGTATTGGAACGAAAAGTAGGTCAGATAACACAAAAATTTACGTCAAAAAAATAAGACAAAACCGCTGATTAACAGTAAGAACTACCATCTATAGAATTTATCTTATATTCCAACTACACAAAATCATGAATCATGTTCCTAACAAACTGATTTTTAAATTGCAACTATTAGCGTATTAAAAATACAATTTATGTATTTTTATATTATAGTGGTATGTTCAGTTTCATAATGCCATTTTGTTAGCATGACTTTACCAATTTGCAGTACAACTGGGAAATAGAAAAAGGGGAAAGTAGATTAAAATATGTGGAATATTTACTGTTAATAGTTAATTTTTGAATTTTAATATATGTCTTTTGTCTTTATGTGAAAGTTTTAAATTCGATATCCTAACTATTATTAATAATGGAGAATAATATTCACCAGGTACATACATGATATGATAAATGAATCTATACATGAGAAAAGAAAAAAAAGTATATGCAATATTTACAGCTGAAGCCATAGTTCTTCTTGCTTCAACATTTATTGTTATCCTAGGCTCTTTACAATTACTAGATGTTAATATGAAGGCATTAGCACAATCATCCACATCAATAATAATAGGTAGCACATCGGGTGATAATGCGCCAAGAACAGATAACTTTAAACTTACTTCAGGTTATACAATTGAACCTGTAGTTTGGAATCTTACTTTACCTAGTAGCATTACGTTTGACAATGAGAATAATATGTACATAGCAGAAGCAGGTTTTGTTTATGGTGGATTAATACCAACACCAAGAATACTAAAAGTAGATAATCAAAGCGGAACTATATCAGTATTAGTTGATAGGAACCTCAACGGCCCAATTACAGATATTGAGTTTTATAATGGAAAACTGTATGTATCACATAGAGGAATAATATCTACTGTCGAGTTACAAACAGGTCTCGTAAAGGATATAATTGTAGGACTTCCAAACATAGGAGATCATCATAACAATCAGATAGCAATTGGAGGACCTGATAACAGGATATACTTTGGACAGGGTGAGGCAACTAATAGTGGAGTAGTGGGAGAAGATAATTTCAGACTAGGATGGACTAAGACAGTACCTTACTTTCATGACATTCCAGCTAAGAATATAACATTAACAGGGCAGAACTTTGTAACTAAAAATCCACTTACAGCAGAACCTAATGATAATGCAACTACTGGTGCATTTGTTCCATTTGGCACCTCTACATATGCAGGACAAGTTATTCCGGGAGATATAAAATGTACTGGCTGTATCTTAAGTGCTAAGTTAGATGGAACTGATCTTAAACTAGTGGGATGGGGGTTTAGAAGTGCATACGGAATGGCATTCTCTCCAATTGATAGAACAAAACTTTTGGTAACTGTTAATGGTGCAGATGAAAGAGGAAGTAGACCTATATCTGACGATATAGAGAAGGTCTATCTGATAGATATTTCTAACGCTTCTGAACTTGGCAAATTTTATGGCTGGCCTGACTTCTTTGGGAATGCACAACCAGTAACTGATCCTAAATTTCAATCACCAAAAGGCAATAATAGTCAACAACTTGAGTTTCTAATACAAAACCATCCACCTGTTGAAAAACCATTGGCCCAACTTGATATCGGAGCTGCATTAGCGCAAGTTGACTTTTCTTCTTTTTCTTCTAAAAAAAGTAATAATACTAACAATAACAATGGTAGTACTAACCCTTTTGGATTTGAAGGTTTGGCGTTTATAAGTGAGTTTGGGATAATGGTACCAATATCACATTCGTCAGAAAGTATAAAGAAAGAAGGAGGAGAAAAAATAGTAGGACAAAAAGTAGTTATCCTTAATTTACAAACTGGAAACTATAGTGACTTTGTATCGCTCAATGGTCCTGATATTGGTTTTAGACCTGTTGGAATAGCATATAAGCAAGATGAGAGTGCTCTGTATATCGCAAGCATTGGAAAAGTCGAAGTAAGAACAACCTTACCTAATAATGGTACACCATTGCCAAATCCTGTTCCTTGGTACTATCCAAATACTGGAGTAATATGGAAAATAACAAAGTCTTTTGGTAACAATAGCTAAGACAACAACTGTACCAGTAAGATAAGAAGAATAGTAGCAGTGCAGGCTATACTTAATAATACAACAACTACTACAAGGCTATGCCATAATTAGAATTACTAATACTAATAAAAAATGGTTGCAAAGTGCTGCTTTAGTAAATGGATAAGATAAAGTATTTGACAAATGAGATAATGTTCCTTATCACGTGAATAAGAATAGATATGGAAAATCATCGAGTAGCCTGTTTTATTGCTTTTGATCAATATTTATTATTATATTTTCCTAGAAGTTTTAAAATCTATTTATTACAGCACGCAATCCATAATATTTTTCAGTAGCCAATATTGCTTCTTCAATACTGCTAAGCGAATATCTATGGGTTACTATTTTTGATAAGTCAACTTCCTTAGTAGAAGCAAGTCTAGCAGCTTCATGAAGCATAGATGGCGTAGAGCTGAAACTACCAGTAATAGAAATTTGATTATAATGAAGCCAGTTAGGATCTATAGGAACAGCATTATTATTATTATTATTTTCCTTTGGTATGCCTGCAAAAATGTTTATTATCGAATTCTTGGCTGCAATTTTCATAGCTAAATCTAAAGCTGCAGGATTACTTGTGGCAACTATAACTATATTAGCGCCTATTCCATCTGTAAATTCTAATACCTTATCTACTGATGTTCCTTTGCATGTTCCTTTACACCTACTCTGATGATTATCATCTGCAAATATCACCTCATCTGCACCCATAGATTTTGCTTTTTGTATTCTGGTAGAAATTTTTCCAACTACAATAGTTTTTGCTCCATATAATTTTGATAATTGGAGATGAAGCAAACCAATTGGGCCATCTCCTATTATGACAACTGAAGATCTTCCTCTTTCTTCTTCTGTAATAATCTGTCCTATATGAGAAAAAGCGTTTAAACAGCAGGCTAATGGTTCAAGTAAGGCAGCTTCCTCATTACTTAGGTTATCAGGAACTGAAACAAGCCCTCCTATTTGGACAATGTTTTTAGGTATTTTGACATATTCAGCAAAGCCGCCATTGACAGTCGATCCTATCTCTTTTAGATTAATGCATAGATTATACTGTTTGTTATAGCAATATCTGCAGTTTAAACACGGAATTACAGGACAAACGGCAACCCTTGATCCTTCCTTTATTATGATATCATTACTGGTTGTAGTAGTTATGGCTTTTAATATTTCTCCACAAAGCTCATGTCCTAATATTATAGGTGGTGTAACCTTTGAATGTCCATTTCTAAATACTCTTACGTCGTATCCACATACAGCACACGCATTTACTTTTAACATGACACCACCTTTTTCATCTTGGTTTATAGGAAACTGTATTTCTTGAACACTTAGATTGTTCGGACTATAAAATACAGCTGCATTCATCTTCTGTTTTAACGATAACAATTAGATACTAGAGTTGTAGGTCAGCAATATAATTTAATATTTTATATAATTATTTCTCCAATTAAGTTGTTCTGTTGTTGACTTGTATAACATTGTTGTATAAAAAGAATATATGATTTAATTTACAAATATGGAGAGAAGAGGATTTGTATTGAATGAACAAATAATAATAATGATGAAGAGATAATATCATATGACAAGGTTATTTGATCCACATATCCATATGTATTCTCGTACTACAGACGACTATGATAAAATGTCTAAAGCTGGAATTGAAGTCATAGTCCAGCCATCTTTTTGGCTAGGTAGCCCAAGAAGACATGTTGGTACTTTTGAAGATTATTGGGAGCATATGATAACATTTGAAACCAAAAGAGCTAAAGAATTCGGAATTGAACACTTTGTTTGCATTTCAGTAAATCCAAAAGAAGCTATAGAAAGACCATTAGCTCTTGATGCTGTTGATGCAATGATTAAGAATGGATTTCTTGATAGGGAAAGAGTTGTCGCTGTTGGAGAACTGGGTTATAATTTGATTAATGATTTAGAAGAAGAGATATTCGTAAAGCAGATGGATATTGCTGCAGAGAAGGATATGCTTATGACAGTTCATCTGCCGCATAATAATAAGCCAGAAGGAATGAAAAGAATTGAAAGGATTCTTCTAAATGATAATAATAAAGGTGATGGCAAATATAACAGAGAAAAGATACTTGTAGATCATAACGTAGAAGAAACTATTGAGAAAACATTGGAGCTAGGAATGTGGGCTGGTCTGTCTGTTTATCCTGTTACAAAACTATCTCCTGAGAGAGCAATAAAAATAATAAAAAAGTATGGTACAGAACGTATAATGATACATAGTGCTGCTGACTGGGGTATATCAGATCCATTAAGTGTTCCTCTAGTTGCTAGAGAGATGAGAAAATCAGGCGAATTTACTATAAGCGATATTGAAAGAGTTACTTTTTATAATGCATATGAATATTATAAACAGTCAAATAGGTTTAATTGGAAACCTTAGATGTGTTTGCTCCTGTAACTCAGTTTGTGTTTATTAAAAGGTATTATAGTAGTAACAACATTTACCATAACACAATTAACTAAAGAATTGTCATAGGATGAACTATGGAATAATGAGTAGTCATGAATGGGTTGATAGATTTAAAATAAATAAGGGAATTTAGTACTATTTTACAGCAAATAATTCTCTGTTCCAACAGTATAAATTAGAATAATGTACACTGTATTTCTATCTTATCACCAGTTGCAAGAATATTTGTCACTTCTATTGGAAAAAGGCTTGATAGAGCAGTGTCAAAAACGACTGCAAGAAGAAGGAAAAGAGGATAAAGATAAAGATAAAGATAAAGGAATGCAACGATCTTCCAATTATTATTATAGAATAACAGACAAGGGAAGACGTTTCTTACAAATATATAGAGATCTTAGTGAGATGATCATCGCATAACTTCTTTTTGCTTCTTCTAAACACCTTAGAGAACACAGAAGAAACTTGTATTAGTTATAGATTTGCAGAATAAGATATTTAACAAAAACAATTACAACATGGATTATTAGATACTTCTACTGCTTTATTGATAATAAATTAATAAATAATTGAATAGTAGATTTTTATTCCTTTTATTTGCTATTAATATATTTACCAGTAGCACTACAACGACAATACATAACAGTAGTAGTAGAGGATAGAACCACGTGATAAGTTGCTGTCTGTCACTCATATTTGTTGTTATTGTTGTCTGACAGACACACAAAACAACATCCAAAAAATAGCGACAAAAGCGTGGCAAGGCTTGTACCCAAACTGATTCCTCTCCTGTTGTTGTCATTGCTGCTGGTATATCTTTATACTTGAAAACTTTTTGCTACTAAAGTTAATGTTAAAATGTTGTTTTTCTATTGTTATAATACTCAAAAGCTACCTATCAAACGATATTTAGATACATTTTATTGTGTGTTTTTCATATTATTAATATACTCTATAATAATTGTCAAAAGTTATTTGAGGTTATAGCTCTGCAGCCAGCTACTATCTATCTATATATATCTCTATTATTTTGAGATTATCATTACACTTGTCTGATTCAATATTTGTCCACGAATTTCTCCATTTGGCTTCTGTTCTGTATGAACATTAACATACGTCTGTTCATTGCGCATAGCAGAAGTAAGATTTGATAGCAATTTGCCAGTCATTGGACCTTCTAGATTGATAGAAGTGATATTACCTTCTGACAAGATTCCATTCATTGCAGTAGTAGTAGTAGTAGTAGTAGTAGTAGCAGTTGTTGGACTATCTTCTTTGAATAATGTGACCACAACAGGTCCATTCTCACCTACTTGACCGCTATGGATATGAGCTGCTGTAACATTTTCTATATCTGTAACATTTACTGTATACATTATGTTATCTTGTCCTGCCTTAAACTGAGCTATACCAATTGCAGAGGTATCATTTAGCGGTGGAAGTTCTTCAACGCCTGACATTTGAGCAATGAATTTTTCTTCTTCTTCTTGTCGTCCTTCTCCTGCCGCAACAGCTAAAATTGGAAAACCAATAAGTGCTTCTGCGGCTGCTATGGTACCTGATGCTAGCGCGACAATAACAAATATTATTGTCTCCGCACTTTTTATTCTCATCGATCACTCTGTATCATATAATATTTATGTATAAAGCATAGACGATATAATATATCTTTTAGATATAGAGAACTTTTGTATTTGTTGCAAGCTTCTTCTACTATTACTTACTATAGTAATTATAGAATATTTTTTTATAATATGTCTGCCGTTGTCTAGAGTTATGTACACAAGAACAACTTCTATTACTTTATTACCTATTTCTACAATGATAACAACATTAGCAATTGTGATGGGTGTAGGTAGTTTAGCTCATTTTACTCAATAGCTAAAGCCTACATTATTAATAATACAAAAATAATTTCTGGCGATGAAGCAGATAAATGACAATAAAACAATTTAACGATTTACATTCATCTTTGAAGAAGAGAAAAAATAATAAAAATAAAAGTAGTAGTACTATCAATTGTTATCTTAAATGGGACGATCAAGCTGAGGAGAAAAGCTACTTAGAGAAAATGCATAATGAAATCATTAATATGCCAGTTATGGAGAGCTTGAGTAGTTTACATAAATTCGGGTATCTAGGTTATTTAAGAGAGGAGGTATACGATGGTGCTGGTGAAACATATGCAATAAACCATTTATTCTCTGAAGCATGGTCAGAAGAAGTACAGAATAGCAGCAAAAAAGACAGATATTGTAAAGTAAGTTCTGATGTACTCAAAACTAGACTGCCAAAGGCTATAGAAATTACAATACAAAGAGAAGAGAAACTTGAGGATAGAAGTAATAAAAAAAATAAAACAACAAGAAGAATAGGGAGGCAACGACACCAGCAACAACAGGAAAAAGAAGAAGAAGATTGCAACCCAAGAGTAAAGTCTTTGAAAGATTTCGTGCAGTTGTTTGAGCAAAAGGAGAAAGAGGGTAAGAATCCAAGAGTTTATGTGTCTTGCTGGTGGTAGAAGGAGCTAAGTAAAAAATAGAAAAATCATTCGTATAATTTTCTTTTTGACAATAGAATGGAAAGAAAAACGATGTCCAGTCCCAAAGAATTGATATCAAAAGAGGACCTGGCAATTTATCTTACTATGGACATACTTATAACGAAGTTAGATTGCTAGAGTGGGAAAACGGTAATCTAGATAAGAGGCATGGTAATATGACCATAGACTTGTTTACTGCGTTGTATCTTTCCTTTCATATATTCTGAAGATAGAAGAGAAGTTGATTGGATTCTTTCTTCTGTCCACTACTTGTATTACGCATGTCATGTTTGTTAACTAGCTGAAATTCTGAGACAGATGTAGTATCATAACGTTAAGCAAGAAGCATGGCAAATGTCCTTACTATAAGCAAGAATTTCAACAGATGTAATTGACTCTTAACTCGGTCATTCAGTCCTGTTTGCCTAATCAGCCAAACCGCTTTATATATAATTGGTTCGTATTTTCATTATATCCCAAATCTGCCATAGTGAGTACTGTAAAAGCATTATCATACAAATATTTCATTTCTGCATCAAATAAATTCACATCAGTACTGCCAGATATTCTATCACCATTATCTAGATCATGATATGCTATTATAGGAATGGCCTTTATAATTCCATTTTCATTATTGTTATTATCATTAAAATTGTCTTGGCTATTGACAACTTTCACAAACTCTTCGAATGTTTTCTGATCATTATCTTGATTTTCTTTATCTGCAGAATCATGGCTCCATTCTCTGATGGAGTACCTATTTGCATAAGTTAATGTACCATCATCAAAATATGTTCTACAATCAGTCTGTATATTTGATTGGTAGTCTTTTTCTTCCTGATCGTTGTTCCATCCATCGCAATTCAAATACATGAGATTAGAAAAACCAGTAATAGCAAAATCATAATATTTTGCGATAGTATCAATAACTGTTGAGTTATCCCATCCTTTGCCATAGGGAGTACCAAAAACTCGAGAATTAATATTGTGATCAGCTAAGCACATTTTTGATTCTCCTACTTCAAAGTCCAAGTCGCTAGTAGAGAGCTTTGTCAGATCTTTATGGTTAAAAGACTTTGCTTCTATATCATATCCTTCCTTATGCAATGTCACTATTTCCTGCCATGTCATATCTTCTGAATTCTCATCGTCTTCTTCCTTATCTGAATTATCTGAAGGTATCCAGTCGCATACTATAAAGAAACTGGCATTAAATCCATATTTGTCTAAAATTGGTTTGGCGTAAGTGTATTGACTTTTCGGTGCATTGCCAAAAGTTAGAATAACTACTTTGTTATTATTATTACTATCTTTTTGTTGTTGTTGTTGAATATCTAATGACTGGCCAAAGGTTTTAACTGGTAAAGAAAACTCAATTACAAAAGTTATAAATGCATCAATAATTATAATTGAAAATAAAACTCCAAAACTTCCTATAGTTTTCAACATAAATATATACACTCATAGCAGGATATTTATACTATCAGAAAGAAAAATTAAGAGGTACGAGAAGG
>Ga0126310_10000065_pt1 | contig 28059 bp, 26 predicted proteins | sample Plot60_FD_92540 | JGI IMG/M metagenome (GOLD analysis project Ga0126310, IMG submission 92540) | Serpentine soil microbial communities from UC McLaughlin Reserve, CA, USA - Plot60 | ecosystem: Environmental > Terrestrial > Soil > Grasslands | place: USA: UC McLaughlin Reserve, Lake County... | reverse complement strand
GAGGAGAAGGAGGAGAAGGAGGAGAAGAAGAAAATGTAGTAAAACAATTAGAACAAGAAGGTAAATTAAAAAAGAATTCACAAAAAGGTGGACAAGAATATGAAGATGAGGAACCAAGACAGGGCTAGGAAAACTAACAATATTTCACTAAAATGAAATAATATAAAATGCATCTTTTCTATTCTTTGCTTTTGCTTTTATTACTTTCTTTAATTATGTTGTTACTAGTTATTAGTAATAGTATCGCACCTACTGCCGTCTTCTGATACTAAAAGACTCTTATGCGTGATAATATCCATTGCGGTGTCTGCTGTAACTCTGCTCAGAGGCTGTGTGTATATATGTCCGCTACATTATTGGTCTTGTCTTGTATATCTCCTCCTCTACTTTCTTTTGCAATATTCTATTATTATGCAGCATGTCCTCGAGTATTTTTTTAATAATGATAATGGCTGTACCGCTACTGCTGCTGATTCTTTTTCTTTTTATTCAAAGATAGAGTGGATAATAAGGATATAAAAGAAGAGGAAATTCCTTCAAGACAAAAATAAGATAAGACACAAATAATGGCCGAAGAGCAAAACCAAGTATCAGGTGAAAGAAGAGATAAAGATGTAACAGACTTTCCAAAAGCAGCAGCTATAGGACACATGCTCTAGTAGGCCTGGAATTTCCTGCAGAAAATAATAAGATAATTCAATACCTACAACAATGAAAACAACGATCAAAAGATTATCCAGATTGTCATAAAATGGTACGAATCTTACAAAAGATAGAAGATAAGCAAATATGCAAATGTTGCTGAAGAAGTTATAAAAGCAGTAGGACTAGTTCAATGATGTTGAGTGAAGAGGAGATTTGTCAGCAGAAACATCCCTTATACATGTATATTACTCATAACGCTTGCATAGCAGAAAAATTGCATTTTTTGTTTTTTCATTAAAGTTTAAGAAGCGATGTAAATCGGATTTGTGTTGCAAGATATTACAATTTATGTAATCTACTCCCTAAAAATAGATATTAAATAATATCATTATATTGTAATGTTAGCAAAGATATAATGCATAAAACGTTTCTGCTTTTAGCATATGAAAAGTAAACAGGGCTTCCTCTGGGTTACTCTTGGATTCTTTATAATAACTTTATCTGTACACTGGATATATGCATGGTTTGCATATATTCAAGACCAAAAAGAACATAATCAATCAGTCCAGTTTGAAGATTATGTAAATATGACATTAAGAGATACCATGGAAAACTGGCAATCTGAGTTCTTGCAACTAGCATGGCAAGTAGGCGGTTTATCAATTCTTTGGGCTGTAGCATCGCCACAATCTAAATCAGAAAGTGATAGATTGGAGGATAAGCTAGATATATTAATTAAAAGAATAGATCCAGAGAATGCAAAACAACTACTTGCGGAATTAGAGAGGAAATATCCAAAGAAATAGTTAGAAAAACATGGAACACTATTAGAAATGGTCTAAGAACAAAATTGCAGCAAGCAATATTGTATGCAAGATCTGCTTTTATTTTAATTTTTTTAATCAAAAAATTATTTCTGCTCATTGTATAAGATATATATTTTGTAAGCGTTAATTTTGAGTAAAGGAGTATATTGTATACCGCATCAAAACACATATAATCACACATATAGAATTTTTTATAGTAGTAATACTTATTTCAGTATCAAAGAACAATGGTAAATAATGCCATACAACAACAACCTCCGAGGATTTCTATACGATCAAATCTTTGGGTTGTTATACCAATTGGTGCAGTTATAGTTGCGATTCTTAGTGCTAATTTGCTCATATTAAATTATGTTCATATATTTACGGCTATACTTTGGACTGGGACTGACATATTTATGGGCTTGTTACTAGGTCCAGTACTCAGAAATGTAAGTCTATCAACACGTAAAGAAGTTATTTCTTGGCTTATGCCAAAGATGGTGTTTTATATGCCAACTGTTGCTGCTGTTACAACAACTGCTGGCTACTTTCTTGCTTCTAAAATGGGTTTGATCACCCTAAACCCACCAGTTGTTTATTGGATTTCTGCAGTATTAGTAATTGTTTCGGTCATGTTTATTCAAGGATTAGGTATTCTCTTGCCTACAAATCTTCGCATATATTTTGAACTGAGAAAAAACCAGCCTGATATGTCAAGGATTCAGAAACTTATGAAAATGTATGTCAAAGTGGTTATTATTCAAGCAGCTATGCAGTTTGTTATTATTTTCATTATGACAGAATTTGCTACAGGATATTTTCTAAAATTTTAATTATATCAAAGATGTATTATTATTGATTATCAACGACTATAGAAGATTGATAGAATATAGAGTAGATACGTTGTGCCCTAATTGCCATGCAATAAAAACTCGTAGTGGAAGAAAATAATAATAATAGCACCAAAAAAAGAAGCCAATATCAGTTCAGTACTTGACTACTGCTTTATAATACAGAGTTATGAAAGCGTAACAATATTTTCTAATGATCGCACACACACATCCCTTTCATAACTTTTTTACAATCTTTTTAATTGATATCATAAATAGTTCAATATTTTTTATTACTGCTATAAATAACGAAACAATGCCAACACCCAAAAGTATTCCTCCAAGTACATCTAGAGGATAATGGCCACCTACATATACTCTGGAAAGACATACAAGAGCTGCCTCTACAGACAAAGCTAAAGATATTATTAGTTTCTTATGTGAATCCCTAAATAATACTAAAGTTGACGCTGCACCAGCAGACACTATCGTTGCATGACCAGAAGGGAAAGAATATTCTGAATCAGCCGCTAGTAAAAAATCTGACTTTGGAATTATTGGTCTAGGTCTAGCTACTATTTCTTTTGCTGCGATACCTATTGGTATGATGACAATCATTGCTAGTGTCATCACAATTGCTGTCTTTTTGCCTGTCCAACCACCAATAACAAACAAAAGTATTATTGCCATAGACCATACTACCTCTCTTCCATACATAGTCATCCATATCATAAACTGATTGAAAAAAGAATAGTGCAAGTTATTAAGCTGTAGAAAAGCTGAGTTATCAGCATGAATGATTGGAGTATCAACGTTATAGTTTATTGTTGGAGAAACTAGCAGAGCAAGTAAGATAAATAATCCTAGAATACTGATAGAAATGAAAATGTATTTATTCAAAGCTTATACAACTCTTATATATAGCAATTATATGAGATAGATAGATATTTTTGTTTACACCTTGTTGTATATGAGCCGTCTCTAATAATACTTTAGCTTGTGGATATTTGATAGAGTATCAATATCATATGACATCTTTGTTATTTTTGATATTTAAGTAGTAGGCTTACGTTCTAAATATTAGATTAAAAGAAGAATCTTCGATTAGACTCATGCAAAAACTCATAAAGACATTAGAATTTTGCAAAATCATACTCGGTTGGATAAATATAGCATTATCGCTACTGATAATAGTAAATCCCGGCTTTGGTATTGGAATATTATTTTACTATTTTTTATTATACTCACTGCTTCTGTTGGTTGTAGATTTTGAAAGGGTAGCTATTGATTTCTTTAGAAATCTTTCGAAATTAGTGAATTGGTCAACATTATTTCTTCTTGTGGAAGTATCTTGTATATGATATGATATTGATTATAGAAAAAAGTACTACAGTAAGAGCAACTTGGTAGCTTTATTTATATTTGATTCGCAGGCTTGTCGGGATAAGATAAAAGAAACATTGATGTAATATTTTTTGTTTGTTGGGATAATAGTAGTTATTCGGCTCGATGAATGTTAGTGATTAATTCATCGATAAGTTGTGGGGGACTACAGTTCTCTGGTGTTTTAATAAAAAGTGGCGAGGAGAGTAATCTGTTTCAGGAAACAGGTACAGCATTAGAAGCAGATGATTTTGAAACCTGCTTAAAAACCTGTATCCTGTCATTATCAGAATCTGCAACAAATACATTACCTTCTAAATCAGTAGCTATACTTGCAGGATGTCTGAACTGGCCATCACCACTTCCCATGCTTCCCCACTTTGTAATAAAGTTGCCATTGCTATCAAATTTCTGTATACGATGATTCTCTGAATCTGCAACAAATACATTACCTTCTGAATCAGTAGCTATACCATCCGGGGAATTAAACTTACCGTCCGCTGTACCAGGAGAACCCCATTTCATGATAAAGTTGCCATTGCTATCAAATTTCTGTATACGGTTATTGCTTTTGTCCAACACGTATACGTTATTGTTGTTCGATTTATCTACACTTATCGAAACTGGATTGATAAATTGGCCGTCCGCTGTACCAGGAGAACCCCATTTCATGATAAAGTTGCCATTGCTATCAAATTTCTGTATATTATTATTTTCACCGAAATCCGCTACATATACATTATCTGAAGAATCTGTATCTATTCCACCAGGATTTATAAATTGGCCATCGCCAAGTCCAAATGATCCCCATAATGTAATAAAAGTACCATTGCTTGTGAACTTTTGAATAGCATTTTCTGGATCACCGAAATCCGCTACATATACATTATCTGAAGAATCTATCGTTATTCCGGAGGGATTAGTAAAACGGCTGGGACCAAAACCCAATGAACCCCAAGATGTAATAAAAGTACCATTGCTTGTGAACTTTTGAATCTGGTTTGATAGACTACTGAAACTAGTGATATAGATATTGCCACTAGAATCGCTAGCTATTCCCTGGGGTTGGGAGAATTCTCCTAAAGATGTACCAGCAGAACCGAATTGTCTTTCAAATATGTATTCTTGGGAATATGCCAGCTGTACGTTGGTTGTACTAAAATAACATACTGCAAACAGTAGAAAAAGACATCCAAAAATGATAGGAAAGTTAAAGTTTCTCCTGTTTCGCAGAATAATATTGTTACTCTGTAGCATAATACATTCTGTGTAAATATGTTATCTCTATTTAAATAAAACGTTAAACATCATCAATCTTTCTGGCTAGTGATGATGAAGATGACGACAATAATAACAAAAATTTAAGGTATACGCTGGTTGTTTTAGTTTGTATCTGTTTGTTTGTTTATTTATCTATCTATCTATCTCTCTGTCTGTCATTTTGTCCAACTACTGTTTCCCATTTGAGTATTATTGCCCTTCAAATAACCTTGTCTATATCCATGCTCATCCATAATCGTACCATAAATTGGCGTATTTCCAAAATGATTATTGACCTTTGAAGGATCAAGCCATATGCTCATCACTTTATCTCCCATAATCCTTATGCTAGTCGGTATATCTGTAGCCGGACCTTCCTTGAGACTTGCTGTAGATGTTCCATTAAATATTCTTGTCATATTGTTTGGCATCGACGTATTGGCTAGAACAAAATTAGTAATAGTATGTGTATGATTCGCTGTTCCATCTAGTTTTACCATCTTAAATGATGCATTAAATACAGAACCTGAAGATGCTGGTGATGATGATGTATTTCCTTGGCTGCTACTACTACTCTGAGATTGGTTATTCAATAAATTTGCCTTCCAGTGACCTGATACTATCCAGCTGGGATTGCCATTCTCATCATTTTGTATACTAGCTATTGTTCCAAAAGTAGTATTTCCATTCTCATAGCCTCTAGGATATGCCATGACTTGGTTATTCTGGTAATTAATCATCAATGCAGTTGTAAGAATTAAAGATGTAGCTAAAGCAGCTATTGTAATTGCAGATTTAGTACTTATTCCATTCATGTATATAATATTTGGCGATACCATTATTTGTACCTTTATATGTAAACTTGGTTTTTCAGGTATAGAAAATTAAACATTTTTATCAACATATTATTTTAGTCCTATCTTTAGATTATATTCACAATAAATAAAACAAAGACAATACCAAGGTATTGGTAGAATTTTGCAATCCCATTTTAAAAGTCATAGTGCCTAACTTGATTATATGATGGTAATCTTTAAGAATAATAAAGACTAGCGAGCCTCAAATGGCAACATTAAAACAGGACGTAGAAATTAACGCACCGGTACAGAGTGTATATGAATATTACACAAATCCAGAGAATATCAAAGAGGCTTGGCCTAGGGATGTAATAAAAGAATCTGAACCTATCTCGGATTCAAAAAATGAAGAAGGTTCAGAAATAAAAGTAAAAGGAGAATATATGGGAAAAGAAGATGAAATGTTAATGGAAGTAACAGATAAAGAACAGAACAGAAGATTGGTAACTAGACAAACTCAAGGACCATTTAAGAAATTTGAAAGTATACAAGAATTTCAAGATAATGGAGATATTACCTACGTTAAACATACAATTGAATACGAACTACCTACAACAGGTAAAGTTGCAAACATTCTTACCGGTAGTCAGGCTGATAAGAAGATAAAGCAAGGATTAGAACAGGCGGCTCAAACAGTAAAGCAAAGGCTTGAGTCTAGTAGAGCATAACATAAGGTCTCATATATCAGGAATTGAAGAGATGAAAAATAAATGTCAAATCAAACCAATCGTCATAACATAGAGCATTTTGAAATACCAGCAGATAATGTAGAAAACTTAGAATTTTTATTCTTCGTTATTTGCATGGCAATTTGAAAAAGGCGAAACTCAAGGCTACTATATGATAAGAAATGCAGGAATAAGTGGAGCAGTAATGCAAAAAGAAAATCCTGAACAGATGTCAACACAATTTGTAACTGTCGAATCAATTGATAATTATATAGACAAGGCGAAGCAATTAGGTGCAAAAGTAATAAAAAATAAGAAATATCAGAAGGCTATTACGCAGTCTTAGAAGACCCTCAGAAAAATACGTTTGGAATATGGCAAATCAAAATAATATAAAAAAATATAATTATATCGCATTTCTATTATTTTTTCTTAATAGAATTATTTTTTATATGGTTTTATGCATGTTTAATCTTCATACTAGTAAGTCAATAATATTAGTTGGCACTATAACGATTTTTTGGCATTATTTAAATAGAACCAGAAGGTCGATAACAATGTAGTAGAAATAAATTGGTAAAATCAATTACGTTTAATTTACAATTAGATCTAGCTGAAAGCTATATCTATGGTTATGCTGTTAGAGATAATGATAAATCATATAGGATAAATATACAAGTCGGAAACCAGTCTATAATTTTTCCTAAAGATTTTGAAATAGATACGAATCAAGCATTAATATCATTTGATGCTGGAGAAGAAAACAAAATTGTATTAAATACCAACATAATAAAAGGAAACTCAGATATGATAGAGTTGTACGTGAATGATGACAAGATTATGCAAAATTTAGCAAATCATTTACCTGTATCTATGACAATGGTAATGTATGATGATCAAAAATAATAAAAAAATCATAACAGTAAATGAAGAAGAAGAAGAAGAAGAATAATGCAAAATCAAAATATCTCAAACCATATGGTTGTTCCTGATTCAGAAGCTAGGAGTCTAAGGATTCTAGTGACAGGTGCAAGTGGCTTTATTGGAAGCCGTGTAGTACATAGATTATCTTTATCACCATTGTCTTCAGACAACAAAGAGATAATATGCATGACACGGAACGTCGAGTCATTGAAGGGTCGTTTTAATCAAGATGTTAAAATAGTCAATGCAGATGTAGCTAACTATCAACAACTTGTGAAAGTAATGTCTCGAGTAGACGTTGCATTTTATCTAATACATTCAATGGAAGGTTCTTCTAAAGAATGGAAGAAATTTGCAGAAAGAGACCGAGTTGCTGCAGAAAATTTTGCAAGAGCCGCTACAGAATGCGGAATTAAGAGAATCGTCTACCTTGGCGGGCTGAGTCCTGGGAATGATAACGAGCTTTCCGAACATTTAAAGAGCAGAAAACAGGTAGGCGAAATACTAAAAAGATCTGATGCAAAGCTGACAATATTCCGAGCAGCTGTTATTTTAGGACAAGGAGGAGGCTCATTTCAAATGTTACAGTATCTTGTTGAGAGGCTTCCCATGATGGTGTGTCCAAAATGGGTGCTTACCAAGTCACAACCAATATCTGTAGACGATGTGGTTACTTACTTAGTTAAAGCTCTGGATGTGAAAGAAACGGAAGGAAGAACATTTGATATCGGAGGACCAGACGTCCTTACATATGTAGATATGATGAGACATTACGCAAAGATGCTCAATAAATCAATAAAAATAATTATAATTCCTTTTCTTACTCCACGACTTTCTTCCTATTGGGTTGATCTTGTTACGCCTGTTAAAGCATCGTTAGCAAGACCTTTGATAGATAGCCTCAAACATGAGGCAACAGTAAAAGATGATTCAATAAAGAAAATGATTCCTATTCAACTAAAAAATTTTGAAGAAGCAATAAAATCTGCAAAAGAAGAACAAATGAAAAAAGAAAAGATTGCAAGAAGAGAACGGACTTCTCATTCTCTAAATAATAGGATTCTGTTAATGTCACTATTTGCAATGGTCGCGATAGGTTCTACTTATTATATACTTGACGCCAGACCTGAAATATTTCAAGGCAATTGGTTAATTCTAAGTGGTTGTTGGTATCTTGGAATAACTTTTTCAATATATTTTGTGTCTAAAGGAGCAAGACTTGGTGCTATGGTTGCAGGTATAATTGGTTGGATTACTCTTGCCTTTTGGTTAACTGATAACATATATACTATATTAGGTAATTCGATAATTGCTAGCTCTCCAGACATGATTATGACTATAAGAAACTTTATTGGTGCCATCATTGCGGCAGTAGTTGTAGCAGCATCCCATAATGTATTTCATAAAATAAGAGTTCATGGTTTATAGTTAGGCACTATAAAGAAAATTAGCCACTAGTTTTTATATTACTATTATAAATTCATATCATGGAATGGCAAAAAACCTCAAAATTATTTATACTGTATTGCTCAATAGCAGGATTTATTTCAGCTTGGGCAATCTCTGGTCTACTTGTAATAGTTGATCTTATATCTGGAAGTCCGCCAGGTACTTTCTTCGCTGTTATCGGTATCTCTCTAGGATTTACTGAAACTACAACTGCTCAATACATAGGCTTTGCACTACATCTATTGACAGGGCTCACTGCAGGAAATATATTTGGACAACTAGCACTATTTTGGCAAAAAATTGCACCATATAAGGCACGGTACGGAGTGCCTAGAGGAATGATCGTTGGTATAGCTTTATGGCTCGTATTGTTTGTACCACTTGCAACCTTTGGGATACAGCCAAGGCTTGATTCCTTTGCATTTTCAGCACCAAACCAATACATCTATAACATAGCTTTACACTTTCAGGGATTGTATCCTGTTATGATAGGAGGATCATTTCTTTTCCATATTATATATGGTGCAATGACTGGATTTATATCTGGAAGAATGGCAGGATTAGGAGTGTTTGCAAGGAGAATTAAAGCTACTGCACAACCACCTTCCTAATCATTCTCTTTAGCACTAGAGTATAATTACTACCAATTAATATAATTGGAGATAGTAATCAAAGATAATAATTCTGTTCAGAAATGGTATATATCAGAAGTAAGAAAGTAAAAGGCATTGATTATGCGTATCTTGTTCAAAGCATATGGGATCATAAAAACAATACCTCAAAGCAACAGATAATAAAGTATCTTGGAAAAACATCCAATGTAACAATTGAAGACGTACCTGAAGAATATCGCTTTGATCCTAAGATTATCACATTTATCTCAGTTTACAGCTCTTCTTCTTCTTCTGCGGACAAAGAAAAACTAGTAGCAAAAACACGAGAAGAAATATTTTCATCATTAGTAGACTGCAACCTGGGAGATCTTTTCAAAATATACGAAAAGTATTCATCATTACTAGGACTCATAAATTTTTATGATAAGCTACTGAAACCTGTCATGCATAAGATTGGAGAAATGTGGGAGCAAGGAAAACTTGATGTTGCAACTGAACATGCATGTACTAACACTGCCAGCAGTCTAATAAAAGTAATAAATGAACAAATTTCTCATTCAAAATCAACAAGATCACAATATAAAATTCTTATATGCACTCCAGAGGGAGAATTACATAGTTTAGTCTGTAATATGATAGAATCTCTACTTCTTAGCAAAGGATTTAAAATATATAATATCTCACCTTCAGCTCCTTCAGAGTCAATTATTGACTACATAAGGAATATTGAGCCTGCTATTATACTAATTTCAGTAACTATTACAGACAATCTAAAAACAGTTGAAAGACTAATCAAGAAAATTCATTTAAAGTTTCATAAAATACGTATAATAGTAGGTGGTTCTGCGTTAGATAATAATAAGCACGATAATAAAGAGTTTGATAAAAATTACTATGATATTAAGCATAGTGTAGTGTTGATGCCTAAAACATCATTTGGTCAACTGTTAAAATTTATAATGCATATCTCTAGAAAAACAATTGACAACAGTGAAGTTGCCTGATTTTTCACTTATATATTAGATCAAATTTGCAACAAAAATGTTATAATGTTTCATTTTCTTTTTGTTAAATCGCAGCTTAGATTCTCAAAAATTTATAATATTACTTTATGTTATTTTTCTTGCTACCTTAGCTCGTTCAGATTGTATTTGCATTCAACTGTAAATTTTGTCCTATCTTATCTATTCATTATCAATACCCTCTCTTTAAAAATAGATTTAGCATCCCAAGCTAATTGTTGAGTATGATAAAATGTTATTCAACAATTTCCTCTCTTTGGATAATGATAATACATTTTACTGTAGATAACAAATTATTCTAGATATTTTTCAAAAGCAACTCACGCCTCATTAGTAGAGGGCTCGGAGCAATTGTTTATTATATTGGCACTCATAGTCATAGTATTTCCTGTAGATACTACAGTGTCTTTTTGATATGTTTAATTGCACTTGCGTTACTGTTTTAGGATATTACATAATATCATCGGGATATGAGACAAGAAGATGATGCATGGTCTGGGGAATCCACTATTGTTACGGGCATATTAGCTACTGCATTGTCTATTATGGTATTAAATACCTATTACCGTTTTGAAAAGTGTTGGAATTGTAGCAACTAGAACTAATAGAAAGTGGATTATAAGGAAATGATAATGATAATGATAATGATAATAATTAACGATCGCAATATTTTAGAATTATATTTATGTTATGAGTCAACTGATGATAGTTAGCTAATAAAAGCTAATCCCATTTTTAAATATCATTATCAGTCTGACTTTTAATATTTCTATTGTACCTTAATACCATGATCAAAAAAAATAGAATATGTAATTCTTCAGTTTTTGTATTAACTGCTTCTTTCGATAGTGGAGTTATTGAATAAAAATGCTAGAAGAATATCATAAAAAAAGAAACTTTACTAGGACACCAGAACCAAGAGGAAAGAAAAAGCAATCAAGAGAAAATAAAAATAAATTTGTAGTACAAAAGCATGATGCTACACGATTACATTATGACTTTAGACTTGAAGATAAAAAAGAAGGAGTATTGAAATCTTGGGCTGTACCAAAAGGAATTTCTCTAGATTCTAAAATTAGGAGGCTTGCAGTTCTAACAGAAGACCATCCATTAGATTATTTGCTTTTTGAAGGTGTTATTCCAGAAGGAAGCTATGGAGCAGGTACTGTAATTGTATGGGACACTGGAATGTATACATCGGAAGGAGAAATCTCGGAGCAATTTGAGAAAGGTAAGATTACTTTTACCTTATTTGGTCAGAAATTAAGAGGAAGATTCTCGTTAGTCAGAACTTCAGAAAAAAATCAATGGCTTTTGATAAAAGCAAGTGATGAGTTTGCTTCTAGCGAAGATTTGACTATCACAAGACCTGAGTCTGTTTTGAGTAGAAGAACAAATGAGGATTTAGAAAGATATCATTACAAAAAGGACAAAAGTTCTTTTGCTAAAGCAGTCAAAATAACTGAAAAGGTAACCAATCAGGTAAGAAAAAAAGAAGAAGGAGAAAAACATACTGACGATTATGCCCCTGCTACCCGTGATACCGATCAACAAGAAGAGTTTCCTACTAAAATTAAACCAATGTTATCTACATTAGTTAATGAACCATTTAACAATAAAGACTGGGTTTTTGAAGTCAAGTGGGACGGTGTCCGCTCTATACTCTTTTTTCACAAGACTAAAGAGATATTAGAAATGCAGTCAAGAAATGGTGAATCAATTACCCATAGATATCCAGAAATAGTAAATGCATTAAAATCGATATCATCAGCTATAAAGTGCAAAGAATCAGCCATTTTAGATGGTGAGATTGTCGTGTCAGATAAAAAAAATGGTATTCCTAATTTTCAAGATCATCAGAGAAGAATGAATATTGATAATATTAAGGAAATTGAAATTTTATCGAGACAAATACCAGCCACTTATTACTTTTTTGATATTCTTTATCTTGACGGAAAGAACTTGCAGAGCTTAGCATTTTTAGAAAGAAGAAGGCTTTTATCGGAGATTATTGAAGAGAATAGTCGAATAAAAATATCTGATTTTATTGAAGAAATAGGTAAGGAAATTTTTGATAAAACTAAAAGTATGGGCTTAGAAGGGATAGTAGCCAAACACAAACCAAGCAAATACTTACAAGGAATACGATCGGGAGACTGGCTAAAGATTAAGAATATTAAGACTCAAGACTGTATTGTAATAGGTTACACTAAAGGAGAAGGAAATAGAGAAAAGTACTTTGGCTCACTTCTTCTTGCAGCTTATGATTCAAAGGGTAAATTGCGATTTGTCGGTCATACTGGAAGTGGATTTGACTTTGATCAGCTTGAGAAAATATATGAAAAGCTTCAAAAAATGAAGGTTGAAAAATGCCAAATTAGCTATGTACCGTATACGAACCGGGATCCCGTCTGGATTAAGCCAGAGCTTGTTGCAGAAATAAAGTTTAGTAACTGGACTAGTGAGAAAATTATGAGGGCTCCTATATTTCTTAGATTTAGAGAGGACAAAATGCCAAAAGACTGTATAATAGAAGAAGAAATAGAAAAACAGACAGAAGAGATAGTAAAACAACAACAAGAAGAAGAAGAAACAGAGAAGCATCACAATAATTTGTACTCAGCACCTTATTCTTCCTCCTCTTTCTCCTCTTTCTCAAACCTCGATAAAGTATTCTGGGATAAAGCCAGAGATCAACTGCAACTTACAAAAAAAGACTTAATAGAATACTATGACAAAATTAGTTCTTATATTCTTCCTTATCTTAAAGATAGGCCATTATCATTAAGTAGATATCCTGATGGAATTAAAGGAAAGTCATTTTATCATAAAAATTGGAATCAAGAAAAACCAGCATTTGTGCGGACTGTAAAAGTTTATTCTGAATCAAGAGAAGACAATATAATCAATTATCTTGTATGCAATAATAAGGAGACCCTTCTATGGCTTGCAAACTTAGGTTGTATCGAGATACATCCATGGTATAGTAGAATTAATGATTTTAACTCGTGTAATGAAAAAGAGGATGTTTTATATGAAGAAAAATGTGGCTTGAATTTTCCTGATTTTATAGTCTTTGATTTGGATCCGTATATTTACTCAGGGGTAGAAAATAAAGGCCAAGAACCTGAATATAATCTAAAAGCATTTAAAGCCACAGTTGATGTAGCTTATAGTCTAAAAGAATTATTTGATGAATTAAAGATAGAGTCTTATGTAAAAACGTCAGGAAAAACTGGCTTACATATTTTCGTTCCTATTGGTACCTTTTATACTTACAAGCAAACTAGAAGCTTTGCAGAAATCATAGGTAAAATTTTAAAAAGAAGATATCCGCAAAAAATTACAATGGAATGGGATACTACTAAAAGGAAAGGAAAGGTATTCTTTGACCATAATCAGAATGCTAGAGGAAAAACAATAGCATCAATTTTTTCAGCAAGACCCTCTAGTTTAGCTACTGTATCTATGCCCGTTAGATGGGAAGATCTGTCAAGCATACTTCCAACAGATTTTACTATACTAAATGTTCCTCAAATTGTCAAAAAGTCAATAAATCCATGGCAAGACATACTAGAAAAGAAGCAAGACATAAATAAGATTCTTGAAAATGTTTCAGAGATCTTTTTATAAGATGAAAACATCCCTGTTTTTCCACCTTCTTTCTTCCTCATCCATCGCCAACTAATCAACCGTAGCCTGTTACTGCCTATAGGTAACATTCAATCATAGAGTTAGTTAGTTGTTACTGCAATATCCAATCCAATTGCTTGCTTAGCGTAGAATGGGGTAGGAGGACGTAATTCCTCATTCGTCAGCCTGTTTATTTATTACATAGGCGTAGTAGTTACTCATGGATGTGTGTCAGACAACCATCCAGAGTCATATGTATAACATAGAATTCAACCCGTCCGTCCATCCCCAATATAACCAGATTATACACCGTAAATATTAGTTGTTATACATACATCACAAGAAAAATGATAAAAGAATGAACCCGTATATTGCTCGAATACCAACATATATTTGATATCGTCATATAAAAAAGAAATGTAAAGTAGCTAGGACTAAATATTTTTGATTCATAACTTTACATTAAATTCAACAAATGCAAGAGAAAAAATGTTATTTTCTTCGATAACAATGAATAATAAACACGAATTTATGGATTGGTTCATCTAAGCTACTATCTATAGCCATTAATAATCCTGACCATTTATTCTCATAAAGAGTTTCATCTATTGCAAATATTTCATTGACTGAATATATCTATCGACCTATTCTTAGAATCTATTTGCAAATTCAGCATATTTCTGACCCTTTTCCAAAAATACATATGCTTTAGGTTATTTCGTTATCTATCTATCTTAACCAAGCTAAAGTTTGACTTAAGTTAACATAACCTTCTACATAGCCTTCTTAAAGGATAAAAAGAATATCCATTAGTGAGTTTTTGCACATCTCCTTTTCATTTGGTTCCTATAATAACATATTCCATGAAGGGCTATTTCACTTGGATCTTTACCATCATTACTTATTGGAGCATGTTTTGAGTGTAATCTTCTGATAAATCTCATCTATATCCACTAAATTGTTTATATGTGGATATCCTAAAAGCTGTTGCTAATTATTAAATTATATAAATATTACATTAACACGAACTACTAGATCCATTAAAAACTAGATTTGTTGTAGTTGCTGATTGTATAGATAACTGCCATAAAAAATGCACTCAATTTAGAAGCATGGCAATTTGATATTAAATGTTAATGTAGAATTATAATATCTGGGATATGCAGGAAAAATGTAAAGCAAATATGTTGCTAATGCATATAAAGCAATATGTTAATACTCCCTGCTTACTTCTAATAAAAATCACTCTTTGTTATCTTCTCATTTTTATTTTGCTTTATATACCATTTTATATAATTTATATTAAGTATTACTTCTTTTTCCTTTTGATTTATCGAAAACTTAAATATTATTTTATTATCGGACAATATGTATTTCTATTGCTATTCCTTTCTCTATGAAAGATCGTGCATTTTCAAATGGTAGTACTGCAACGTCTTCCTCTTGGAATGGTCCATACTTTGTCATATCCACTCCTATAAACTGTTCCATTGATTTGATAAATCTGATAACTATTTGTTTTGCCCGAATTTTGGCCGACATTGATTCCATAACTTTAGGTCTTCCATTGATAGTTGCGGCTATGACAGCATTTCTTCTTTTATCAGACTCTTTTTCTCCATCTAAAATATATTTTTCCTCATCTGTAAGTTTTGAATAATCCACTGCTGTTGTTGTTGCCGATGACGCTGAAGAGGATATTTCATACGGGTATTCTATTAACTTTTGATGCCTACATTCAACTAATAGCTGGACGGATTTAGATATCATCTCAACCATTCTGTCTCTAATTTTTGCTTCTATTCCCTCGTAGCCTTGCCCTTTTATATCACCAAGTAGAGTAGCAATATTTTGATAAGTGTCAATAGGTATAGATTGTAATGTAGGAATTTGGATTTCTGTCACTAGTAAATTGTATACATCCTCAATTGTTAATGATGAGTTGGTATTGTTTCTTGCTTCTGGGTCTTGATCTTCTCTTATTGTTGTCATTATCATTAATCAGCATTTAGTAATATGTTTTCTGTATTATTTATAAAATTTCCTCTATGTTAGATCATTGTAATGCTATTATAATTTCTTTGGCTAAAACAATATGATATCATAGGCTTATTTTCATTTGTATCATTAAGATACCATTCTTAGTCAATAGTAAGTATAACATCAAAACATTTTTCTTAGAGAAATGGATATATAAGAAGAATAGGTTGCATACACCTTATAAGCTTTAGAACATATTATAAAATGTGAGCAGCGAAGATAATAACAACGCTCAAAAGAAAATTCCAAATAAAAAAAAGGGCGAAGAAACTACAAATAGAAATCCTGAGGATGTTGATGACAGCAACATTATAGTAATCAGTCCATCAGAGACTGGATCGAAGGCTTATGAAGCTGATCAGTCGTCGTCATCGGGCGAAGTAGAATCAGTTTCTACTAAAGTCAAAGAAGCTGGAATGTCTCTTAGGGAACTTGTTTTGGCATTTGGTAGGAAAGCTAAAACTGCGACTGAATCGACATCCAAAGAAATAAAGTCAAAAGCAACTGATGTTACTACGCCAGATGCAAAGGATGTTCAAACCTTGGGAGCAAATGTAGATACTATAATCGCAGTATTCGAAGATACTATGGATGAGATTCATAAAGAAGATTACGATGAGCAAGAAAAGTTGTTAGCAGGTTACAAAAAATATTTAGAATCACAGGCCAAAGTTGTTGATACAAGATTAAATTTAGCAAAAAGACTTAAACGAGGAGCTTGAATCTCAATAAAATACGTCATTAAGAGTTTCTCTACTTAGTGGATGAGGATAATAACAATAATAATCAATAGGATAACCATTGACAGCATTTATATTGTTATCCAATTTTATCTGCTATCGCGATCAGCTCTAAAGATAATTATTTCCAGTAGCAATTTGTGATAACAGGCCTACCTTATTAGCATTAGAATTATTGTCATCATCATTATCTATATAATGCATTTTCAGATTATAATTACAACTACGATTATTATCACTTTTATCAAGACAATGACAAAAGAAGGTCTAGATAACCAATGATAGGATTAATAAATCGTTATAAAGATTGAATAATAAAATGGTATTTTCTAGATGAGTTGTATTTTATATACATTCATTGATGTTTGAATAAGAAAGAGTAATTTACCGCTGCTTTTTTATTATAGATATGCAGGCAAAACAGAGAAAACGATTATTAATTTATGCAGGAATAGGATTTATTATTAGTGGTATTGTCTCTATATTTTTGATATAGAAATTATGGTATTAATATGTTCACATATTCCTTTGAAAACTTTACTATACGAAACTCTATCCTTAAAATGACAACTAAATTTCTCAAATTTACAAAAGTATGCAAAGTATAAAGATATTGTATTGACTTAATAAAGTTCTAAGTTATGGGAAATTATTGATACTGATAATACAAAAAAACCAGCAAGATCGACACTCAGCTAATTACAAAGATTGATTGAAAGCAACAAAGGAAAAGGATAGATAGATCGCTCATCTCACCTTCTCCTAATCCATAGTAAAATTATAATTAGTACAATGGCAATGACTTGCTCTGCTTCTTCTTCTGCAGAACATCGGTTATATTAAGAAGGAGAAGGATCAGTACAATAAATAATAGTATAAAATGCAGAAGTAATTTACCACATGTGGTTAAGGGTTAATTGTTGCCTTGAACTAGGATTATTATATTTTTCTCTCTGTCGATTTAAATATCAACAATAATAAAAGTAAATCAGAAATATGTTACATATCTATTTGTTTTTAAAATTGTTTAAATTTAACTTTATTGTATTTAGTCATATTGGAAGTCCAAAATAGCAGAAGCTGCAATTCTCGTGTTCATGTTCATGCTTATAAGAATGGCAAAACGATGGAGGATTGCAGACAACAAGCAAGAAAAACTACAGAATTATTATCAAAAGAAATATCAAATAGAGGCGAGGTTTCCTGGACAAGAATATTAGAAGTAACAGATTATGATGAATTAATTTACAAATTAACTTTAAAATATCTACGACAAAAAGGATATGATATTGGCAATAATAAAATTCCAAGAGTTAAGTAACGTTGTATCTGATATAATAGAATAATAATAATAATAAAGAAACTTCTTAATTGTAAATATTTAAATTTTTATATACATTATAAAATTGTATCTTTTATTCAAGCCAGATAGTCTAGTGACTTAACAAAAACATCTCTATACTTCCTTATTCAGTTGGACTTGGATTTTATTTCGTGAATCAAAGCAAGTAATAGGATATAACAGAAAGTAATAATGTGCAATACTGCTGTTTCTGTACGGAATCATTGTCTTGATTTTGCTTTAGTTTCGAGTCAGTATTTCTAATATCGAATATCTAATATTGCATATATATATTAGATAATGATCAATGACTATGAAAATTAAATATACCTTTGTTGATGATAGTAAAGAAGAGAAAAAGTCACCATTTACTCTTAATGATATAGCACCACGCTGGGCCAAAAGATTAGAACAAAAGAAGCTGCCAGTTCCGTTATCCTTAACATGGTTAAAGTGGTATTTTGAACTTGATTCTCCTTCTAAATGTATAGTTGGAGAAGCGTATGGTTATTCAGCATTATATGAAAAAAGGTGTAAAGAATGTGATAAACTTGGTTGGCAATTTGGACACTCTTTTCTGATACACTCAAGATCAGGACTACAGAGAGACGTCAAGATATTTGTCGAACATTGGAATGAAAAACATAATATATATACACACACAGACAGACAAACAGACAGAGTTACAGTACTGCCATAGAGAATCAAAGATTATTAACTCAGAATTAATCTATTCAAAATAAATAATAATAGTGATTCCCAATATTGTATCAAATTTAAATTGTTAAGACAAGTTAATTTTAACATTTCCAAGCTATAATGAATAAGCATTAAGATCCTTTCATTAGTGTGAAATCATTGTTCCTGCAACCATATCTGTGGTATAAAGTAGTTAGGAAATAGAAACTCATCCATAAAGTATAAGATACTATGACATGAAACTTATCGATTAAGGTGTTGACAAGAAATCCTGCACTTATAAACAAACTGAACAGGTATAATTCATTCGATAGGATTTAGCTCTTACTTCTGAAAAGAAATTCTTATGACGATGTCTTTATAAGTAACAATTAATGGTTGAAGCTGGTATAGCCGAATATTTCAGCATCGGAGAAGCACTTGGAATAATTGGTACGATGTTTATAGTTCTGTACTTTTCAAGAAAACAAATGCAGGCCCTATCCGTAGATATTGAAACAAAAGTTCTCAATGATTTGGATGAAAAAATACATGGGCTTACCCAGATGGCAGTTGAGCGACCAGAGCTAATAAGGTTAGTAAGCAATGTTGAATCAGACTGGTCAGCAGAGGTGGCATACACTTATCATATTTTGTACACCTTTGTACATGTTTTTCATATGCACCAAAGAAAGGTAGTAAGCGACAACGAATGGACTGGATGGCTACGTATGATGAGAAGTGCTTTTGAACAAGGCAAGATAAGCGAATACTGGAAAAGCAATCTAGAACTAGAGAATTGGTTTGATCCTGCATTCCAGGAATTCATCAATAAAGAATTAACTCCTGTGGTTAAAAAATAAATTGTAAGATTAATTACAACATCAATATTGGAGTAAGCAGACTTTTTTATTCTTGTTATTGTTACTACTACTCACTCACATTGGTATATAATAAGTAATGATATCGATTTAGTTCTAGTATTATAATCACGAAGAATGCTATTTCAGTCCAAGGATCATCATAATTTTTGTTGTTGTTATTAGTGCTATTGTTACTATAATATAGTAATCACATCACAATTATAATTATTTGGTAAGTTACAATTTTGTTAACCACATATGCATCTAAATAGACATAAACAATATCAGCGAAGAAAGCTGGAGTATAAACTAATGGAAATAATAAATGGTTAAAGATAGCAGATTCATCTATTGAGAAGGTTATAAGCTACCTTTAGTACATTCTTCCTACTAGTCTGTCATACGCACACGATGAGAAGATAAGCCTTGTTGAGGTTTACCAAAATAACTTAACGACCATTGGTTAGGATGGTATTGATAAGTTTGGTTGGTTACCTCAGCAAGACTTCTTTCTCTCTCGTGTTATACCTAATGTACTATGATCATAGAACAATAGATATCCAGGATAAGAATTATGGATGGATTTAGTTAAAAGGGCAGTTGTAAAACCAATCAATCAAACTATCTACATGACTATCTTTCAACTAATTTTCATAATACTTTAAGAAAGTCTCTGTAATAAAATTGATATCATGTACAGATTTTGCCATACGTGCAATCCTAACGCAACTTCTAATATCTCCAGACTTTATCCTTTTCCATACTGCATCAGCTGTAGCCTTAGCAATTTCTTCATCAATATTCTGACGCTTAAGTAATTTCACAGTAATCTCATAAAATTGCGCATATGTATATGGTTTGAATTTTATTGGAAAGAATCTGGATTTTAAGGGTCGTGTAATATTTGTTATGTTATTACTACTTGCGAAAACCCATGTTTTTATCTGTGTTGTTCTTGTCTTTCCATGTTTTGTTTCTGAAACTATTCCTGTCTCCATTAGATTAAGTAAGAAGGTTTGGTCTTTAGTTGACATTTTATCAATTTCATCTATCAATAGATACTTTGGTTCATTACTAAAGATATAATCAATCATCCCTGCTTTTGTACTGTTGCCACCATCTGTAAAGTAAGAATTTTGTAATTGTGTCAAAGTTCTCATAAATACTGTTTTAGCTGATGCCGGCGGGCCAATAAGCAGTATGTGAACGGGGTCATTTGCATTTATAGCCATTCTAAATAATCTTTTGATATCATCGTAACCAATAATATCTTCGAAAAGTTCGTCTTTTTCTTCTTCTTCTTGTTGTTGTTTTTCTATTGGTGGTAGTTTATTGTTTCTGCTACTACTATTATTATTAGCGGTAAATATATCTACTGTATCTAAGATATTAGTAGTACTAGTAGTAATCGTTTCTTTAGTTCTAAAAAACCATTTGCGCAAATTCAATTTTTGTCTTACCATTTGTACATTTAACAAAAAACAAAAGAAATAGACTACTGACTATCGATTCATTTAACAAACAAAAAAAACAAGGATAGATTGACTACTACACTAAGTTATTCTCTCTTTACCAGTATATAGTGTGGTATATTAGATATTGTTGCAGGATATGATGTTTTATATTCCCATCCTAGAGATAGTAAGTTCTTTGCTTGTTCAACGTCTGTAACTGTAGCTATATCTACAATTCGTCTACGTTTGAATATGGTAGTAGCTTTATTTTCATTCTGAGCTGTTGCTGCAGTTGCATGATCATTATTATTATTACTGTTCTGGACGACTAATTTATGCTTGTGCTCAAGACCATTTTCATCTATCAGTTTCCATCTATTTTTTCCTGTTACAGGATCTTCGCCTATTTTTTCAAAGCCAATTAGCTGATTAGGAAATCCTGCTGCCTTACATTTGTTGCATTCTTGCATCTTTTTTTGTTGCTGCTGCGGTTTGGATGCTTCCGCTTGAATGTATGTTGTTGACATAGGAATTAAGTCTTTAACAAAATCTCCTAATAATATATGATGAACTGTAAGGAGAGGGAGGGGAGAGAAGAGTGGACTTGTAATCCTGTTTTAACATGTTCAACGTTCTCCATTTCCATCATTCATAAATATTGCTAGAAGAGTAAATGGTATTGATACAATAACTGTTATGGTAATTAGTGCTCTCAAAGAAGTTTCATCGATAGGATATCCCCAAGCAGGTAAGAAGGGAATAGGAAAAATGATTAGAATCCAGATTGCTCCAAGTAAAAGAAGTAATTTCCATCTCTCTTTAAGTCTAGAACGCAAAAGCATTGCTTTTGATTTTATATCTATTATTAAAGATAAATGTTTTTGGTGCAAGTTGGCTTCTAGATGCATAAGGGAGTTATCCAAAAGACGAATATATATTGAATAGAAATACCATTCATAAAATTGAAGATATATCAATCTAAGAAATCTAACTTTTCTTTTCATATCTTTAGCTGTGTTAATGGTCTTTAAATAATGGTCTTTGAAGTGAAGACTAAATGATTACGATATTAATTAGAGACGAGCGTTTTTGAATTCTGTTGACTATTTGGCCATCCATTTCCATTTCAGGAGTATTTTATCTTCTCTTCTCTATGGAAGAGGCGGTCGGCTGTAGGCAATAATCTTCAAGTAGCTGGCTGGCTAGTACGTCTATAATACCTGCACTAGCTAAGATTTATATCAAAAAATTGACGTTTGATATACATTGAAAGTCATACAGGCTATTCCAAGTATGTCGAAACCTGTCACTGAGACAGAAGTTAACAACTTTCTTGAAAGCAAACTTAACATACAAATTGCCACTATTGACGAAGAAGGATATCCTATAATCCAACCTGTCTGGTTCGTTTATGACAAAGAATCTAACAAGATATACGCAGGCACCTCAAAAATTACAAAGAAGATTCATAATATTAAGAGAAATCCTGACAAGATTTACTTTTGCGTTGACGAGGAGAACTATCCGTACAAGGGGGTGAAGGGCAGAGGGGTAGCGAGAATATCTGAAGATATACAGAAGAATTTGCCAATCATAGAAAAGATAAACATGAAGTATCTGGGTACTCTTGACCACCCTCTTGCCAAGACTCTAATGGAAAATACTAGAAATGGGAGTGAGGTTATAATTGAAATTACACCAAAATTCTTCTCAGCATGGGACTTTAGCAAGGCTGGGTAGTTCAGGATGGATTGATTGATTGATTAGTATTAGTTCTTTACCACTGCCCAAAATTGAACACCCAAAAATAGTAGCAAGATTAGTATAAGCCTTCTTTCTACCGATTGTAGTACATCTCTTCTGTTGGTCCTAAATGAATAGTGAAAGAATTTCTTTAGTCTAAATAAGCGATATGCCATGGGATGCAGCAAGAGAAAATGAACAAAAATAATAAATGTCTCCACGGAGATACAGAGTTGTTCAAACATTCTTTTTTATTTTATCTCACCAATAAAATTTGAATAACAATTTAGAACAACATTAGATTGAACACAACCGGAGCTTAGTAGCAAGTACGAATATAATAATATTAACAACTAAGTAGTACGTAGTAGAGAGATAGATAGAATAACAAGGAATTAAGAAAAATAATCTGGATGTTACTTCCCATAAAAACCAGATTTTTTATTTCATGCTAAAATTTTTGTTCCTCTTCCTCGTCCTCCTCTTCTTCTCTTTCGATTTCTAATTCATTGACAGTGAACCCTTGTTCTTTTGCAGAACTTAATATTGGAGAGAGCTTTTGTATAATCTCAGACATATCAGTTGATTTAGTAGTCATTTCAATTTCTATTTCCATAACTTAAGTCTTAAGACTATATTTATATAATTATTAATGAAGATACCTTACTAATTTAACTTGATATAAAAAATATTATAATGGTCTTGATTTGTCTTGATGAATTGAACTAACTACTAATAATCTGGGAGTACTATGGTACTGTCTCTGCTCTTAGTTCATCACCTCTTGTTATTCCACGTTTATCTTTCTCTGCTTGCAAAGCTTCAGCTGATAAGGTTTGGACATGACAGCTACACTCACATTGATATCGATTATTGTTATCCTCATCATAGAATTGAGCAGTGCAGTTATTATGATCTTCTTTTTCGCAGTTCTTGGAAATCATATCGGTACTTATTAACAAAAGTTCATTTCATTTGAATCTATGCCTTTTATGTACGTATTGAAGAATGCACATTTAGAGCCTTATGTATCATAATTTGTGATAGTTAGTGATTAGGAATCATGTAGTTAGTAAGCCCATGGTTTCAGCAGTGATATCGCTTCAAAAAATGGATTCTGGATAAATAAATGAATAACAATTTAAAGATTATAAAATATTATATAAGAATGAGTCTGTAGGATTAGGTTCTGCAGGTATAAAAGTTCTATTGTTTGTTTTATTGTAATTTAGCTTTTTTGCTTCTATCATTCTATCTAATATATCTATCTTGATAGAGCTTTATTTCATAGCATTCATATAACATTCATCCAGCCTTTCAACATAATCCCGAAGGGATATATCCTGGTAATACTTGTTGAATTTGTGTCTAATTATAGATGTCCAAATTGTAGTTCTCTGAATTCTGTTGATGTTAACAAGATATACAATGGACGGCTGATGTTTGTCTGCTCTAAATGTAATATTTGTGGCGTTGTTCCATCTTTTGCTAATCAAGATGAAGCGTATCTGGAATTTCTGGATATGTATGATAATGGCCAGCTTGCTAAAACACAAGATTTAGAATCATTAGTAGAACAGGAAAGGCTCTTGCGTCCAATATCTGAGGTAGACGCTTTGCTTTATCGCAACAATGCAAAAGAAAATGAATTACTTAAAGCAACAATATATTCTAGAAAAGATTATGTTGTTGACTTTAGAGTAATTCAGGAACCCAACCCTGAAATTGGAAGTGAACTTGCAGTTCTTCCCATAGAAGAAGATATTATTAACGCTCTATCTGTACGAAACATCAAAAGGCTTTATAAATTCCAAGAAGAATCAATTAAACGAATTTTACTTGGAAAAGATGTTGTCATTGTTGCACCAACTGCTTCTGGCAAGACCGAGGCCTTTTGTATCCCCATAGTACAAAAAATTTCTGAAGAAATATCACATTTTTCATCTCTACGTCCGAAGATAAGAGGAAAAGTATTTGCTATTTTTGTATATCCAACTAAAGCTCTTGCAAGGGATCAATTACCAAAGATAAAACATATTGCAGAACCTTTAGGAATAAATGTAAATATATTTGATGGAGATACGACAAAAGCTGAAAGAGACATAATAATAACTAACTTAGTCCCTGAAATCATTATTACAAATTTTGATGTGATTCATTACCATTTACTTAATAGAACAAAGTTTTCTCGTCTAATCAAAACGGCTAAATTTTTAGTTGTTGATGAAGCCCATGTTTATACTGGAGTTTTTGGAGCAAATATCCATCATGTTATAAAAAGACTTGAAAGGTTGGTTATGTCGATAACTAAGAACAAACTTCAGATAGTTGCTGCTTCTGCTACTTTGCCAAACGCAGAAGAATTCTGTAAGCCATTATTTGGAAGAGAAATGGATATTATACGTGGCAGAGGCAGGAAAGGCAAAATTAACTTTGTTCTTTTGTTTCCATCATTTCATTCACAGAGGTCTTTAATGGTTGAGTTATTAAAACAAACTACTACAAGAAATCACAAGACAATTGCCTTTAGTAAATCACATTTAGGTTCAGAACTTTTAGCGTTTTATTCATCCAAACAAGGAATACCAATAAGAGTACATAGAGCTGGATTGCTTGCAATGGAACGCAAGTCAGTTGAAGGGTCATTTAAGAATGGTAAACTAATGGCAATTTCTGCAACTCCAACTTTAGAGCTTGGTATAGATATTGGAGATGTAGATGCTGTTATATCAGACATTGTACCTGTTAACAGGCTGATTCAAAGACTAGGAAGAGCAGCAAGAAGTGGTCAAGAAGGATATGCCTTTCTTGCATTAGGTAACGATCCTATAAGTCAGTATTACAAACTACATCCAGACGATTACCTGGAAGATCAAGAACTTGCATATACTGATCCTACCAATCCATTTGTAGAAGAATACCAGATTCTTGCAATGGCCTGTGATAGACCCATTTCTGTGTCTGAATCATCTCCTATGTGGAATACTATTCAAAAACTTATTTCAAAAGATTTACTTCAATTGTCAAATGGAAAGTTTATACCTAATTTTAAGAAGGCAATAGATGTCCTCAGAGACTTTAGTATCAGAGGAATAGGAACTAGTGTTGACATAATATATAATGGAAAATTAGTTGGTGAACGCCAAATGCCACAGGCAATAGAAGAACTTCACGATAACGCAATATACTTCTTAGCTGGAAGAAGATATCAAGTCCAAAAGTTACATTTTGACAACAAAAACCAAAAAGATCAACAACTAGGAGCAGGACGACGGCGACACCAACAATATGTGCATTATTCTGAATTAAGGGCTATTCCCAATGATTATCCATACTATACAAAGGCAATAGTTGATGAGTGGCCAACTATCCTAGAAACTTATGAAGAAAAGAAAACATATGGCTTAGAAGTTAAGTATTGTTCTTTGAAAATACAAAAGAAGGTAATAGGATACTCCAATATCGAAATTGGAAAGGAAGTCATGCAAGGAACAAAAGTAATGCTTGAAAATCCCATAGAATTTGAATTTGTTACAAAAGGATTAGTTTTTAGAGCACCCACCCCTGACGACTCTTTAAAGACTGCAGATGACGAGCAATATGTAGAAATGAGCGGATATCATGCTTCAGAGCATGTCTTAATAGAGGGAAGCTCAATGGTAACCGGAGGAGCATCACAGGATCTAGGTGGAATATCACTCGGATCTTCAGGTTTAATTTTTATTTATGACGGGAGCGTGGGTGGAAATGGAGCCAGCAGAGCATTATATGATAAATTTGATAAAGCAATGATAAGAGCATTAAGAATATTATCTGAATGTCCATGCAAAAGCGAAAGTGGCTGTCCTAGATGCACATACTCATATAGATGTGGAAATAATAACGAATACTTGCACAAACATGCAGCAATGGAAGTATTAAATAAGGTTGTAGATGGAGAGCAAACACAGATAGGAGATATAACAACTATAGATAGACCTCTTGTTTGATAATAAGATTTTTCTTTTTTATATATTATAGATATATCTTTATTTTCTAACCAATTTCCTATTTCTAAAATGTTTTTGTTACGGTCCTATAAAAAATTAAGGAGGATGAGAAGATAAGAAAAGGCTACTGCTGATGTATATGTATATGTATTTTTTATTGGATATTTAGATAAATAAAATAAAAATGAGTTATTCCTCATGAATAGGAGACTTCATTGCTGCCACTAAAGGACAGATAAACCCTCGGGTTCTTCCCTCCTTCTATCTTATACTAGGATAAGACGCGTTATCTGTTAAATCTACCTATCACTTTACCTTCAGCTGTTATAACAGATATGTCTCTACCAACAGTAGAGTATCAGGTCAGAATTATAATATTTAGAATTTTGAGCTTAACAAGCCAACAGCAACAACAGGGAATACACTGTTGATGGTATTCCAGCACATAAAGTAGTATACGCTTATAAAAAATAAAACAATGAACAATCCAGAACAATGTGGGCTCTTATTATGAAGAGTGACAAAATATATCTCATTATATATATTTCAAAAGAGAAAATATGACAATTATATGCCGACCATACAAAACATGATTGATTCATACTGCTAAGTTGTAGAATTATTATTCTTCTCATTATTGCTTTGCCTCTTGAAGAACATATAAACGATTATTCCAGGTATAGCAGCTAGGATAGGAATAAGAACCACTATCCAACCAATAAAGAGAATTTCGCTAGACTTTACTACGGAAATATCAATATTAGCTATTAGCGGATTGACCTCGTATTTTGGATCCCCATTTATTCTAGTTTGTAATGTTACTATGTAATCGCCAGCTTTCTTGAATGTATAGGGAAAAGTGATATCTCCAAATTCATAGAATTTATATGGAATTTGTTTAATTACATTTCCTGAGTTTTTCTCTTTTATAATTAAAGATACAAATACATTATAAACATCTGTCTTATTTTCTGTAAGACTGAAATTTAGTCGTGTAGAATTATCATTGGCTAATGGAATATTAGGATATGATAGAAAAACTATCTGATATTTATCAATATTCTTTGTTATAGTATTTGGTGTATCGGTAAATATATGAGCATATGCAAAAAGGTT
>Ga0126310_10000063_pt1 | contig 28275 bp, 25 predicted proteins | sample Plot60_FD_92540 | JGI IMG/M metagenome (GOLD analysis project Ga0126310, IMG submission 92540) | Serpentine soil microbial communities from UC McLaughlin Reserve, CA, USA - Plot60 | ecosystem: Environmental > Terrestrial > Soil > Grasslands | place: USA: UC McLaughlin Reserve, Lake County... | reverse complement strand
TATATGAAAGGGCACACAAAAAGGCACACGTATGATTTTTATGCGAATCCAAAAAACTCAAAGCATTATATTAACATAATTATTATAGGTTCTAAACTTAAAGGGACATTCTTAAGGTGTAAACAGTCGGGACATGACTAACGATTAGTTCTCTTATACTATACGTAATATACTATGAAGTATGCATATGACTGTGCAATTATCTCGTTGGTCAGATTTAAAAAGGAAGAGGATTGGTATTACGATACAAATGTAATATCGATTGTGAGATATGTAGAAAACACAAGAATCATGTTCATTATACTAACGAAGATTGTTCATTCACATTAAAGATATTTGAACAATTATGAACCTATTTTAGGCTGTTGTATTTCATTTCATATACCAGATATATTAATCAAGTAAAACGGAGATCCGTCTTGCAGAGCTAGTTTTAACTTTTTAACCAAATCTATCTGTAGTTTTGCTTTAATCACTGTCCAATCGTCTAGATCATATTCATTCAACTTTTCCGATATTCTGCTAAATTTGATCTCAGTAAGGTTGACAGGTGAGCTGTAGTCTTCATTGGAATATCTCATGTTATGTGGCATGACTAAGTTGTTTGGTGGTATAATATAACCTTCATGCCATTTAAAATCAGCATTATAACTTTTTACACCTTATTCTATGTCCCTGTAAGTTGACAGAATCTATTGTATTTGTCTACAGCTCAGGAGATTGAAAATAAGGATATCGATGATCAGAAGAAGAAAATAAGAAATATTGAACATAAAGCATATTCTCTATGCGGTAGAACTTTTGAGGAAAGCAAAGAATCAAAATTCATTAAAGATAGCATCCATGGAACCAGTTACGCCTTGGATACAATAAATTGCATGAGTATGTTCAAAAGAGTAAAGAGGGCATATGGAGAAAGACTTGGAATTTCTTTGGAACTAACAATATATTTCTGATCCGTTCTGCGCCAAATGACATCATTATTCTTGTTAGCCTTTTAGAAATCCAATAGTAAATCAAGCTGACATAGACCGACCTGTAAGAGGAATAACAAAGCTACTCATTGCTAATAAGAAGCTGTTACAATATGGACATCGCCGATACCACTGATACCGCTAATATCTGGAATGTGTATAGTAGAACCTTAGTAATCATCGATATAATGAATTCTTCCATTCTTTCTGATGTAATCATTTGTATTTTCTCTACCAAAGTGTTGTTCTTCTAGTTCTTTGACCTTCTTAACTTTATTATTATTAGCAACTAGTTCATGCTTTGAAATTTGTTTTGTTAGCCAGTCAATCATTTTATGTTGTGAAAGCAGCAATGCCATAATCAATGGTTCGGCTGGAAATGGATGGCCCTTAGCGTTAATTGCAACAGAATACTTGTAACAATCATTTAGCATGCTCATAAATAATTTTCTATCTTCTTGTGAAGACAGGCTAGCTTCAAAACCTGTCCATGATTCAATTTCTTTGGTAAGAATATCTTTATTTGGAAACAGACTGCCACTCATACAAACTATCTCTTACATTCTCTTTTCTGTTACTTTTAAGTATTAAAACACTGATCACAGAGGGAGGGTAATTATATTTCCTAACAGGCCAAATATTACTGATGCAAATTTATACAACAGCAGATGTATCTGCCGGGACTATATATCCCTGTCATATTTGATTCGCAAACGACTGGCCCTCTTTTCAGATGAAAACAATGATAACTCAAAAAGTGAATATATAGATCCCCTGACCAGCACCCAAGGAAACAAATCTCAATCCAGCACTTGATTGCCTATCTTTTTCTTCATTTTTGTTCTAGCTGCTATGTCTGCAAAATCCTGTCTTTTCTGCTTGTTTTATTAGCCTAAATTTATCTATTGAAGCCGTTAGCAGTTCGCAAGTGTTTTTTGTTTTGTTCAAAATAATGTCTGTTTTTTTAAGTGAGGCCACAATATTATAGTGAATTATGGCTTTTCAATTTCTAGCTTTATGCTAAGTATGTTTAAATCGAGTATAACAGATGCATGCTGCTATCTTTTATGCATGAATAAAAAGGCCAACCTGAAATGCTTTAGAAAACTATGCATATATGCCAGAAAAAAGAAGTATGGTAAATAATAACAAAACACACAACCATTCGATAGTACTGCTGAAACTACCTATCCAGTAGGACCTACAATGGGAATGGGTATTATACCAACTTTCTTGATTTTATCCGCTATAGCAATATTATCATCTGTCTCTACCTTTGTCTGCAGATATGATACAATCACAACTAGTCCAGATTGCAATAAAGACATGCAGGGCATCAGATGCAGGGATATGAAAATCCTATGTGTTATGAATCGTGAATTAACAACAATGTTTTTGGTTATTGAATAAAACGTAGTTACCATATTCAACATGTGCTTCTATCATATCCATTATTATTTCTAAAAGAATGTTTTGAGTTTGTATCTTGTCTGTTCTGCCTTTTCTTCTATTTTCATCTACAAGGGCAAAAACTTCATTATTACCCAGTTGGATAAAGTGATCCGTATCTTCTTTCCTTTTCAAGAGGATTATTCTTTCTACTGCATCATGTGCTTCTTCTATGAAGAGTTTAAAGTAAGCAGATGTATCGATGTAGACATCTTTCACTATTGCCTTTCCTTCTCTCTCATTTCTCTATAAGCATCTAACAAGGAATTTTGCCTTTGAGGATTTCTTTAGTATACCCATCAGACACTCTAAAGTAAATCCAATTCCAGTCTCACCTTTCCTTAATGATTTTACAAAACCTAAGGCTGCTATGTTTGGTAAGACTTCTCTAATATCGATCTCAGGAATCTGGTAAGGATGCATCATGCAGTTCTACTGAATTCCATATTTATGCTCAAACTCCGAAAGTTACCACTAATATCTATACTCCCATAATTTACCAGAACTAAAAAGGAAAGAAGAATAATAACCTATCTTGTGTTCATTATTATAATAGGAACATACTTTTAGCAGTGATATCGGCATGTATTTCATCGAACCCGCTAACTATACGAGTTCTTATGTTACCACCATGGAGTAATATTGCTGTTATACTGTTGAAAGAAGTGACTAAGAGACGGGCATAAAGTGTCTATTATATCAAGTCACTATTCGCACTAATGAATTGAATGATTACTTCACTATTAGATTAGACTTTACATCGTCGGCATAATGGTTGGGACTAGTAGAAGTATAGGATCCTTACTCTCCCTTAAAGTGAATTTCGTGATTATCATTTGTAAGAGGTTCAAACAAAATAAACTAAATCTTACGCTAATATTAACGATATATAAAATGTTATCAAGTTTACCGACTACGAATATACTATAGCAACAGCCTATAACATAGTATAAAACCCTTTATCAGTAGTGTGCATCTGTCTGTTATAATGCATTCAAAATCAATGGTGATGCGTTTTGCGATTATCGTTGCCGCAGCGTTATCACTAACAACAATAACAGCAGTTAGCGTCTGGACTACCACTCAGCCAGCGCTAGCCAAAATATCTAGTCCAACAAAAATCAATCAAAATCTAGAAGATAAAGTATCAGTAGCAACCAGCGCCACAGATGAAGTTTCTTCTAGACCAACGTTAATCGGCTTGGAAGGTGAGGATTCTGACAATGCTATTGTGGAAGATGACAATAATAATATTGATGAGTCTTTAGATGAAGCATCCGTCACCAACTCTAATGATGAGGCAGATCAACTAGATGAAGGCAAACAACAATGCAGAGAAGGAGATGTACTTGAGGGTGTATACAATCCAGAAAGATTAAAAGTACTATCTTCATGCGAAGAAGCAATTGGTATAGTAGAGGATTCTGACATTGCACATGATGACGACCTTAAATTGTTTTTAAATGTTGAAGATGCGTATAAAAATTTGCTAAATGAAGAAAACGATGATAAGACAAATGGACTGCTCGTAGTAGAAGTTATTCCAGACGACCAAGATTCTAGCTTAATTCAAGTTCCAAAAGAAGGAGATAGAGTTAGGGTCTTTGGAGCATGGGTAACAGATGAAGGTGCTGGAGGATGGAATGAGATACATCCAGCATGGAAAGTAGAGGTTTTACAATAGAATAGTAGCTGGTAAGCCGAACAAATAATAACCATAATAGAGAACAAGGATGATGCTGCTAATAATAATAGTAAATTTCCCGCTCCAGTATTACAGTGAAGTTTAGGAGAATAAAAGACTTATAGATATTGGTATCGAAAACTGGCAAGTCATGCACATGATGCTCCTATATTACTAGCAGTCTCTCCTTTCTACTGTGTCCTTATGGGCTATTCACAAGATGTAAGGATAAAATATTTACAACTTAAGAGCCTCAATTGCTTCTTTGATACTATTAATGCCTTTATCAAAAATATCCTGTTCAGAATTGTTCAATTTGAGTTCTATTATTTTTTGTATACCTTCTGTACCTACTATAGCGGGCACTCCTATACAAACATCCTCATAGCCATACTCACCCTCCAGAAGGGTTGACACAGGAATAACAGACCTTTTGTTTTTAACTACTGCTTCTATCATTGTTGCAACAGCATTGCCTGGTGCATATACAGTAGCACCCTTAAGTGAAATGACTTCTGCCGCAACGTTCTTTGTATTTTCAAAGATTTCAGTTGATTTTTCCTTTGAAACAAAGTCATTTAGCGGAATGCCGCCTATGGATGCGAAGCGTATCAAAGGTAGCATATTCTCACCATGTTCGCTTATTACCATTGCTTGAATTGAAGCTCTGGATACATGTGTAGCATCTTGAATAAAACTTTTGAACCTGGATAGGTCTAACATTCCTCCCATTCCCATAACCTTCTTTCTGTTTATTCCCGTATTTTTTAATGCAAGGTAAGTCATCGGATCCAAGGGATTAGTGACAACAATTAATGTAGCATGACTAGAATAGTTGGCAATTTTTGAAGCAATTTCTTTAACTATCCCTGCATTGGTTTTCAGTAAGTCCATTCTAGTCATGCCAGGCTTTCTTCCAACTCCAGCAACCAATACAATGAATTCGGAATTTCTCATGTCTTCATAATTGTTTGATCCTCTTGCTATGCAATCCAAACCTCTTTCTGATAGGTTATGGTTGATATCCATAGCCTCACCTTGGGGAAGTCCATGAATTATATCTAATAGAAGTAAGTCATTATCCAATTCTCTCAAACCGCAGTTTAAAGCAGCTGACGCACCAACCTTTCCCGAGCCTATAACAGTTATAGTCATTTAGAGATGACAAATGTTAGATCTTTATAAGTGTAAAAAGATCAACTCAATAATATTGATCCGAGTACAACTGCCGTTAACGTTTCGTCTCAATTATAATGTAAAGTGATCGGCCACCATGGATGGATCAGTAAATCTGTTAAATATTTTGATACGTCGTTGAGTGCGTAAAAATAACGACTATATATTTTCTGGAATTATAGGCACCGGCTTCTTAAACAAGTTCTTCTTTTTCATCTTATATTTAAGTTGAAGATATGTAACATAGGGCTTGACAGAATAATTATTTAAAAGATTTTCCTCGAGAATCCTTCGTGTTGAAGGCCCTTGTTTAATATATTTTGCTCTATCACGACCTTCTATGACCGCCATTATATCGCCCTTAATGCACATAATTTGTATACATTCATATGGTAATATATAAAGATGTTATCTAAATTTATTACATATATCCAACTATTCATAAGAAATTATATTTTATGTGTTATATATAACAGGAAGACAATCAATCGACACATTCCAGGTACAACAAGTACAACGCAGCATAAAGAAGATCACATTCGACGCCTACGAAATCAATAATATTCTATTCCTTAATTCGTCTTACAATAAAGTTACAAACAGTGATTAATCTATACAAAGTGAATCTGAATTTAGAACAAAGCAAATTTGCTTGGAGCATTCAAAACAAAGCTGTTCTATTTTCAGGCAAATTATATATTTATAATGCAGCATTTTGGCCATATGGCAAAAATTGCAATAATTGATTGCCAGACTGCCGGGATATCAGGTGATATGTTGTTATCAAGTTTGATCGATGCAGGAGCAGATAAAAATAAAGTTACTAGAGCAATTATTGCCTCCCAAAATTTCTTAGAGGGAAGCAAAATTACAAATGCAACATTTATTAAAACAAAATCGCACGGTTTTGACGCCACACAGTTTTGCTTTCAATTCCGAGATAAGATCTCTAAACGTAACGGAATGAAAATGTTTCGTTGTCTTGCATTGTGTTGTGATTTTTTAAAATTAGAACAGAGAGCCAAGACTTTTGCTTTGGAGTCACTCAAAACAATGATATCAGCAGAGGCTCTTATCCATGGCGAAGATATTAATACGGTCCATTTACACGAATCTTCAAGTATAGATACCTTTGCTGATCTTATCGGATGTGCAACTGCACTGCAGGATCTCAAGCTTTTTGAATGTCAAATATTTTCAACTAAAATATCAGTTGGTGGTGGACTTTTAAAATTTTCTCATGGTATAATTTCTAATCCTACCAATGCTATACTTGAAATATTCAAGGGAAAATCATTTACTCTTATAGGAGGTCAGGTAGATGAAGAGCTAACTACTCCTACTGGAGCTGCTATGCTTGTTAATTTGACATCTGAAAGTATCAATTATTATCCAAGCTTCAGTCCTGAAAGATTGGGTTACGGCGCTGGATTAAAGAAATTCGCACATATTCCAAATACATTGAGACTGGTAATAGGGGCTTCTCGTATAGTCACTGATACAATTAAAGATACCATTTTCATGGTCGAGACTAATATAGATGATATTTCTGGCGAAATAATTGGAAATATGATAGAACAACTAACTGAAGTTGGCGCTAAAGATGTCACAGTTTTACAGGGAATTTCTAAGAAAAATAGACCCACTAATCTCATTAGAGTTATATCTGATCGGACACAAGTTAACAATGTCTTGGAGATATTGTTTAGAGAATCAGGTACACTAGGCGTCAGAATTCAAGAGATACAGCGTATGATTCTTCCACGAAGTAGTATTACTGTTCCCGTCAAAATTCGCGGTAATATCTTTAAAATTCACGTTAAGATTACAAAAGACTCCTATGGCAGGACCATAACTATGAAACCTGAATTTCAGGATCTTGTAGATATTGCTTCAAGGATAGGAATATCAGTTAAAGAACTATCAGATCTAACAAATGCAGAATTATTTCATAAACTTGGAAGGAGTTAAAGATGTCAAACAAATCAACTGAAAATCATATTAACTTGGTAAACTGGTTTTTAACTAATGCTGACAAAGTAATTGTTGCTTTATCAGGGGGAGTAGACAGCGCAGTCGTCGCTTTAGCCGCCAAAGAAGCGCTTGGAAGTAATGCTATAGCTATTACTGCAAATTATAAAACACTATCTAAAGAAGAGATCTCTGCTGCCAAAAAAATAGCAGCAGAGATCCTCATAAACCATAAAATAATTGAGTATAATGAATTAGAAAACTCTGAATTCGTTAAGAATAATGAACTGCGTTGTTATCATTGCAGAACCGAATTAGCAGAGCACTTAATACTAGTAGCCAAGAAACATGGAATAAAGACAGTTGTTGATGGAACCAACATGGATGATCTTGTGGAGTATAGACCCGGTATCAAAGCGCTTAGAGAAAATGGCATAAGGAGCCCTTTGGTAGAGTTAGGTATAGACAAATATGAAATAAGGTCAATAGCTAGGCACTCTGGACTTTCGATATATGATAAACCGTCTAATGCATGTTTGGCTTCAAGGATACCCAAAGGCATCGAAGTTACCTTTGAAAAACTAAGGAAAATTGAAAAATCCGAGATTATAGTAAAGAAAATATTCAATGTAAGACAAGTTAGGGTAAGAGATCATGGAGAAATTGCTAGAATCGAGGTTGAAAGAACCGAACTCACTAAACTATTTGATATTGATAAGTTAGCCCTACTAGACAATAGGCTAAAGGCCTTAGGATTTAGATTCGTATCAATCGATGTAAGCGGCTATCGCAGCGGAAAACTAGTTATTGCACAATGAATGAAGATATAACAATGATAGCTATGGAGTGATAAAGTTTACCTAAAAGGATTTATTTGGATAATGCAGCATCGACTCCTGTTTCTTACGAAGTTATTCAGGAAATGCTTCCTTATCTTACAGAACATTATGGCAATCCATCCTCTCTTCATACACTTGGCAGGGAAACATCTCATGCTATAATGAATGCAAGAAAAAGAGTAGCGTCATTAATTGGCGCTAACCATCGTGAAATAATATTTACTTCTGGAGGAACTGAATCTAATAATACTGCAATAAAAGGAGCTGCTCTCTATGCCCGGAAACGAGATTCGGAGAAAAATCATATCATCACTAGCCACATAGAACACGAGGCTGTTTTAGAACCATGCAGAGATTTGGAAAAAAAAGGGTTTGATGTGACATATCTTCCAGTAAGAAATGATGCATCATTAGAACCTTCTGTACTAGAGAACGCTATTTCACAAAAGAAGACTGCTTTAGTGAGTATAATGTTTGCAAATAATGAAGTTGGAACGATTCAGCGAATTAGCGATCTGGTTAAAATAACTCACGACAAAGGAGGAAAAACGATTTTTCATACAGACGCAGTTCAAGCTGTTGGCAAGGTGCCGATCGACGTCAAAAGCCTAGGAATAGATCTTCTTTCATTATCCTCTCATAAAATTAATGGTCCTAAAGGAACAGGTGCATTATATATTCGTGAAGGTTTAAGAATAGACCCAATAATTCATGGCGGCGGACAAGAATTTCTAATGAGATCAGGCACTGAAAATGTACATGGAATAGTAGGCTTTGGAAAAGCATGCGAGATAGCTTACCAAAGAAGGGTTGAATACAAAAATAAGCTTACCACGCTGCGAAATTATCTTATAGAAAAAGTGATCGATCAGATACCCTATTCTCGACTGAATGGCGTACACGACAACAGAAATCCCAATAATGCACATTTTACATTTTTTGGAGTAAAGGGTGAAGATTTGATAATAAAACTGGATGAAAATGGAATTGCTGCATCCACAGGCTCTGCTTGTTCAGTAAAAAGACAAAAACCATCTCATGTACTCAAAGCAATGGGATTTACTTATGAAGAAATAACAGGTTCATTACGCCTTACCTTGGGAATTCAAAATACAATAGATGAAATCGATCAAACTGTTTCTATTTTAGCAGAAATAGTAAAAGAATTAAGGTTATTGTCACCTTTCAAGTCCCGACATCATTGATAAACACCGAAAGCATTATTATTAGCATTCTCCAATTTTGCCTATGTCTAATACATCAGTAACATATACTCCAAACAAAGGTGATAACGCACCAGATTTCGAATTGCCTGACATCAATATGAAAATGTACAAATTAAGAGACTTTCAAAAAAAGAAGGTAGTCTTAGTATTTTTCCCCGCTGCGGAGTCTCCAGTATGCACAGCTGAAATGTGTACCTTTAGGGATTCATTGAATGAATTAAATGATTATGGTGCTCAAGTAGTAGGAGTTTCCATTGATGGTCCATTTGCAAATAAAATCTTTACAGAGAACCGTCATCTGAATTTTCCCTTATTAAGTGACTATAAAAGAGAAACTATACAGAAGTATGGAATAGTAATGAAAGATCTTGGCACGTTAAAGGATTATAATGCAGCGAAACGCTCCGTATTCATAATTGATGAAAATGGAATAGTTCGATACAGATGGATTTCAGACAATCCGTTGATTGAACCCAATTACAACGAAATTAAGGACGAGTTAAAGAAAAAATAAAATGCCAAAATTTTATTGTCTAAGATAATTTTTAACACATCTACGATATAATATATTTTTTATATTACAATTGGCGTTGATTAAAATTGTCGTCCAATTTATATCGCTGAGTGTATTATAGATTGAACTATTATATCCAGTACGACATTGTAACTGATACTATTCGATTATTGCTATAACGTCGTTCCTCGCCACGGCTGCGCCTTGCTTTACTTTTATTTCCTTCAAATTGCCATCCTTATGTGCTTTTACTGCAACTTGCATCTTCATAGATTCCAAGATCACAACAGCATCACCTTTCTTCACGGGACTTCCAGTCTCTGCCAACACACTAACTACTCTTCCGGGTATCTGGCTTGTAAGACTATTTATACCGCCACCTAATTCTGCCAGTGATAATGATTTTCCCAGAACCTGAGTCAGTTTCAGATGTTTTTTCACTGTCATTGGTTGGCCATCAATCAAGGTTTTTGTTTCCATACTATTTGATTGGATTATCTTTGCATGATGAAAAGTATGATCTAAAATAAATTCATACTCGTTATTTTCGGATTTTAGTAAATTGAGATTATGTTGTTCTGTTCCGATTCTAATTATAATAGATCCATTACTAAGAGTCCGGACAATCTCGCAGTCTAAGACTTCTGTTATATCTGATACTTTTAATTCCATCATTATCTCCCTATGATTGTTTTCCATCCCGAATCAGACCGTGCCCCACCCACGGAAACACGGCGGCCGCTTCTCTTTCCAAATTCGGATTGCAAAAGCACCGCTGCAATAGCGGCACATGAATACTTCTTTGACCTCTCTTTTGCATCTTCATTCATTTTGTTTATTATATCAAATCTTTCTAGATAGTCAGTTGAAAGATTACCTTCGATGAAGTTTTGTTCATTCATTATTGTTTTAAACAACGGAATAGTTGTGTTAATCCCTTCTATTCCAAATTCGTACAGGCTATTTTTCATCCGAATTCGAGATTCTTCAAAATCATTGCCCCAGGAAAGCAGTTTAGCAACTAAAGAATCATAATATCCTGATACAGTACATCCAGGATAAAGATAAGTATCTACCCTGATGCCCGGGCCATTAGGAATATTGCAGTTAGGTACTAGGCCAATAGAAGGAGCGAAATCAGAGAAAGGGTCTTCAGCATTAATTCTACATTCAATCGCGCTGCCATGCATTTTTAGTTCCTCTTGTTCGAAAGGTATCTCTTCACCTTGGGCAATTGCAATTTGTAATTTAACAAGATCTATTCCTGTTACGAGTTCGGTTACAGGATGCTCTACTTGTAGCCTAGAGTTGATTTCTATAAAGTAAAAGTTTCCTTGCTGATCGCGTAAAAATTCTGCTGTGCCTGCATTTAGATAATCTACTGCAGCTGCAGCCCTTACAGCAATTTCTCCTATCCTCTCTCTCGTACTTTTATCAACAATCGGCGATGGAGACATTTCAATAAGTTTCTGATGTCTTCTCTGAATAGAACATTCGCGTTCGAACATATGTCTAGCATTTTTATGAGAATCCCTGATTAACTGGAACTCAATGTGTCTAATTCTCTCAAGATATTTTTCAACATACAGTGCAGACTTTCCAAAAGCAGCTCTTGATTCTGCAGAGGCCATTTCAAACTCCTGTCTCAGCTGTTGTTCATTATTAGCAAAACGAATGCCTCTACCTCCCCCTCCAAAGGCAGATTTTAGAAGAACCGGATATCCAGCATCATGAGCTACATCCGCTGCACGCTCAACATCTTCTATGATTCCATCACTGCCTGGAATGGTGGGAACTCTCGCCTTTATCATAATAGCCTTACATTTCATTTTGTCTCCAGTAACTTCCATTGCCTTACTTTTTGGCCCTATAAATATAATGCCATTCTTTTCACATATTTCTGCAAATTTTTCGTTTTCGGATAGAAAACCATATCCAGGATGAATTGCGTCTGTTCCGACTCTCTTTGCAAATTCAATTATCTTATTGATATTAAGATAACTCTCAGAAGCGGTTGCTGGACCAATATGATAAGCTTGATCTGCTCTTTTAACATGCGCAGATCTAGCGTCTTCATCTGAATAAATAGCGATTGATTTTATTCCTAACTCTCTACAAGCTCTTATAACTCTAAGAGCAATTTCACCTCTATTTGCAATTAAAATGCTAGAAATTTTACTTCCCAATTTTTGTCCACCATATTATTAGAGGTTTATATTTCCATGTTTCTTCCATGGCCTTGATTCTTTTTTATTGATTAAAGCCTCAATTGCCCGAATTATCATTGGTCTTGTTTCCATGGGGTCAATTACCAAGTCAATATTACCCATCTCAGCTGCTATATACGGATTGGCATACTTTTCTCGAAATTCCTTTGCGAGTTTCTTTTTAATGGTTCTTGCATCTGTGGACTGCTTCAAGTCTTTTCTGTGTATGATGGTAATTGCTGCTTCTGGACCGAGCACGGCTATTTCTGCTGTAGGCCAAGCGTAATTTACATCAGCCCTCAAATTCTTGCTTCCCATAGCAATATACGCACCACCATAAGCTTTGCCAATAATACAAGTGATTTTTGGAACAGTAGCTTCACAATATGCATAAAGTAACTTGCTCCCATGTCTAATGATACCGTTATGTTCCTGATCAGTTCCAGGAAGATAACCTGGTGTATCTACAAGAGTCACAATAGGAATGTTAAAAGCATCACAAAACCGGATAAAACGTGCGGCTTTATTTGACGAATCTATATCAAGTGCTCCTGCAAGATACATAGGCTGGTTAGCAATAATACCTACGGACCTTCCTCCCAGTCTTGCAAAACCTACTAGTATGTTCTCTGCAAAAAGCTCATGAACCTCAAAAAATTCACCGCTGTCAACTATGGATTTTATTATTTGGGTCATGTCATACTGTTCATAAGGATTCTCTGGCAAGATTTTTATAATGTTAGGATCAATTTTATTGGCATCATCTAAAGTCTCTAGTAACGGAGGATCTTCTAAATTATTTTGAGGAATAAAAGATAACAGTTTTTTTATTTTATCCATACAATCATACTCATTTTTTGCGACAAAATGTGCGACGCCAGATTTTGAGGCATGGGTTCTGGCGCCCCCTAATTCTTCAAATGAGACTTCTTGACTCAATACTTCCTTTACCACTTCAGGTCCGGTAACAAACATCTGGCTAACATTTTCGGTCATAATAACAAAATCTGTCATTGCAGGAGAATAAACTGCACCACCAGCACAAGGTCCAATACTAGCAGTAATCTGTGGTATTATACCTGACGCCATTACATTTCTAAAAAATACATCACCGTATCCATCAAGACTCATCACGCCTTCCTGAATCCGTGCTCCACCAGAGTCGATAATGCCAATAAGAGGAGACCCAGTCTTTACAGCATGATCCATAACCTTAACTATCTTCTTCCCTGCCATTTCACCCAATGATCCTCCTAATATGGTAAAATCATATGCATAGACAAAAACCTGGCGACTATTGATTGTACCAAATCCAGTAATAACGCCATCGCCATAGTATTTCTTACTTTCAGTATCCTCACTTCGATGAGTCACATATTTATCAATCTCAATAAAAGTACCCTCATCTAAAAGAAGGCTAATTCTTTCTCTTGCAGTAAGTTTACCTTTTGAATGTTGAGATTCGATCTTGTCTTCGCCTCCGCCACCTTCAGCCATTTTTTTCATATTGTATAATCTCTTGATTTTCTCTTCATGCATGGCCTTGTATTAATCCCAAGAAATGCCTATATAAATTCATTACAATGAAATTTACTAGTTAAAATCATCGTCAATATTTTTCCGTTCAACAAGAGTAAATATTCAATAAATATACATCAAATTCGCAATATCCTTAATTGAGTAATAGCCTTTTCAAATACAGATGCACGATATAAAAGATATTGTTTCTCTTTTTAGGCTTTATTAACGTATACATTTTCAGTAAGAATATTCGAAGTAATCTGATCAGCCTGCCTATATAGAGGTGCGAAGTAAAATCTTATGCCTTAAGGATGTTTTTCTAATATATTCTACCTCTGTGAGAACGTTTTTATTTTACATCGGAAGGCGGTCACCTTATTAAAACATCAAGTCATATGATTGGTCTACTGAAAATTAATATTTCAATAATAAACGCTCCTCTTGATAGAAAGGATCACATTCTTTAGCCTTAACATGCATTTGCAAGCGCATGATTACACCATAGCCCCCATTAATGTATAGTCACCTATGTATAGGTTGGATTCTTCCTTCCAAATCTTGTTAGTCTCTTGTTTGAAGAATTGTTAGCATACCAAGATATTTCTTTCCCTTGACCTACGTAATAGCAAACAAACAGTATGGAACTCATTCATCATAAGACATTCATAATTGACAATCCTGACCATTTAAGTTTAGCATAGTTTCATCTACAAAGGTTACTTTTATCCTATATTTGGCTATCACTATAAATCTACCTTACATTAGAATTACTTGTACACGTGTTTCTAGGAAACACAAATTCTCTCTGACGGGTTCAAAAGATACGAATGGAAATCAATAACTGATACAATTAAAATGCAGTAAGTAACGGCGCAAAATGCTGTTGAATCAGGTTCATCATAATAATAATAATAATACATTTTATCCATCAAAGATTTATCTTATATTTCTTATCACAATGCCATTAGTAAAAGAATAAGCTTTAAGTTAACGGAGTCTAATTTAGGTGATATAATTTTTATAGATAAATATTATAATTATGATATTTTGATATAATAAAGTCAGGTTGAGTTCAATTTATACTAAATTTTAATAATAAATAGCTATTAAATTTCGATTTGATACTATACAACTCGAATTAGCAATAAGGGAAAAGCATAGAGGAAAAACAATAGCTATTCTCTAAGACCAGTTCTTCCACCCCGTGCTCTACGAAAATAGTTCATTCCTAAGTTGTAATTTTCGAAAAGAGATTGAAGGGTTTCTATTTCAGTCAAAAGTATTTTTTTTTGATCATTCTTCGTATCTGAATTCTTCTTCAATTCATCTAACTTTTCTATTTTTTTAGCTATCAGTGATCCTACATTTTGTTCGTATTCGCTTGACATATCTATTGAAGAGATCCTATGCCATTTAAATTTGAATCTTTGCTAGTCTATACAATTTCTTAATGAATTGTTTCCGGTATTCTTGATATAGTTAATTTTCTTCCAAAGATTATTGCAGACATATACTTATAAAACATTGTTTGATTGTAATCCTTTTCAAAGACACCTGCTACATATTACGTAGAATTATCACAAATATATATTTCAATTGCAGCATTTCAGTCAAAGATAAAGTACAATTTAACAAAACCCGATGGCAAAGAACGTAATCTTCACTGTCTAGACATTTCATATATTTGATAGCCTCTATGGATCTTGTGGAAGGGCATTTTCCCTGGATAGTATTTCCTTTACAGAATGTTGCATCTGTCTTTGCATTTTACTAGAGGCCTTGCCCATCAGGGTAATATTTTCGCTTATCATCTCTTTTTTTCTTGATTAGATCCATTTCTTTCGCCAATCCTTGATAAGATTTTTCGTCAAAGTTTTGAATACTTGATAATTCTTTAAGGTCTATTTTTTTATCAACCAGCAATTGAAGAAGATATGGAAAGTAAATTGACCCAAAAGTACTTTTTGTAACATGACTCTGCTTTGACAGATTCGACAATAGATCTTTTACATAATTACCTCGGGCAATAATGGGGCCTATTAAAGGCCAGATTATCCCGTATTGGTTATATTTTATTCCCTTATGGCGAGTACTTCTGAAAAGACCATATGCAATCATAACTTCAAGATACTTCATGAGCCTCCAGGATCTATTTTCACCTATTCGGCCAATTATCATATCTATCTTCGAAAGTACATCTAAAGCATCTGCAAGGCTTTCTACATCTAAATGAGAAGAAACTATGCTAGTAAACAATGCGTTTATCATATCTTTACGTCTTTCTTCCGTTGACATACCAAACCGCGGATCAAGGTAAGCAGCATCTGCATTTGATAAGAACATCTTAGCTTCCTCAAGTTCTTCCATGGAAAAATAACCATTTATCGCTACTGCGATATCAACTGCAAAATTATCGCTACGAATTGAATTATATCCGGCGAATTTAGACTGTGCGTTATTCAAAATAGAACGGATATCTCCTTTACCATTCTTCACAACTGAAACTTTGTCATCTGCGCTTAATTGTTTGTTCTCCTCCTTTAGAACATGATCAAGGAAAATCATTGACAGGCTGGCTGGAATGGAATTCAATTCTATTACTTTACAGATCTTTGATAGATCTTTGATCTTTGTATTCCGAGCATTTGCGGCCATGATAACAGGTATCATCGGCTCTTTCATCATATTTATAAGAGCATCAATTCCTCCTGTATCCTCCCTCCCAGAAATCCCATCAACTTCGTCTAAGAACAATAGCATTTTTCTCCCAAATATACTGTCATTATAAAACATTGGTGTAATGTGAGCTTTAAGACCTATTTTGTTCCTATTATCACTCGCATTCAATTCTATCATATCATAATTGAACTGCTGAGATAATACATGTGCGAGAGTGGTCTTACCTGTCCCAGGGGGACCTATTAGAAGCAAGGGCCTGCTCCCAATTACCCATCCCGAAATCCATTTTACCGCCGCCAACCGAGCCTCTTCGTTTCCTACCATTTGCTGAACTTTAATGGGGCGGTAAATTTCAGACCACATCATAATTTAACAACTGCTAATAAAAAAAGCAATATAAAAATGTGCAGCATTTATTTTCTTACCGTCATATTGAAGTCCTTCTGAAAAAGAGTGAGTATACCACATCTCATAAGTTCATTATACCAATATTGGTTATAATGATTAACGGTCAAAAATAAAAATTCCAAAAATGGTTTAAATTGGAATTCGAATGGAAGCATATGCAAGGCAAGATGTGCTTCTTCTAAATATATTTCACTCTTTTTGATTGTCATTTCGAATGCTTTTTTAACGTCTTTGCTAATAAGCGAATAGTAAAGTGGCCATGATGGTATTTTAATGGACCTTTGCTTTATAGCATCCTGAATCTCATTTCCACAACCAACACATTCAGCTGCCTTTGCCATACCCATGTGATATATATCACTCAATGGAGGCCGATTGAATGCCATATTCCTTCCAGCGGTTCCCATCACTGCACGGTATTTCTTGTAAGAGATTATCATATTTTCATAGTTGATAGATTCTGGCTTAATCTTTAAATTATAATCTATAGACTGACCGATTCTAGCATCATTGAATCCCTCTTCAAATGCTTTCAATACCGAGTCCCCACCTTTGGAAATTTCCCCTCGTGCGACTTCCAGAATGTACGGATTCATTAGTTTGTAGTCATCAAGGTATTCGAGATCCTCATCCCTGTCCATTATTCTGTCCATCGGTTCACTAAGATCGATAGCTATAATATGGCCATCAATAATTGAATTTTTCAAATCGCTTGAAATGTGTTCCTTATAGTAGTCGGAAGCACCATCAAACAATGCATTTAAAACTGGAAAGGTCATCTTGACGAAATTAGAATCTAAGATTCTCTCTATTCTATCTGCGAGATTTTCAGGTCTAGCTAGTCTTGTTTTAACATCGTTGAGTTTCTTGTCGTCGAGGATTAATTCTGAAGATCCCACCTCTTCAATAAATTTTTTCATTGTTACAGATGGACTAGAATCAGAAATAATCCGCCGATGTAATGATATTAAGAATCTCTTTTTAAAATCCTCGAATTCATATTCATATTTTTTCTTATATTTAGTAAATTGTTTATAGCCGTCCTTCCTGAGCAAGGCTTGTTTCAAGATTTCTTTCCCACATTTTGTGCTCATTAAAGCAGCTTTTGTAAAAATATATTTATCCTTACTACTCATATATATTGCTCTCTCAATCTGTTTTCGGCTATTTAACTCTCATACCTTAGATATGTGTAGGTTATCTACTACTGCCAGTATTCTAGAAATAATCTAGGAGGGCCTTTATCATATTTAACACCTGAGTTAATTAACCTTGACGATAACTTTAATAGATCATATATTATGAGTGTCTCAACTTTTCAGGATTCTGTTTAACGCAGTAAAAATATAGACATTATGGTAAAATAAAAGTGTTCTATATAAAAAGGCAAAAGAATCCAGGATTATCGCGATGCCATCGCGATCCGTTCCTGCTCATTCTTTTTCTTAACTGCATGACTAGCCATATCATTGTTTGCCGCCAAGATTATCTCTCTAGCCAATGCTTCTTCAATAGTCTGTGGATTTGAATATGTTGCTTCCCTTACGCCCTCGGCGATGAAGCGGAGTGCTAGATCTACTCTTCGCAGCGGCGCGACATCTACTGAAACATGGTAGACTACACCGCCATAGACAATGCGAGTTGTGTCCTCATTAGGAGAGGCATTTTCTATCGCCCTTACTAACAACTCCAATGGATTCTTACCTGTTTCTACATTGATAATATCAAGTGCAGTTCTTACTACATTCAATACATGGGCCTTTTTTCCTCCCATTCTGCCTGTGTTCTTCGCGTATTTTTTTCCGAAATGCATCATCTTATTGGATAATCTTTCTATGATGTGTACGTCGGACTTCTTTAATCTCTGGTGCTCATGTCTTCCGAAGGTAATCGGAATTACTGCTGATGGTCTTAAAGAAATAACTCTACTTAGACCTATATCTGTCACATCGATGTTATTTGTATCCCATTTGTTGAATAATTTAATATTTACCTGTTCTCTGCCGCTCATTTGCTATCTCCTCGGTTTTTCCTTCCTCCCATATACAAGTTCTATCAACGACACGCCGTTTACTTTAAAAACTTGCCATCTAACTCCCGGAATATCACCCATTGCTCCTCCCATCGATCCTCCAATGCCTTCTAACACTACTTCATCATGTTCGTCTACGAAATTTAAAGCCCCGTCTCGTGGCAGAAAAGCCGTTATTGATTTACCATTTTTAATCAATTGAACTCTGACACATTTTCTGACAGCAGAGTTAGGCTGTTTTGATTCTATACCTACTTTTTCTAGTACTATGCCTCTTGCTTGAGGCGCACCCTCTAATGGGTTAGCCTTCTTGTCTAGCATCAACATTCTTCTTTTATAATACTTGTTTGCCCATCTGGCTCGATTCCTCTTAGATTTTAGAACGCGCCCAGCAAACAATCCTAACGGAGATTTAGCCATTCATATATTCACCTGCTCATTATTATTTAGAGTTTGTTCCCCACTTACTATAAAAACATTGGATATTTGGAAGTATCGCCTGGCGAGTATCCTTGCCTTTTCAGCATTTCTGCCTTCTCTACCCACAACTATCCCTTTTTTCTTCGCGTCTACAACAACAACAGCTTGTTTGGTACCGTCTATCTTCATATTAATCTTAATTTCATTTATCAGATCCGAATTTAATATATTCGAAATAAATTTGGATGCATCATCAGAATATTCTACTAGCTCAACTTTTTTTCCAACCATGTTCTGAAGATGCTTAATTGTAGCTCCTCCCTTTCCAATAGCAAGGCCCATATGTCCCTTGTTTACAATAAAAATGACACGATCCATCCTTTCATCCAAAATACAATCTCTTGCTGTTGCGCTTGTTATGCTCTGAAATAAAGACATTAACCGCAATTCGTCGGAAGTTAATTTAATCTTGTCTGTCATCTCACAGCGCCTCTGAAATAGAAACAATACATGAAATTCGGAGCATTAAACGACAATTCATGCTTCTTGAGGAAGAGCAATTTAAGTCTTGATGCCAATGAATTGATTGATACTTTTGAAAAGCTTCTTCCTAATATATAGGGCTATATATGTCCTTTTGTAACATTTAATTCAACAGCGTACTTGTTCTAATAAAGCAACGCATTATACCTTTTTTATCTGTTTGATGTATCATTATTATTATTTTTCTATCACAAAAGCAATTACTATTTTCTTAGCGAAGAGGTAGAAACGACTGACTGACCAGAATGAGGATAAGACTCCGAAAATGAATAGGGCTATGAGTTATTCACTAATGGACTTTGAATGGTTAGAAATTAGTGAATTTATATCCTCATCGCTCCCACTTTTCAAAGACATAATGCTAATTCTAAAAGGTTTATTACATAACTTTCCTAGTTGAACTGAATTACCCTGGAACCTGTAAATAGGAATATTAGAGCTCTTCGCTTCTTCTTCTAATTTTAATCTATCTTTAGGAGCAACCGAATTTGACATAACTATTAATTTTGAACCTCTCATGGAGTGTAACACTTCCTTTGTTCCACTCTTGTATTTATTGTCGGTTATTGCATTCTTAACTATTTTCTCTAGAGTCTTTACCATCTTCTTCTTTCACCTTCATATAGAGATCTACCATACCTGTACCAACTGGTACAGTGGCGCCCACTATAACGTTTTCTGTTACGCCCCTTAATGTTTCAATCTGGCCTTCCAGTGAAGCTTTTGCTATTGTTGGAACGGTAATTTCGAAAGCTGCTCTAGCAAGAACGGACGTCTTGGTTCCAGCAATACCATGTCTGCCAATTTGCTGTAGATATCCCTTGGATGTCATAAGATCTGCGACTAGCATAATATGCCTGGCGTCGACTTCCAAGCCTTGTTCCTCTAGGGTATTTGTGATCTCTTTTACAAGAGCTGTTCTGGCAGCCTCGATTCCAAGTGTTTGCCAAACTTCATAGACATTGTTTGTAGTAATTCTAGAGGTATCAACTCCTTCAATTGATACCACTTTGGAAAGATTCGATCCTGCAGTCTGAATGATCCATTCTTCGTCCTGTTTTACAATTGTAACTCTTTCTACATCAGGTACCCCCTTTACGCGAGTATTGAGAAGCTTATTCTTTAATGTTAGAAGAGTCTGTGCGTCAGGTTTGTCAGAAATGCTAACTTTAATAAATTGCTTCTTTTCATTAACACTTATTTCATATTTCTTTTTCGATCCTTTCAACACCTCCTCTACTTCATCTAGCTTACAACCTCGTTCTGCAAGCTTTGACTCAGAAAAATAAAACGATAGTATACCGCTATAATCTGTATCAGTCTTTTCCACTAAATCACTTACCCTAGTAAAAATAATTTCTCTTGCCACGTCGAGTGCCTTTTCTCTTGAAATCCTATGCTCCTTATCCAAAAAAATGTCCATAGTCGGTGTCACAGGCTTCTTCCTCGCGTCTACTAATTCAATCAGTCTAGGAAGTCCTAAAGTAACATTGCGCTCTTTAACGCCAGCAAAGTGGAATGTTCTAAGCGTCATCTGGGTTCCCGGCTCACCTATAGATTGAGCAGTCACAACACCTACTGCTTCTCCAGGTTCAGTCATGGCCCTTTCAATGAGATCGACGGTCTTCTTCAATACTTTCTCGATTCCTTCTTTGCTCAATCTATTTTCGGACAGAGCGGTTGCAAGAGAATTTCTTAAGCGTACATTGAGGTTTTCTGCGTATTTTCCTATGATATCTTTAATCTCATTTTCGGTAGCCTTTTTACCGTCATCGACAACTGATTGACTTTCTATTAGTCTTGAGATGTTTACCGCCTCGCCATGGTCACTTTTTGCTGGGTCTACACCATCTTCACCGTACAGATACTGGATAATATTTCCATGTGGATCACGAACCGTTTGATCATATTCTATTTTTAGGTGTTCAAGAGCATTAATCAACCTTCTTTGCATGTAACCTGATTGTTGTGTTCTGACAGCCGTATCGACCAGGCCTTCTCTGCCTCCCATTGCATGAAAGAAGAATTCTAATGGGCTCAATCCGTCCCGATAGTTTGACTTTACGAAACCCTTTGCATCTGGATTTGTATCATTAGTCTTAAAATGAGGTAAAGAGCGATTATGATAACCTTTGTTGATCCTCTTGCCTCTAATAGATTGCTGACCTAAAGCTGCAGTCATTTGGCCGATATTGAGAGTTGAGCCTCTTGCGCCCGTAGATGCCATAATTACACCAGCGTTATCGTCAGGAAATGCCCTATCGGCGTTTTTGCCCGCCCTGTCTCTTGCTCTCGACAATTCATTCACTACGTATAATTCAAGTGCTTCTTCTGGTGCTAGACCTCTAGTAAGAGGTAACGTACCAACTTTATACTGCTCTATTAACTCATGAACCTTGGTATATGCCTTCTGAATAACATCACTAATTTCTTTTCTCGTTTCATCGCTTAGCCAAAGATCAGAATAACCATAGCTAAAGCCCTGATGTGTTATGTATGTTTTGAGCATAATAAGTATTGAATCCAAGAACTTTCTAGCAATATCGTTGCCATAATCTTTCGTTATTCTATGCAGCACGCTATCAGGCTCTTCTGCTCCTATTGAAGCTTTGTCAATAACTCCGCTAATAAGTTCTCCATTTTTTATGACAACATCCTTTCCTTCACGTTTTGCAGATTTGTTCCACTTCGAAGTAATTATAAAATTAAAATCCTTTGGCAAAAAAAGAGAAAAAAGCTGTTTACCAGAATATAGTTTTCTTCCATCTTTAGTTAGCCTAGCTTCTGGCAGAACTCCTGTATATCCTCCAATTAAAGCCAAATTTGCGAATTCTTCTCTTGTTAGAGTTGTCTCGTCGCGGGTTAAAATGAACGCTCCTGTGATGAAGTCCCTTATTCCACCTATAATAGGTCCCCCATATCTTGGCGATATTAACTGATCCTGAACCTTCATCAACAGAGCAGCCTCGGCACGTGCCTCTTCGCTTTGAGGAACATGGAGATTCATCTCATCTCCATCAAAATCCGCATTATAAGGTGGACAAACGGCCGGATGTAATCTAAACGTACGATATGGAAGTACTCTAACGTAGTGAGCCATAATAGACATTCTATGTAATGAAGGTTGTCTGTTGAAAATTACTATATCCCCATCAGACAAATGTCTTTCAACCATGTAACCTGCTACTATTGAATCGGAAATCGTTTTTCTGTCGCTAACGTAGTCTAACCTGATCTTGACTCCATCTGGTCGGATAATGTAATTAGCGCCAGGATATATATTCGGACCATTAACTACTAAGCTCTTTAATCTTTCAAGATTCCATTGTGATACGGTTTCTGGAATGGTAAGTTTCTTTGCGACATCGACTGGAACTCCAACGTTAGAGATCTGTAGGTTTGGATCTGGAGAGATCACAGTTCTGCTAGAAAAATCTACTCTTTTTCCAGAGAGTGAACCTCTGAATCTACCTTCCTTACCCTTTAATCTCTGAGTCAAAGTTTTAAGAGGCCGACCCGATCTATGATGAGCTTGAGGTATTCCTGAAACTTCATTATCAAAGTACGTCGTGACATGATATTGCAATAAATCGACTAAATCCTGTACAATAAGTGGAGGTGTTCCAGCTTCCTTACTTTCCTTCAATCGCTGATTTACTCTAATTATGTCTACGAGTTTATGTGTCAAGTCATCTTCTGATCTTATTCCAGTTTCAAGAATAATTGACGGTCTTACTGTTACAGGGGGAACGGCTAACACTTGAAGAACAAACCATTCAGGCCTGGCAGTCTTGGGATCATATCCTAAAAGTGTCAAATCATCATCCGGAATATGTACTAGTCGTTCTCTAATAGTAATTGGTAAGAGTCTATTCTCACCTACTTCAGTTTTTTCTACAAATATTGTTGGTTTTGTAAAAATGAGATCATACTGTTCTTTTGAACAATGAGGACATATTTTTACCTTCTTCGCCTTTTCAATAATTTCATCCTTAATATTCTCTAAGGTTATTACGGCGTAGGCAGCCTTACTATCTCTGAGGCTTTTATATTTACTTAATTCTTCCGGATCGAGTTTGATTCTATTACATGATCTGCATGTAATCAGTAGCAATTTGTGGATATCATCAACAAATGCAATATGAAGGACTGGCTCTGCTAGTTCAATATGGCCAAAATGGCCAGGACATTTTGCAGATGTATTGCCGCAGGTCCCACATTTTTGGCCCGGTTCAAGTGTTCCTAGACGATGATCCATCAATCCGCCTTGTACAGGCATTCCATCTTCGTCGTAGGTCTCTGGAGCTGTTATTTCTGCAACGCTGAACTTACGAACCTCTATGGGAGACCATACACTAAACTTTATTCCTCCTAAGATTTTTACTGATTCTTCCATCTCTCGTCAGCTCTCTGTTCTAGGCTCTAGACCTTCTCCTTGGCTAATAACCGTGGAGCCACATTCAGGCTCATCATTTCTTGTAATAGCAATTTAAATGCATACGCTATTACGACTGATGAAATTTTTGCTTTCTCACCGCAAACCCTGCAGATATATCTTCTCTGTTTTACATCATAATATGATAAAAGGCCACAGCGTTCGCAGACATTAACTTCTGCCTTATCTGATTCCTCCAATAATCTGTCCTTGAGCATCATAGAAGCACCATATGCAATTAGACAATCTCTCTCCATTTCTCCGAATCTAAGACCTCCTCCTCGTGCCCTACCTTCGGTAGGCTGCTTTGTAAGCATTTGCACTTGTCCGCGCGCTCTGCTATGGATTTTGTCAGCGACCATATGATGGAGTTTCTGATAATATACAACACCAACGTATACGTCAGCAGGGAATCTTTTTCCCGTTCTACCATCATACATAATTTCTTTGCCACTGTGTTTGAATCCGTATTGCTCCATTACGCCCTTTATATTATCCAATTTCTCACCTAAGAACGCAGAGCCATCAACAATTCTTCCTCTAAGTGATGCGGCTTTTCCTCCAAGCGATTCCATAAATTGTCCAACCGTCATTCTCGATGGAAATGCATGTGGATTTATCATTATATCAGGCACAACTCCATCTTCTGAGTATGGTAGATCTTCTTGGCCTACGAGCATACCCACAACTCCTTTTTGACCATGACGTGATGCGAACTTGTCACCTATTTCGGGTATGCGTGTATCCCGTACTCGGATCTTGTACATCTTTCCCCCTTCAACTGACTGAGTCATGATTACGCTGTCAACGACACCGTTTTCAGATGGTCTCACTCCCACCGATGTATCTCTACGGTAAGGGCCCTTAACCTCAAATTCTTTGTATTCTTCCATAAATCTTGGAGGTGAAGTTTTGCCGATAAGAATATCTCCACCAGTTACTATAGCCTCATGCATTATTGCGCCATCCTGTTCAAGCAGTCTATATGCTTTTTCTCCTCTATACCCGCGGATGTTAGTATCCGATGCGGGAAGCTCAAAGTTGTCTTTCATTCCTCCTGGATATTGTTTTGCCTCTGCTTCATATACCCTGTAAAAAAATGTCCTTCCTAATCCTCTATCGACTGAAGATTTATTGAATACCACAGCATCTTCAATATTATAACCCTCAAATGGCAGAACGGCTACAACACAGTTCTGTCCTGTTGGGCGGTCATCAAGACCTAAAAGGTTGATAGCCTTTGTGCTTACCATAGGAGTCTGTGGGTACAGCATAAAATGTTGTCTTACATATGTGCTCGCATTCATCAACGGAGTCGAGAATCCAAGACTCTGTTTTGCCATAGCGCTCTCGTACGTATTCCGCGGCGACTGATTGTGTTCAGGATATGGTATAATTGACGCACCAACTCCAAGAATTGCTGATGGAAATATTTCTAAATGGGTATGGACATTTTCTATTTTCTTTAAATCTATAGCAACGTAACAATTTTCTTCTTCGTTTGCGTCAACCAATTCAATTATACCCATATATAAAAGGTCTGTCCAAGAAACAAATTTTTTCGCAATCTTTTCGGTTATTTCAATATTCATCAAGGCTTTGCCATCTTTGATAATAGCGAGTGGTCTTAGAACACGGCCTGCGTTACAGCTTATATAAAATCGTTTAGTAGCATTATTATTCAAAGACGAGTAAAAATACATTCCAACATGGGGGTGTATTTTTCCTGATCTTCTCATATTTCTTAACGTGTTAGCTAAAAGCTGACCATCTTCTGCATAACCGATCAATCGTCCATCAACAAATATTCTGCTGCCCGTAGCTCTCAGGTTCTCATTTGCCTCATCAACATGCTGAACACCCAGTTCATACAACTTTTCAACGATTTCTGCTGATGATACACTGACTGAAATTATGGCAGAAAGAGCAAGATTCTTGACAAGACCGCAATTAGAACCCTCAGGTGTCTCCGCAGGACAAATTCTACCAAAGTGAGTAGCATGCAAATCTCTTGCTTCAAAGTTAGGTTGACTTCTGCTTAGAGGAGACTGTATTCTGCGCAAGTGGCTAATAGTTGACATATAATTTGTCCTATCAAGAAGCTGTGTAACACCTACCCTGCCTCTACCCCAATTGCCCGTGGCAATTGCATTATTTAGCTTATCTGATATGATTCCTGGTCTTACAGCCGCAGCCACTGCATTGATGCCACGCTTTTGTCCTGAGCGTTCCAATTGATACTTCATATCTCTTATCAGGTTTCTAAAAGCAGTTCTGAAGAGATCCGCGAGCATCTGACCAGCAAATTTTATAACTTTATTACCATAATGGTCCTTGTCATCCGGATCTATCCAACCCAATTTTAACTCGATTAATTTGCATGCAGCTTCACCCAAGAATAGCGCTTTTTCATGCCTATTGTCAGGATTCTTTCCAAGATGTGGTAACAAACCCCAATCCAGAAGAGTTTCTGAACGTTTTATTTGGAATTCCTCTAGCATACCAGGAGCAATTCTCTTGCTTATGTATATGATTGCATCTCTGCTTGTTATGATTTCTCCTGCTTTCTCAAAAGATGGTTCTAGTTCGTCTTGAACAGGTTCATTTAGGGAAACTGCATTCGCAATGTCTTTATCAGATTCTAACCCCAATGCTCGAACAAGAGTAATCAATGGAATATCAACAGGAGAACCAGGTATTTTTGCTACTATTGAGCCGTCTGGTCTCATAATCAGTTCGAGTTTGGCCCTATATCCCACAATTGAAGAATATACTTTAGCTTTGTAAAGCAAGGTACCTGTTGCTTCTTCAACATCCACAATAATTTTATTATAAGAAAGATCTTCAAGACCAACAATTACCCGTTCTGAACCATTGATTACGAAATAGCCACCGGGATCCTTTGGATCTTCTCCAAGTTCAATTAATTTAGTCTCCGGTAAATTATGCAGAATACATGCGTTAGATTTAACCATAACAGGCATATCCCCGATATGAATAAATCTAGATTCTAGTATCTTACCGTCTTCTACTATACTACATTCAAGCATAACAGGAGATGCATACGTGAGGTTCCTGAGACGGGCTTCCATTGGGGCAACATGTGTTATAGATCCATCTAGTTCCATTATTCTCGGCTGTTGAAGTTTTATTTTACCTAGCTTAATCTTATATGGGTATTCAGCAGTCTCTACTTCAATTTCACTAACTTCATCGATAATACTCTGAAGTCCACGCTCCATAAATTCGTTATAAGAATTCAAGTGCTGTCTTGCGACACCCTCTCTCCTTAGAATATCATTAATTATAGGCCACATATCTATCGATACCTCCATCATAATATGTTCAACCTTCTACAACATAGCGGTAATATACACTTTGACCCGCTGTCGGGCTCTTTCTCGTAATTTTGATGATGTCGCCGGGGCGTACATCAAGGTCTTCTATACCCTTATCACTTATCATAATGTAAGGAAGCTGACTTGGTTTTGTGTTATATTGTTTTAGAACTTCTTGTGCTTCATTTTTGGAAAGGATTTCATGTTTTGGCTGAAAAATATGATTACTAATTTTCATAACTTTTTTTTCAGATGACAACTTGAATTTAAAGCCTCCACACATTACTTTTATTAGCAAAGATCTTTTGCTCTTGGTGCAACATGTTTGCTTTCAATCTAAACTATAGCATATTTAAGTATAATGTCTTAGTCTATAATACATTGTCAAAGTAGAGTTGTATCACCTAATTACTATGAAATAATTAAGGACATGCTACAATATACAGCCAATACAGGAATTGGGTGCCAGACAATAAATAGTAAGAGAAATATACCAGGATAGTGGCGCTTATGTGTAATATGTTTTATGGAACATGCATAGTGGCTGCAGTGCTATTATCAACAGTTGCAATTATTAATTCAAACGCAATAGAAATAGCATTTGCACAGACTATCTCAGATGCTAATACATTTGATCTAACAATAGATAATCAAAGATATCCTCTCAAGTATAACATTACGGGAGGAGAAGTCACCAGTATAACAGCAGATCCAGCACAAGCAACATTTTTGATAAACATTGCTTCAAGAGAGGACGGAACATTAGCAATTGAACTTCCAAGAAACGTAATAGACTCAAAATCACAAGGAAATACTGATGAAGAATACGCAGTATTTGTTGATGACCAGCCGAAAGACT
>Ga0126310_10000062_pt1 | contig 28345 bp, 30 predicted proteins | sample Plot60_FD_92540 | JGI IMG/M metagenome (GOLD analysis project Ga0126310, IMG submission 92540) | Serpentine soil microbial communities from UC McLaughlin Reserve, CA, USA - Plot60 | ecosystem: Environmental > Terrestrial > Soil > Grasslands | place: USA: UC McLaughlin Reserve, Lake County... | reverse complement strand
TTTATTCTTAACGAAGTCGATATAGATTATGATACATTGATGAAAATACTAGCGGAATTGCGTAATGAAGGACGTATAAAATAAAGGAGGAGAATTAAGATATATTAAAAATCAGCGAAGAAAGATTTTATCTTTGTGTGTGTATATATATCTTTTCTTCTATTATTATTCTTATTATTATTATTCTTTATCTATAAACTCATCTGGAGTGGGTGGTTCTGGATTCAAACCCTTTCTTTTTCTTATTTCTCCCACCAAATTTCTAAATATCGATTGAGGAACAGGTTGCCATGTCTTAAAGTAAGTACTCCACATAGCTTTTCCAGCAGTTCCACCGCGCATAATCTCTGAGAGATCAAATGTTTCAGATGCTGGTATTTCGCCTTGTATAATTGAAATTATGCCTTTTTGTTCTACATTCAATAACTTACCTCTTTTTCCTGATAATATGCCAGCTACTGTGCCAATTTGTTCCTGTGGACATTTAACCTCCATTCCAAGTATGGGCTCAAGCAAAACTGGATCAGCGATTAACATTGAACCTAACATAGCTCTCCTAGTTGCAGGCATTAATTGCGCTAAACCTCTATGAGCTGGATCCTCATGAGGAACAAAGTGATGTAATACAAACTTGACACCTCTTACGGATTCATGAGCAATTGGTCCAGAGTGAATTACATCATCAAAGCCAGATCTGATAGAGTCCATCGATTCTTGTATAAATTGAACACCTTTTGTTTCATCAATTAGCATATTGCCACTTGTATCAATTGCGGCAACATTTCTTGCTTCATCGGCATTCCAACCTTTTTCTCGAAGAATCTTAGCCATTTCCTTCTTATCCATATCTTCTTTGAGATGGCCATTTCTTATCAGCTCAATTATCTCTTCACCAAGTGATTCTATGCGCATGAAAATTTTGTTGTGTTTATTTGGAGACTTACTCATGATTGGTCCTGCTTTTGTACGGATAGTTTCACGATAGTTGATCAATGGCTGAGTAGTAGTTATATTAAGACCTGCTTCCTGCAAGAGTGATGTGGCAATTTCAAGATGCAAAACACCCATTCCTGCCATCAGAGTCTCACCTGATTCCTCATTAATCTTGACAATAAGATTCGGATCTTCAACTGTGATTCTGCGCAACGCTTCAACAAGCTTTGGCAAGTCTTTTGGATGCTTTGGTTCTACTGCAATGGTAACTACTGGTTCTGAAACATACTTGATGGATTCAAATGCATGAATACTTTTCACAGTCGAAATTGTTTCGCCAGCAACAGCATAATCAAGTCCAAGCAATGCAGGAATATTACCTGCAGGTAACATGCCTACTACTTCTCTGGTATTACCCATGTAAATGTTTACTGACTGAACTTTACCTGGTCTTTTTGCATCAATCAAGTAGATCTCATCACCGTCTTTGACAGTACCTGAAAAAAGTCTACCAGTTGCAACTCTTCCTGCCTGTGGATCAACATTAATTGTTGTAACCATCATCACTACTGGACCTTTTTCGTCACACGCCAAAAGTGATTTTCCAAGATCAGATTCTAAGTCGCCTGGCCAGATCTTAGGGATTCTGTATCGTTGGGCGACGTGAGGTGGAGGATGATGTTGCACGACCATCCCTAGAACTGCCTCATGCAATGGCGATCTTTCTGCTAGAGATTTTATCATATTAGGATTGTCTGAAGTATAAGCATCATAAACATCCTTGAAACTTATGCCTCTTTTCTGGGCTACTTTAAAATTAAAACCCCATCTATCTTTTGCTGACCCAAATGCAACACTGTTTCCTTGTATACTTACTTTCCACTTTTCCTTAAGCTCCGGTTCAGCATAAATATCAACTAGTCTGTTAAATTCTGCAATTATATTAGAAAGCCATTTTTGCATGGCTGGCGGGTCTAATCTTAATTCCTTTACCAGTCTGTCGATTTTGTTAATATACAGAACAGGTCTAACTCGTTCTTCAAGTGCTTGTCTTGTTACTGTTTCTGTTTGAGTCATAATGCCTTCAACAGAATCAGAAACCACTACAACGCCATCAATTGCTCTTAGAGCACGAGTAACTCTTCCTGTAAAATCGATGTGACCAGGAGTATCAATCATATTAATTACGTATTCCTTGCCTTCACTTTCATAAAATAGTGTAACATTAGCTCCACGGATAGTCATTTGTCGGTTCTGTTCCAGTTTCATAGAATCAAGCGCCAAAGCTTGACCTGCAACAGATGGAGAGATAATGCCTGAGGCAGCTAAAAGACTATCACTCATAGTTGTTTTGCCGTGATCGACATGAGCAATGACACCAAAATTACGAATCTGTTCCTTATTACCAATAATTCTTAGAATATCTTGAGTTGATTTGAACTTTGGCATATATATTCAAGCGAAATTTGATGTAGGACTATTAAACGTTCCTTACATTCAAGATGGAAAGTTTCTTTTGTTATACATTATGTGACCTTTGAGCATCTATGTATGAGTAATAATAATTATAATATGTTTTGATCGAGTCCATTTTTTGTCAGAATTGAACGTCGTCGTCGTCGATCATCATTCTGATTTTATTCCAAATTCTGTAATTGTTACTGAATTATTGTTCGCGGCGGTCCTATTATGCATCAACCACTGACCATTTGGCAAGATAAGATAATTCTGTGTCGCAGTCAATACAAATTCTTTGAAAGAGAATATACCACTTACTAAGATCATCTCTTTGTCCAACACTCTGGATTCAATAATAATTTCTCCTTTCCTATCCTTTAACAAAACATGGTCGCGTTGATTCTTTTGTTTAATAAATTCGTCTTCATTATAGAATATACAGTAATTTTTTTCGATTTTTATTAACGTATTTTCATTTGAATCAAAAATCGATGTTGTTAAGTATGGTCCTGCGCTATCCTCGCCCAGTGAAAACAAAACTTCATTGGCCATCTTTACGGATACAGGACTATTTTTGATGAAATTATTTCCAAAAAGAAGAGTATAAGGCAAATCGATCATCATTTTAGAAAAGGCTTCGTTAATTATTCTTTTTGTATAGCAAGTAATATTAATGTCAATTCCCAAATGTCTGATTAAAGAAAAGAAAAGGCTTATCCATTATCTTTTTTCATAATATGAGAAAATTGTTCTAAATACTTGCAACATTAATTATATGAATGTCTTTATAGAGAAAAAGAAGTTTATTATAATTTTTTTGATTATATTTAGTCTTGTCTAATGCATCATTTGCATCATGATATTTTTGTGACTCTTAGAAAGGAAAGGAAAGGAAAGGAAAGAAAATATTATTGTTTTTCTGTGTAGCTAGTATATAAATGATAGAAATCACTCTAGGCCATACCCCTGATGCTGACGATGCCTTTATGTTCTATGGTATTGCATGCGGTAAAGTATATTCTGCGGATCTTAAAATCAAACATGTAATAGAAGATATAGAAACTCTTAACAAATATGCTCAAAGACATGATCTTGATGTTACTGCTATTTCCGCGCATGCCTATGCTTATACAAAAGATTATATGATTTTACGTAGTGGCGGAAGTTTTGGCTTAGATTATGGGCCAATAGTCATTTCTAAAAAGAAATTAACATTTTCTGAATTAAGAAAGAGTGTAATTGCTATTCCTGGTAAGATGACGTCTGCTAATTTATTACTAAATCTCTTCTTAGGAAAATTTAATGAAAGAGAGATACCTTTTCAATTGATTCCTGAAGCTGTTCTAAATGATAAAGTGGATGCAGGTTTAGTAATTCATGAAGCACAGATTACATATGATACTTCTCGTCTTCATACAGTTCTTGATTTGGCATCTTGGTGGACTAGAGAAACTAACGGACTACCAATGCCGTTGGGTATCAACGTAGCAAGTAATAAATCAATGACATTAGAACAGATAAAGGCGTTTGATAAACTGTTCAAAAAATCGATTCTTTATGGCCTTGAACACATTGAGTCAGCAGTAGATTATGCAATGAAATACGGAAGAGGCCAACCGCGAGATATAATAACCAGATTTATCAAAATGTATGTAAATAATATAACTATAGATATGGGAACGATTGGGGAAAAGTCAATAAAAAAAATGTTTGCAATGGCTGAAGAAAAGGAGTTATTATCTGTTTCTAAACTGAATTTCGCTTAATCTTCTCTTTTACTGTATGCTCAGTATCATTATAAACTATGCAAGAACTCATTATGAGTCAGATATTCTGTGCCTTTTATTTGAACTTATTTTGTTGTATAATAATTGGATAGAAAAGCAAAGGCATAAGAATTTTATTACAATTGACGGGGAATGTGAATTCTATGGACTTTAAGAATAAAGAATACAAAAGATAATACTTGAATTCATAAACGGCCAATAAAGGAAGTCGATAAGTTAAACTCATCATAGACAATGGATAAATACATGACTTATCAAAAGTGACTATTAGAAAAGATCAACTGTAAGCCTTAATTCTTAGCAATACAATAATTAATTATCATGCCTAACGGTTTTTCGTCAGAAGAAGATGACGAGTATATACAAGCAAGAATAAGTTATGTTGGATTTGCAGATCAGCTTGGACTAGAAGGTGTTGTTATTTTAAAAACATTCGATGGAAAAGAATTTCCTATGCGTGCGTTCTCTGGCGAAGTTGCAAGGCATATCTCAAGGTTTCAAGAAGGTGATAAAAATACCATACCTACAATCTATAATCTAGTTGAAGAGATTGCAGTTATGCAGGATCTGCTTTTGATGGAAGTTAGAGTTTATCAAAGTGGTTCTGTTCTACGTTCAAATCTGTATTTCAAAGGTAGAAGAAAAGAAAATTTGATATTAAGAAATTATCGTGCATCAGATTCCATTGCCTTGGCGGCTTATTATGATGTCCCAATCAAAGTGAGAAAGAATTTATTTGAAGAAGCAATACAGCAATAGTAATAATAATAATAATAATAAATTTTATCATGTTACTATATCTATAATTTTCTTTTGCGATATTGCATTCTTAATTTCCATTGCAATTCTTCGACCAACACCAACAGTATGACCATAAGAGTATTTTGTATATGGGCTTGTGGTTGCCATGATGGGATTACCAGGAACTCTTAGCGATACATCATATACTACTAAGTCTAGGTCTGATGTTACGATGCTCTGTAATGAAATTGGTCCAATTATTCCAGGTGGATATTCTGTTCTAACGGCGGCGGCAAATTTATCGCCTATTTCAAACACCTTTTCCAATATTGATTCACGTATACTCGCTGGAGTGTGTCCTACTTCAATATTGTGTATCCCAATATCTATTTCCATCTGCTGTCTAGCAGGTAGTGAAGTAGTAAAGTCATGAAGATTAGTTTGCAATCTTCTTTCTATTCCCAAGAATTCTACCTCTTCTGATAATGGAGATTGAAAAAAGTTAAAGTTAAAATAAGTGCCAATTATATATTCTTCAATAGTTGCAGAGTTAAGGTCTGCTTCATTAATGAGACGTTCTTTGATCTTTAACTCTGCTTTCTTCTTGTAATCTTCAAATGAAGACACTAAGAAAAATGCCCTTTCTAATTTCCGTCTTGCTTCCTGAACTTTGACTACCGCAAGGCTGTCTATATCTGAAGGTTTTGTGTATATCCTCGGGTGTCTGATCTTTGCCTTTTCAAGAAGATAGTATTGATTTCTTGTTGCAGTGCGTTCTTCTGCTCTTAGGAGCAGTCTGTTTCCAAAAATAGGTACCCTTAAAATGTTTTCGATATTATCATATCCAAGATAGGCAGTAAAAGCACGGTTTGCGATCATGATTGTATTCAGTTGTCGCAATTTCTCTTGATTTTCTGTCATCAGAATGTCAGAGAATTTATCAAGCAACATGAACTCATCTGTTAATCTCTTAAATCTTAGATATGGTACTTCACGGCCTTTTTGACAAATGCAGACAGTTCTTAGATCTTCATCTTTAGCTCCATCCATAATTTCTAATGCAGAGTGGCTTCCTATTGTGCCAATAGTAATATCCTTTAATTCATATTGATCAGCAATGCTATTAACTTCCTGACGAGCAATCATTATTATATTGGGCTCATAAGGATTATAATAAAAAGTTTCCAAAAGATAAAAGAGAAAGAGAGTCTGCTTATTCTCTATTCTGTACGAGCTGATATTTACTATTTTTTCAATATTATTAAGACTATAAATCATCTAAAAGGGTTCTTTGGGCTATCTCAATCTTTTCATTATGAGGATTGTCCAGAATTTTTCGTACTTTTTCTGCTCTTGCAGTCCCAAAACCTGGAATCCTTGCAAGATCTGCAACAGACGCATTTAGTGCACGCTGGGGTGTCTGAAATTTTCTAAGCATTCTTACTGCCATCTTATCTCCGATTCCTGGTAAAGAAGATAGAATGGATAGCTGTTGTGCATATATGGGGTTTCCCTTCTTTATTCTTTTTAATAGAGGACCGGTATTTTTTCCTTCTTGTAACGATTTATTTACCATAGTAATTAGTAGCTGTGATGTATATTGAGCAGAAGGTGTATGTATAATCGGAATTCTGAAGTCTAGCGTTACTTTAGCTATTGCATCATATGCTAATGGAATTCTTTCTATTAATATTTTTAATTTGTCATCATTTATTTCTATAGGAACTTCAAGTAATTCTATGATATTTCCTTCAATAATTACTACAGGTTTAGAATAGTATTGAGCAAGTTCTGAGCATTGTACGAATAGTCTTCCATCATAAATAGATCCGATTAGATCATGTATGGTTTTTCTTTCTACTGCAGTGTCTGACGAGACAATATAATCACCTACTTTCAAATGTGCAAAATCTATTACTGCACCTGCTTGACGTAAAAAATTAGGAATTCTACTGTTTCTCTCCCTTTCATCAACTACAATTCTAACAGACACATACTAATTTAATCAGCTGTAGTTAATGTATATAACTTTATTATTTCAATCAAGACTGACTGATATCTCCTCTTCTTTTCTGTATAATTTTTACAATATAGTTATCCTCATTTTGGTTTTGAACCTACTATAGGACCACTACTATCGCTACCTTGTGCACCTCGAATCATTTGATTAATTTTATTTTCTGCTTCTTTTAGATTATCTTTTACTCTTGCCTCTTGTTTTGCAAGAACCGTTACTCTTGTATTTGACAGCTCTTTTTTCTCTTCAAGTTCCTTTAAAGTGTCTTCTTTATTTGCCTTTATCAACAAGGGACCAGCACTTTTATATACTGCATCATCAATTCCTATTTTCTTCAGCTCTTCTAATGCTCTATCGGTTTCAACAATCTCTAGTTCTATTTGCTGTTTTTGCATCATTATTGCCTGTAAATTCTGCTGAAGTTGTTGTAAACGTGATACTTGCTCCCTAAGCCAAGGTGGAAGTTCTTGTTCGCTCATAATAATTCAATTATTAAGATGCAAATGACCAGCATAAAATCATACCGCTAGTTTGTTATACATTTGTAAGAGGTATTGATCAGTCTTAAATATGAATTGATATTAGCACGGAGGCTTGGAATATTATCTGCCCAAATTTCTATAAATACATTAGAAGAGTCGGATGAAATTTTTATTTTTTCTCTTGAATAAGACGAAAGATCTATATCGGGTTTGAGTGCAGAACAAATACATTTTGCAATAGGACTGTGTGTGGATAATGACGTATTCTTGAAAGAAATTTGCATACTAGCTTTGAAGTTTTTCGGTATTGATGTCATATGCTCCAGCTGCAACTTTATAACGGCATTTTCGACAATACCAAATACCCGATGCAATTCTATTGAATCGAAGTGAACCACAAGATGGGCATCGCCTCTTTTGCTTCAACGTACTGTATGCCATTCCATACCTTTTACGTACAGTAGCCCCAAATTTTATGCCTAAACCTTTGAGCGCAATATGAGCCTGCTTCTTTCTTTTAACCATCTTTAGTTAACTCCTTTAATCTGGCTCGTACTTCCTCTCCTTTAATTCTTGCTGTCTCTGCTGCTTTCTTTATCTGTCCTACAGTAAAAGCACCTGTCGATCCCTTCTGTACGGCAGTGTAGTCTCCATTGGAATCTGTTGTTATAGTGATTCTTGCATTCATACATGCTTCTTCTTCAGATGTGGCATCTAAAAGTACTGCTTCGCCAATTCGTATTGCTGTGATCGATACAGGTATTGTAGTGATTGGTGGGTCTTGGTTATTCCCTGTGTCAACTACTTTGCCATCTTGCATTTCGAATATAGGAACTTTACTATTAGCCAATGCCAAAACTACTGCATAGGACGTAGCATCAAACAAATTACCATCCGCATTGATGACACTGCAATCAACAAATATCGTATAAACTATTTTGCCAGGAACTAAAACCAATTTATCTAGGTCTATCATTTCTGACTCTCTTATTCCTCTATCTACCACTCTTGCAAGTTCGACAGTCTCCTCATCTGGAGGACCGGGTTCAATATAAGGCGATGCTGTAGGAAGCACTTCTGCAGACACGATTAGTGCACCCTTGTTTTCAAGTCCTTCAAATGGCTCTCCTGTTTCAATTTTCACTCCCGCAATAACTTCTGAATTACCTAATTTTACCTTTGCAGAACCGTTTGCCTTCTTTATAATATCTAATTCAATCTCGAGTGGCCTTATATCATCTAAATTTCTTCCATCAAGCCTTTTTCCCTTTGAAATTGCCTCCCACATTTGCTGTTTTCGTAAATGTTCTACTATTATTGTTGAACGTTTTGATGAGCTCATTGTTCTTCTTTCAACTCCGTTTCATTACCAAAGTATTTTTGCATTAGTGCTTGCCTCTGAATTTCATAAACTATCTCGCAACCCTTTATTGCCTTATCTATGCATTCATCAAACTGTTCGTAGCTTAATATGCCGTCAAGTTGTAAAAGTGTTACTTGTTCAAGATGTGGCATATATGCAACTGGCATATCAGCTCCGCCTTCTTTGTCTTCAGTGTCGTTAATATCAAGAACAATTTTCTCGTCTACTTTACCCGCAGCACATGATGCTACAATGTCACGCATATTGATTCCCGCATCAGCTAATGCGATAGATGCGGCCGTAATACCAGCACATCTTGAACCGCCATCTGCTTGCAAGACCTCCACAAATACATCTATCGCAGCTCGTGGATAATCTTCTAACATCAATGCTGGTTCTAATGCTTCTCTCATTACCTTGGAAATTTCAATTTCTCTTCTTGATGGAGCAGGGTTCTTGCGGGTATCAGTAGAGAATGGAGACATATGGTATCTACATCGTAAAACACATCGGTCTGGAAGTGCCATATGTTTTGGATGTACTTCTCTTGGACCATAAACCGCTGCTACGATTTTATTCTTGCCAAATTCTATGAAAGCCGAACCGTCTGCATTTTTAACTACACCTACAGTTAACTTGATTTCCCGTAGTTCATCTGCAGTACGACCATCTGTTCGTCTTCCATTTTCATCAATTAAATTTCGTGTTTGGGTCATTATAGTTTTTCACCTTTTTGTACTTCTTCTTCTATTTCTTCTTCTACTTCTTGGATTGTTGACTGGATCTCCTCAACCTTCTGACCTTTTTCAGTCTGAGTTACTGATGCTCCTTCTGTTTGTTGTGGAGTATCAGGTACATTCAACAAAACCTTGACTCTTTGTGTGAGGTTTGATGTATGAGCTTCTTCTTCAACCATTCTAATAGCTCTAACTGCTAGTTTTATTCCTTCTGGATTTCTACCCGTAACGACTACAATTCCATTTTGACCGATTAAAACTCTTGTTTGAGTTGCTTGCTCGATTGTTTGTATCATAGAACCACGCTTTCCAATTAGACGCGGAACACGTGTTGCAGAAATTTTTAAGAATTCTCCACGAGGGATCTTTCCTAGATCCTTGTCTTGGATAGTTAACATTGGATCTCTTGTCCTATCAAATACAATAATTCTTGCTGTGATTAAATCTCCTATTGCCAACTGTCTACCCATATCGTCCCTAGCTGGAGAAAAGTCTCTCCCAAAAACATCCTGTGCGGGTAAATGACCAGAAAAGCAAGAGTTGATATCTACTTCCCAAGAAAGTGAAGAGTGATCGGTAATCTTGCCTATTACAATATCATTTACTCGAGGAATGTAAACCCCAGATAAGGGTATAACTTTAATGCCATCCCTTCCTGCCTCTGCAATCCCGATTCGAGTAGCAATAATAGAATTGCCTACTTTAATTACGTTCATTGAAGGCCTGAAACTCCCTTCGGTGATCCTGTCGCCTGGAACAACAAACTTTCTTTTAATTTCTTGCATGCCCATAATAAATAACCTCCAATTTAAACGCCTCAATATACAAAAAGATTCTTTTCATAGTTCTTCTACCTTTTGGGTCAGTGGGAACATACTTATATTTTAAGTATCGAAAAATATCTATGCTTCTAATACCTGAGCAGAACCCTTTGTTATAGATCCTAGTCTGTCTAGAAAGGAACCCTTCATTCCTGCGTTTAGTTCTAATATGACTCTTAAAGAACCATCCTCCAACCAATGCTCTCCTTTGAAATTCCCAATAGTTTTAAATACACTGTAGGATTGAGCAGAAAATTCAGGTGGAACTGTTACTGTTAATTGCACAATTTCAGATTTTAGGGGCAAAATCTTTCGAAGCGCATCAACTACAGTCTTAGCCTGATCTTCAGCTCTCTTAAATGGATCAATAGTAACTCTTACCTCGTCCATTGCAGTTTCGATTCTCAAAATTGGATGTGGAATATGTGTCTTAGGATCTACAAAGCTTTTATTAATATATTGAATAATTTGTTTCTTCTTCTCTTCTACTATTTTTCGACGCTGCTCGGTTGTCAAATTAAGTTCACCGCGAGAAAGGATTTGTTTAGCAATTTCTGTAGGATCTGTTGTTTTGAAATGTTTTGTTAACTTTTCACTGGCTGCTCTTGAACCTTTATTTGCGTCTGAGTATATCTCATCAGCAATAAGGACACTAGAAAGGTCAGTTCTTTTACCCAGTTTATATTCTAAAGCTGGATCGGGTTTTACTAAGATTTCAAATTTATCCCCATCCACGCTTAGTCGAACAACAGTTAGCTTGATATCTGTCATTAGTCTGTAAGTTAAACTGTCTTGCACTTATATATGCATGTCAATTAATGATTAAATAGAACTGTTCAATTTATGATGTTAAGATCTTATTATAACTATTTGCCCCATTTAAAAATAGATCATATTACGAAACATTAATTTTATAATCTCGTCACGCCCACCTAATAAGACATAATTTTGGAATATTATGACGTTCCGTAGATATTATACACATTATAAATTGTTGTTGAAGAGAGAAATGATCATAAGAAGTAGATGAAATTTTACATTGTATCAAAATAGATGATAAATTAAATAGGAAAGCAGAATTAACGGTACGATTTCTGCTTTCTACGTCTAGCTCCAGGTCCTCCGAATTTTTTTGATTCGCTCTGTCTTGGATCACCAGCAAGGAAGTGTCTATCAAATTCAGTAATTTTTTTCCTAATTTCTTCTCGCACATTTTTTGCTAACGGATGATCCTTTGGATCTCTTCCTCCTTTTCCTTCTCCTGCTAGAGCTTTGGAAATAGCAACAGCACTTGCAAAAGCCTGTCCCATGAATCCTCCTCCTTGTACATTGACATTTATGTCAACCCTATTTCTCAATTCTCCTATCAGAAGGAGGGGTGTTATCACTAATTCCTTAGCTACTGCTGGTTGTAAAAGTTCGACAGGAATATTATTGATTCTTACCTTTCCTCTTCCTTTAGAAATTGTGGCTACGGCTCGGCATGTTTTTCTTTGACCTGGATAAAGATCTATTTTATTCATTAATTGGCTCTACTCCTCCAGACCATCCAATTTGTTTTGCTACCTCGCCAACTGTAATATAATATGATGATGGTTTTGTTATCTTTGAGTCGTCATAATATTCAATCTCTGTATTCTTTAAGTTTTCAGGAATGCCTATGTATACTCTTAATCGCTTAAAAGCTTCTATGCCACTACTCTTACGTTTAGGTATCATACCCCTTACCATCTTCGTTAGTATTGTATCAGGTCTTCTAGGATGAAAGGGACCATGAATTGGATTTGTGACTGAATTGATTTCAAGGTATTCTTTGTAGATCTCGATTGTTTTATACCTATTTCCAGATAGCATAGCTTTTTCAGCATTTACAATTGCAACCCTATTTCCCTGAAGCAATAGTTTCGAAACATGAGAGCAAATCCTTCCAGATATGCAATTAGCGGCATCAACTACTATTTGTTTGTTCCGTACTGCCTGTGAAGATGATCTTTTTAGTAATTCTTGTTTATTAGCCAATTATGCGCACTCCTTTACCATCAGGATATTTCTCTATCAAGCGATCAAGTGTTATAATCTTTCCTCCAGCTTCTAATATCTTCTTTGCAGCTCCTTCAGAGATTGAAAAGGTACAAATTGTTAATTTATGATCTATTACTCCAGAACCTAAAAGCTTACCAGGAATAATAACTACATCACCATCTTTGGTAATATCTGACAATCTACCGACATTAACTTCCCTTCTATTTGATCTTCGACTTGAAAGCTCGTATTCAAGAGCCTTCCAAATTTGAGCTTTATTGTTTTTGAAAGCTCTACGAAGAGTCCAGATTGTGTTATCTATTGCACTATTGACAAGCATAATTTATTCTTCGTCTCCGTCAGTTATCTAGAATCCCCAAATAAATGTACCTAGGAGGAATTCTTAGGTATTTCAAGATGTTGGATTATATGGTTGAAATTCTTGATTTTAGAATTTATTTTATCAATAGCTGTCATCAGTGTTTCTTCTGCTGTTAATGCTTTATTAGTCTCAATAACAAGGATAGATTCACTCTCATCCTTTCCATCTTTAACAATCGCTGCTGAAGTTGGCTGCCATTTCGCATGATCTCTTCCAATTCCTAGTCTTGCATAAGCCTCAAATTTTAGTTTCTGACCTGGAGCAAGAGTGATAATTGGAATATCTTTACTAACTGGTTTTATAAGCTCATCTTCAGATACGAGCTCACCAGACATAACAACTTTGGTTTTTTCATTTGCCTCTGAATCTAATACTAATAACACCCTACACTTTGAGCAGCCCAACGTACTCTTACAGTCGCACTCATGGGGCATTACAAATCTATCAAGATTTGTTAGTAATGGGATAAGGCCTAATCTATGAGCAATCGCTTCGTCGTGCATAACCGATGAATTCTCTAAAATTACAACATCATCTATGGCTAAAGTAGGTACTTCGCTGATCGAAGTTCTTCTGATAGCATTTATATACTGTCTTGGAACATTATTAAATTTAATAACAATTTTTTCGTCTGCTCTCTCAAGAATATTGACAGATGGAGAGGCGGTCAATCTAATTCAATGGATTTGTTCTTATAGCATCCTTAAAAATCTACCGAAACAAAAAACATAGCGTAGAAGTAAGTGGAAAGACTGTCTAGTCGCACATATTGTCCTACTATTTCTAAACTAAAAGTGATTTAAGGATATACTTACGTATAGCTTGTATAGACAGCGCTTGTTTTGTAAGTTATATACATTGAATTAATGAAAATGATAATTCTGTTAGTCAGATAAATAAATTTAACATGGATTGAGTTAATTATATATGATCTCACATTTTTAATGACGAGCGACTACTTTTATAAAAATGATAATTATACAATTATATTTAAAATGAAAGAAAAAAAATAATAATCTAAAATTTGTAAATAAGAATAATTAACATTCAGCACTTATAAAAAATACTTTTTCGGCATCTTTTAATATTTATTATCACATTGTAAATAATAAGAAACTAATAATATTATTTATAGTTCTACACAGAAACTGGAGATAATGATAGCAAAAGGGATAGGATCAAGATTAATTCTATTGATTCTTGTTGCTGTTGGATTGACAGGATTGTTTTCAGTACATTTGTTAGGCAATGCCTTAGCCTATACAGAAGATGATCCTGCTGTAAAATATCAGTGCTTTGAGCAAAACGAGGATGGAAGTTATAATAAAACAGCTGAAGGAGATCTGATACCTTGTCCAATAGATCATGGAGACAATGCTTGGATGCTGACATCTTCAGCGCTTGTGTTAATGATGACTCCTGCTGGCTTAGCTATCTTTTATGGTGGTTTAGCAAGACAGAAGAATGCAGTAAACACACTACATATGGTATTCATAACAACAGGAGTAATTGCAATGCAATGGGCGATATTCGGATATTCATTAGCATTTGGACCAGACGCAGGCGGCTATGGCTTTATAGGCACACTTGATTGGGCCGGTCTAAATAACGTTCTTCATGATGTTCCATCCAATGCATACGGGGGTATAGATGGATACACAATCCCACACCAGACTTACATGATATTTCAGATGATGTTCGCAATAATTACGCCAGCTCTAATCGTGGCAGCATTAGCAGAACGAATGAAATTTAGTGCATTTATAGTTTTCATAGTTCTCTGGGCAACATTTGTTTATGATTTTGCTGCCCACTGGACATGGGAAATTACGGCAGCAGATAATTATGGTGCTAATCCTGGTTATTGTGGATTTGGCTGGACTGGTTGTTTAGGATCACTTGACTTTGCAGGAGGAACTGTAATTCATATCACCTCGGGTTGGTCTGGATTAGTAATTGCTCTAATGCTTGGGCGTAGACTAGGATATGGAAAGATACCTATGGAACCTCACAATATAGGTATGGTAGTTTTAGGAGCAGCACTGCTATGGACTGGTTGGTTTGGATTTAATGCTGGGTCCGCTGCAGCAGCAGCCACAAATGCAACAAGTGCATTTGTTGCAACCCAAATAGCAACGGGTACGGCAGCAGTAACTTGGGGATTAATCTCATGGGCTCATACAGGAAGACCATCTACCGTAGGTGCAGCGTCCGGTGCTGTAGCTGGCCTAGTAGCCATTACGCCTGCTTCTGGATTTGTATCGCCAATGTCTGCACTTATCATTGGTATAATAGCTTCGGTTGCTTGCTATGCGGCAGTAATGTTCAAGAATAAACGCAAATGGGATGACGCACTTGATACATGGGGTGTACATGGTATTGGCGGACTTGCAGGAGCATTATCTACCGGACTATTTGCTGAAAAAAGATTTACGCCATGGGGAGACGACGGTCTTGTTTTTGGAAACCCGGCGCAACTCTATGAAAACGCTGTCGGAGCGTTTGCAGCTTTAGCATGGGCAATGGGTATAACCGCATTAATTATCAAGATCATGGATATTGTGTGGCCAGGAGGAATCAGAGTTACACCAAAAGAAGAAGAAGTTGGACTGGATCTGGCACAACACGGCGAAAGAGCATATGTAACAGAATAGAAGGAAAACCCTTCTTTTTTTTAAATAGATCGATTCTAACCAATCAATCATAGTACGATAAAATTGTATTTCTTGCACTCATAATTGAAAAATAGTAGCAATAGTATTGATAGATTATAAACTTTATTAATAAAATCGCTGATTTATTTAGAATCGAGTAGCAATTTTAGAAAATATATGATACATTACATAACCATTAGCAGGAACTGCTGATTGAATACGTTGGATCGTTTATCGTATAATATAGTTGCCGATCGTTCATTCTGCAAATAATAATAATTAGTATATTGTGAATCTGCTGATATTCTTTAGTATTTCATTAACTAATAATATGGTAGATAAATGATTACTACAAAGAAAAATAAATGAAAGGATAATGCTGTGGTTAGTTTATTTTTATCCTTTATCTTTCAGATTGATTTGTTGCACCAGCACCAGGACCACCACCGTGGGTTATATTCTCAAACTGTTCAGCCGTAGTAACGTTCCCAGAAGTAGTGCTAGCATTGCTACTACTAGTAGTAGTATTGTTTCCATCCGTCTGATTAACTGTGGTATCGGTTTGATTTTCTTGTGCAACTACTAATCCTGCAGAACCTATAGTTCCCAAAACGAGCCCAAAACACAGTGTTAAGACCATTATCATGGATATTGTTTTTTTACGCATTGACTATAAAATACTGAAATGACTTTTAACGATTTTATATTTATAATATGAATTTTAATACTATATTTTTTTATAGAAAATCTATATATATTTCTGTAAATAATAACTTTAAAAATTTCCTTATTAAGAGACTTCTAAACCACTATTTGCAAATATCCACTTCGATGACTACGGACATACCATCCATTAGATATGCCCAAAATATGTATACACATTAATTGAGTCATTCCATTTAATTCTATCTTATATATCTTATAGATGGAGAATTTTTGTATAATACTGTAGAATACTGTATATACATACTTTCTTTAAACCTAATTAATAACACCACAATCATGACCTTATATAGGAAGTGAATATTCTATACAATACTTTAAGCTGCTGCAATGCCAAAAGATAGTCAATAAACCGTCATGATGATGGACGTTCACGTGGGAGATAATAAAACTCAATCATTTTCTATTTGCTTCTGGTGTAAATGTATCAAACGAAACTATTCTATCTGTCGCTACTATTGAGTGAACTGTAATGTAATGTTATATTATGACAACTTTGATTTAATTTAGTCTGCGTCTTTTCTTTTCTACATTTTTCTCAGCGTAGAACCTTTCTAATTCATACTTTCTTAAGTCAACAAATTTTATTCCTTTAGCCAATATAGGATGGACACGTCTTATTTGCGTATACATTCTCTGACACACTTTACGATAATCCGGATGTCCTTGAGGAACTGTTCTTAATTCAATCATATGACAGGCTTCTCTCAAATTGAGTTTTATAAAATAGGGATATTTATATGCAAAATTAACGACATATTGTGCCTCTGTAGGGTATTTCTTTGAAATCATTTCATAAATCTCATTACATTTATACATACAGTCTTTGAAATCTTTGGCAATACCGAGGTTAATAATTTCTGCCGGAATATCATAGCCGTGTCTTGTAGAGAGTAACTGTCTTTCCATAGTAAGAATCCTGTGCCGATGTAAGTCACGAAACATGCCAAAGTTTGTGAACATTTCAAACGTGTATTCTACCATTTCAAATGCTCTACCAGGCCGATGTCTTCTATTAGCACGGAGTTTTGTATAAGTTTGAATTATCTTATGTCTATCCTCCGCAGGAATAGATCTAATATACTGTGTAATTTTTTCAAGAGATTGGCCGCTGGCCTGTTCGTATAGAATAGCAGAGGCCACGTTTATTTCGGCTTCACAATTATCTTCATAACTTAGCAGCTTTACAGAATGTGGATTTTTATCTGCTTTAATATTTTTTATATAATAGTGAGCAAGTTCACTGAGGGCGCTCCTTGTATCCGTTAGATAGGTTTGTAAAGCCTGCCCATACTTATCATTTGCTCTTCTTATGAATGCAGGAATAACTAAATTGAGTTCTGAATGCAGTTGACTTGCTAACATTTTTATTTCTTTCAAATTTGAAGCGAACATAGTTGATAGCAGATATTCAAATGCTCTTCCATTTCCAGTGATCCCCAAATTAGTAAGAGTAGATGCTGGCAACAGGCTACGGAGAGTATCAAGTGTCTTGGACTTGATTGTCGAATTATAGACTCTCTGTGCAGATTCAATATCTTTTTGACTTTTCAAATTACTATAGGCTGTTTCTTGTTTTGATATAAAATCGAAAAATAAGAAGCGATCAATTGGTTCTGTCTCAGAAATAAATTTCTGCATTGGTTGGATATTCTTGCTGTATATATCAAAAGCATGATCGCAAGCCTGGATGTATTGATCAGCAAAGGGTGACTGCATAATATTATCTTCTCTACAGTATTTATAATGGCCATTGATTTTTCGATCAAATGTCACATACCGTGAAGATTTTTCAAGATAAGAGAGCCCAATTCGATGGTCTTCAATTTTCTTTGCAGCAATATTTGATACCCATTCTAATGCAACCTGTGCTTCCCCAAGTTCTGCGACTGAATCATCTCCATATTCTAACAATACTCTTTCGTAGAATTCTTGTCCTCTGTTGGGATTTTTTATAAATTCATCTAGAAAGATGCGCCGCATGGTTTTATCTGTTCTAGAATACCTTGACATTAATGCTCCTCTATCTACCTGTCTAGGTGTCATTATCGCAAAAACTCGTCTATCAGTGTTGGAAAAATGAGAATTAAGAGCTAGTCTTTCTTCCCTCGAGAAGTCATCTCCAAATCTTATATTATTAGATAGCATAAATGGAATACTCTATTCTAAAGGAGAGAGTATTATATAGCATAGAGAATATATTTTGGCATTAACAGTTAAAATGCAAAGCTATAGAGACAAATAACAATTCTGTGTTCATATTATTTACTGCAATCTATTTCCTTCTTATCGCTATTTTTATTAGCCTTATTTCTATAATTAGTATAATGTATTCCCAGATCTGTTAGTAGACAGCACCAACAGCTTCTTTAACTTCATTAGATAACTCGCGATAGCCATCTTTATCTATAATAACTGCATTGATGTTATCGCCAGTACCTGAATTTCGTCTAATCGCGGCAGCAATTGCCTGTATTGCTATTTTATAAGCCTCGTTTACACTTAATGCTTCTTTGTATTCGGATTCAAGATAACCATAGGCTACAGGAGAGCCGCTGCCAGTAGAGATGAACTTTTCACTTGTGATTGAGCCAAAGAGATCAATGTTATAGATCTGTCCACCTCCTTTATTGTCATGTCCAGCCAGAATAATCTGGACATAATATGGAAAGTATCTTTGATTGAATAATACATTAGAACATAGTCTTGCAGCTGAATTTACGGGCATTATTTCTCTATTTGAAATCCTGTAGATGTTTGCATTGTAACGCATAACGTCAACAAGGTTCTGGGCGTCAGCCACACCACCAGCAATTGTCATACCTAAGTGTCTATCAACTTTCTGAATCTTCATTACGTGTCTATCGGCAATAAAGAAACCTGCACTTGCTCTTGTATCTGCAGCTAGAACTATGCCATCGTTGCACGTCAATGCGCAAGTAGTGGTTCCTTTCTTAATCTGCTCGGAGATATAGTCAGCGTATCTGGTATCTTGGAGATGCATATATAAACAGCACAATCAATACCAAATTTAAGCATTATCAATACCATTAATAGTTCTGCATATGATTATATTTGCGATATATCTTAATCAATCGGATGCCAAAGACGCTATTAGAGAAGATTTGGGATAGTCATGTAATACCTACTAAAAAAGAAAACAATGGCGGGCCATTTCTATTATATATAGATCGTCATTTAATACATGAGGTTACTTCCCCACAAGCGTTTGATGGCCTTCGTTTAAATTCTAGAAAAGTGAGGCGCCCTGATCTAACATTTGCAACCATGGATCATAACGTGCCAACAATTGGCAGATCATTTCCATTAGTTGATCAAACTTCTTCTGTACAGATTCAGACATTAGCGCAAAATTGCAGAGAATTTGGGATTACACTTTTTGATATTAAAAATCCAAATCAAGGCATAGTTCACGTTATTGGTCCTGAGCTTGGTATCACCCTTCCTGGGATGACAATTGTTTGTGGCGATAGTCATACCTCAACGCATGGTGCATTTGGTACATTCGCGTTTGGTATAGGTACCAGTGAAGTTGAACATGTTTTGGCTACTCAGTGTCTATGGCTAGATAAACCAAAAACGTTTGCAATTAATTTTACAGGTCGCCGCAAACATCTACATGCTATTACTGCTAAAGATATGATACTTTCCGTTATTAGAAACATAGGAACTTCAGGCGGTGCAGGCACTGTTATAGAATACAAAGGAGAAACAATCACCGAACTTTCTATGGAACAGAGAATGACTATATGCAATATGTCTATTGAAGCTGGAGCTAGAGCCGGATTGATAGCGCCTGATGAAATTACTTTCAATTATATCAGAGGAAGAACATATGCTCCACAAAATGAAGAGTTTGAAAAAATGGTTGATTTTTGGAGAGAGAATTTGAAAAGCGACTATCATGCATCATTCGATAAATCTATTACTGTAAATATCAATGATCTTGCTCCACAAGTAAGTTGGGGAACAAATCCTTCAATGGTCATTGATGTTACCAGTTCGGTTCCATACCCTGAAGAATTCGCAAAGGGTAATGAAAATGAGAGAAAATCTGCGTTACATGCTTTACGATATATGGGTATTGAACCCGGTACTCCTATTACAAATATTCCAATAGACCGTGTATTCATTGGTTCATGTACTAATTCCAGATTAGAAGACCTACTTGAAGCATCGATTGTGATAAAAGGAAGAAAGGTATCAGCCAAAGTTAGAGCAATGGTAGTTCCCGGTTCCCAACAGGTAAAAACGCAAGCAGAAAAGATAGGATTAGATAAAGTTTTTAAAGATGCTGGCTTTGAATGGCGAGAATCTGGTTGCAGCATGTGCCTTGGAATGAATTCTGATATCCTTGCATCTGGTGAACGCTGTGCAAGTACTTCTAATCGCAACTTTGAAGGAAGACAGGGAAGAGGTGGAAGAACCCATCTCGTAAGCCCAGTTATGGCAGCTGCTTCTGCAATCGAAGGACACTTTGTAGATGTGAGAGAGTGGTTATAAGAAGAGTAGACTCGAAAATGGATAAAAGAGAGAATTAAAATAAAGGAGTCAATTGAAATTATGGAACCTTTTAGAATTATTAAAAGCAAAGCAATTCCTCTTGATATGGTTAATGTCGATACAGATCAAATAGTTCCAAAGCAATTTCTTAAACTAGTTCAGAAAACTGGTTATGGTAGATATCTATTTTATGATTGGCGATTTGATAAAAATGGAAAACCGATAAGTAATTTTGTGTTAAATGATCCGAAATATGCTGGTAGGCAGATATTGCTTACGCGAGATAATTTTGGTAGCGGAAGCTCAAGAGAGCACGCAGCATGGGCTATTCTAGATTATGGATTCAGAGCAGTAATAGCACCATCTTTTGCTGATATTTTCTATAATAATTGCTTCAAAAATGGAATTTTGCCAATTATGCTTAGCCATAAGGAAGTAGACTTTATGTTCCTAAACGCCGATGATATGGAAATTGAAGTCGACTTATCCAACCAACAGATAATAATGGCGGGTCCAAAAATTATAAACTTTGAGATAGATGAATCCAGAAAAAAGAAATTGCTTGAAGGTCTAGATGAAATAGGAATTACATTACAGTTTGACTCCCAAATCGCTGAATATGAAAAAAGAAATAGTAAATTTATAGCATCGCACAATTAATTTTATTTAATGCGATAGATATCCAAGTTCTTGTTGTACTAGCAAAAGCTAAAAATGCTTTTGACAAAGACTCTTCGAGACTTGAAAAACAATTACAGTGATACTATAACATTCTTGAAGTTATTCTGTTTCTTTTACATGAGTTCAGACAAAATTTATAATCCCTTCAGTTCAGAGCACTATCAAATGTAAATACAATATAGATGCTAGGGCTTTAAGGAGATACTCGTAACCGGTAAAAGGTACATATAGTTTTAAAAAGAGCTTGAATAAGCTGCAGTCCATATCCTAACTGATGAAATAAGACCTCTATGACTAAAAAATCTTCGGGAATATTCTCGAACACGTTTATGCACAACTAAACGAATCACTAAGTCAAAAGAAACTGCTAATAGATTATGATGGATTTAGAATTCATCTTTATGAAGTAGACCTATATGTTATTTGATCTCTGTGGTGGTTATGTCCATGCATAATTTCTAGCGACTCCTATGGAAAGGATAGCATAGACCTCATATTGGAACTCAAACCTTCTGCTACTACTGTCATAAATGACATGAATGTGTAGCCATTATTCCCGATGAGAACAAAAACATTAACAGTTAAGAAACTATCTAAAAAGAGTAGAGCAATATCTGAAGATCATACTGACAGTATCTATGCATACTAAAAGAATTGAAGACTGCGATATATAATAAGTTTGATAATTCATTTCAGACATGAATTTCATTTGAGGCTCAAAAGTTAATAAGAGCATACATTCATGAATAAGGGCTAATCTTCAGCCCTAGAATATAGTAATGAGATTAAAGCAAATTACAGCGAAATATGAGAAATTATGAGCTATATACATATGATAAAATACTCGAATAAGAATAATCATTAATAGCTCATAAGAGTAGACATAAGAAAAAGATGAACTAGAATTATTACACATTATACAGCCTAGATATATTGCATCTATTTCATCCTATACAATAAACTCTTCATTTAATATGCCATTGTCATTTCTTCCTTAATCTTTTATTCATATATTTCAATCTTTATGCTGTATCCTACATTTGACTACATTTGATGCTTTGTAATGTTAATAGTTCTTTGGATCACTTATAACAAAAGTAAAAGTACATTTTATAACTTGGTAATAATATCATGATCATAATCAAAAACTTTTGGATTTAGTTTTTTTATTAACGGTATGTTATCATAATGATGGTCATCATGAACTATCTGTCGCATGAAAGTATCTGCTACTATTATTATTTCTTCAAAGTTATTGTTTACAATGAATAGGTCAAGGGATTCAATAAAACTTGGATAATTTTTAGGATTATTATGATTTGCCGATTTTTTGCAACTCAAATTATGTGCAGCAGGAAATATATCACTTATTTCTGAAGGAATAATCCCAAGAAATGGATTATAGGTACAAATCTGTGAATCTGGGAATTTTTTGGCCAGCTGAAGAAAGACTCGGGTAGAATAAAATGGATGAATATCTGAGTCTGGATATAATACTAATTTCTTTTTATTTTTTAACGATGCAAATTTGGATACTATATTTCTGAATCGCTTGGCCTCTGGTCTGTATTGATCTATGGGATCATAGAAAAAGACTGCTTTCTCTTTGAAGATCGGTGTTCCTTCCTCTATATATTCAAAGGTTTTTAAAAGTTCTACTGCTTCCATAAGTTTTGGATGTGCACGCGCCTTTTGCATTACATATTCCCACAATCTGCCATCCATTATAGCTTGTTTTACTGCCTCAACTTCTGCTTTCAAAATGTAGAGATTATGTTTTGCTACTTCTAATGTACGGCTGTCTCTATCCATATAAAATAACTCCTTGATAGAATAAGTAGTACAAATTGGACACTGACATGGAAGATATGAAAGGTCCTCTAATCTTGTAGTGCCATTTGAATGCATATAGCGATTATCTTTAGCATAGAGAATGTATGATGCTGAATCAAACATATCGCATCCTAACGCAACAGCCAAGGGAATTGTAATGGGGTGTCCTGCGCCAAAAAGATGTATTGGTTTTGCTGGAATAGCACGTTTAACTATTGCTATCATGTGTGCAAGTGTTGAAAACTCATATGCCTCCATCAACTCGACAGGGCTGCCTATGGCCATAAGATTGAAACCCATTTTGTCAAGTGCATCAGCGGAGTATTTTACCAAATCTGAATGTTCAGCTCCCTGTATTGGCCCTACCCAGATTGCACCATTTGTATCATCTTTATCGTACTCATTGCCTATGTTATTTTTGATTTCCTTGCTTTTTCTTCCTTGTATTGCATTAAGAGTTTCTCTCGCATTTTCAAGTGTCTGCTCTACATAGTCTTTAGCCTTTTCATACTTTAATCCGTATCCTGTAGGTTTATCAAGAGGTACTGGAATGTCACTTCGAATATCATTCTCAAATATCGCCATGACTGTGGGTTCAACATCAATAGAGCCATATTCTAAAACTTGGTATCCTCCAGAATCTGTCATTATCACTCCATCATATTTTATTATATCATGAATTCCTCTCTTTCTTGCTTCATCACCATAATGTCGTAAAGTTATGTATGCATTCGTGATGACTGCATTAAAACCTAAACTTTTTAGAAAGTGTGGTGTTATTGTCTGCCTTATTGGATGTATGACTGGAATAAACGCGGGGGTTTCAAGATTGCCATGGGGAGTTTTTAATTTACCTATACGGCCTGCCAGGTCAGTATATCTGACCTCAAAAGGCAAATTTACTTCTTTGTCTCCCTGACGAACTCGTCATATATTGCCTTTACTCTATCAGCCGCAAGTCCTGAACCCTCTTCAATACCTGTCTGTGTGACTTTGATTTTATCCATTACAATAATAGCTCCCACATCTTCCCTAATCCTTACTAAACCTGGAAATACTCTAGAAAGCCTATCTGATAAAGCTTTAAAATCAAAAGGCTTTTCCATGAGCTTTATCTGTTTAACGAAAGAACCGTTGAGAATTAATTTGAGGATTCCATGACCTTCTACATTATCAAGTACAACATCGAGTTTTTCATCAATACCAGTTAGCGTACCATTGTATATTTTTTGGTCAGAAGTTTCTATAGAAACTTTTTTGCCGAGAAATTGTACCGTCTCTTCGCCAAATTTCCGATTAAGTACCGCAGCCATAAATATTCTATGAGGATATGCTTTAAGTAATATATATATGAATTATAATATTTTATTTCTGACATTATGTTTTATAACTATTAAGAATTAGACAATTATGATGTAGTTAAGTTATTAAGATAGATTAAAAGTATATTTTAGGAAGAAGAAATAGATTAGAGAATTAATAGTATTCTAGAAATTTCTGTACGTCTCCTTTTTCATAGACCAATGAGAGCCAATCGACCATTCCTATCTTATGGTTTAATTTGTTTTGTAACAGTGATACGATTTCTTCGGCACTCTGTTGGGGCGTCTTTCCAGTTGCGTCAAATTCTATAACTTTGTTTTTTCCAAAGGTTTTCAATGCATCGTAAAATGAAATACCAAGGATTTCACTAGCTATGTTCTCTCTAATCTTCTCGGGTGAGTACTCTCTGTCTTCGAAAGTTTTTATTATTTCATAAGGTGAACGGCGCATAACTACAACAAGATCGATTCCATCTGGTTTTAATACATAAGGTACAAGATGTCCAATAATTACTAGGTCTCCTCCATTTTTTAATTCATATCTCATCAATTTCAATGTCTTTTTAATATCAACTTCTTTTCCGTACTCATCATCGTTTAGTAAGAAAGCATTATTATCGATTATTATCTTGTTAATATCAATTATTTTTAGACCTTCTAACTTCTCACATAAAAATCTCGTAGTTGTATGCTTTCCGACTCCTGGATTACCTGTAATGGCAAGTCTCATTTGATTTTTCAAGCGGCTCTTCTTCAGATCCTTTAGTTGATTCCATTTATATTTTAATTAACCAATAATATTATATCAACTTTTTATGCTATTTCAAATTACACCTATCATACTAGGCAATTTATATCAAGCGTGCTATTTCCGACCAACTTTTGTTTAGTATAGGTTTCATAATTGCTAAAAGTTAAACTAATATGAATAATAAATCTGCAATTGAACATATATCTATCAATATGTCTGAACCTATAGTATCTGTCAACACATATCACTTTAGTATATTATTACATCAAATGCTTGCTCAAACAGTACGTATGCATTTCGTTACTTCAGCAAGTCATTTTGCAATATGGAAGTAGGTCCAGATACAAACCCAAAAGAATAATTCTTTTAACTGACAAACAAGATAGAATTGACTTTTAATTTAAGTATAATATATAGCAATAAACTTGGATTGATTTCTACGTGATCAGTGGATGGACCTAATAATTGTATCTAATGCTGGAGATTCTTATAGAACTTTAAAAATTTTTTGAAGATGGTTGATACGTATCCAGTTGGAAATATATACCGAAAGCCATCTAAAATTTAAAAAAGGAAAGTAGTATCTGTGGCTCTTCTAGTGGAAGACGTCTAACCTTCTTCCCAGCCTTTTGAGAATACACCGTTCTTGTGCAATGGCACTGGTTGTCCTGCAGTATATTCCATCGGCCTCATCCAGAATATTGCATGAGTTGGACACACTCCCACACATGCACCATCTGAAATACATCGTTCCGGGTAGAAGACAAACGCCTTACCTCTCTTCCATCCTTCTACAGGTTTTACTCTGAGAACATCTGGACCGAGAGCAGTGCAAATCTCTACACAGAGAGCACATCCAATACATCTTTGTTCATCAACGTCTGGAAGTATAGCAATTGGCATCTTCTAATTCACTACAGCTGCATACGTTCGAAACTATTTAAACCCTATGCCAGTAACAAAACAGTGTTATAACAAATCGTCTGATATCAATCCCAATTAATTGCGTCATATTAAAAAGAAAGATGTTAAATACATCACTATCACAAACTGTGTCGTCTAACTTATGAATATGTCTTTATTAACCTATCGGAAACCTGTTCTATCTTCTAGGATCCTTGAGGAATAGTATTATTAACCCAAGCAATTTCCTTGTATTCAAAGTAAAATAATACAAACTCGGCTATTTTTAACTTAAATCTTCCATTAACATTTATGACTACTATTCAACTAAATAAAAAATCGAAAGAGTATGTATATCACTCTGTATACTCTATCATAAAAAATTACAATGGTAAAGCTACTAGAAAACGCATCGAAAAAGAAATTGATAGTAGTAGGTATGAATTGCAATACGCTATACTACGTTTAATAAAAGAAGGCAAAATTAAAAGAATTAGAGGATTTGGATTAAACAGAATTGAATACTATTATCAAGATATGATATCAGATAATAGTAAGAACAACAATACAGAAAGTATCAGATATTAACATTAACAATCATAACACTAATGGTTCGTTTTTTACTTCAACTGTATAATAACTTCTACACATTTAGTATGGAATATATTAATTCACTTCGTAGAATGTCTTATTAAATCGTCATCTGATATCTAGACTACTATATGAATACTTTATGAATATTCAAAGATATGATTGATGGAGGATAGACAACTAAATTCACTTAAAATCAAAAGAAAAGAAAAGAAAAGATAACTACAAATTAATAAGGTAAATTGCTCATTGGAATAGTGTAAAAGTGGGTAATCGATGACACTTTATTATAAATAAATAGTAATATTCTTACCTTAATAGCAATCCAAAGTTGAGTTAAAAGTTAGAGTGTAGCATGGATGAATAAGTTTACTACAGCTTTGAAATGAGATGCAAGCCGCTTATCAGTCGTCATCTTGGCATTCCTAGTCAAAGCCTTACTTCCCATAATCGACTATTTTCAGCCAACATTGGAAGGTTCTCTTTATAATGGAAACCACATTCATCGAGAAGTGATTCAAAATCATATCTTCCAAAATTTAATGATTCTTCTTTTTTTAGCCACTCTTTTAAATCTGCAACTATTTTGCTAGATATTTGAGGTTTTGTGTATACATACCAAAAATTATGAGCAGTCCGTAATTTAGCCAGTTGCTGTTTCCTATTTTCATCGGATAATAAAGAAGCTGTATAGAATTTATTCATCAATTCACTATTAACATCTATCCATGATGGTGTTCTCCATGAGGCTATCTTTTCGAATCCAAATTCCTCATACTCGCAACCACCATTTATCCCGCATTGGCCTCCAGTATCGAATGTTGTGATAATACAGCGTGTAGATCCCGCAACATATTTCCGGAAATCTACTCCTGGTTCCATCCAACCTATAAAGGCGACATCAAACATCTTTTTCTCAAATGATTCTATAGAAGTTGAGTAGATAAAATCCGGTATAGGTTTCTGAAAGGTATAGAAAATATCTCCATTCTTTTCGATCCCTATTGCATTTGGAATATATTCTCGTATCTTTTCAAGGAAATCACCGTATCCGCAACCTATGTCTATAAATCTAGGCGTATTGGAAATAGATTTTGAAATTGTTATTACGCGTATAACATCGACTTTGCGATAAGTGAAATAAGATCCTGCAAAAAAGGGGAATATATAACGTTCATGATGTGATTGTGGATTGTGAGCCTTGAATTGCTCATAGGCAATATGGGCTTTTTGCAATTCCTCAATTTTGAATGGCATGTATATCTTTTGAAAAGTCAGCATTAAAACTTATTATATTTTATATGGCTTTAATTAGGCAACAATTAAAGTCTTTAGAGAACGAGTATATGAATATAGATAGTTGGAACCATACGAACCCAAAAGGCTTATTAAGTTCCGGTATAACTTGGTCTTATGGTTAGGAAATTTGAAGATTGGTGGAATACTGTACCTGCAGATTTAAAACAGAAAGCTCGCCAGGGCGATGAGCAAAATAAGCCGTTGTTAAACCAAATTAACTATGTCCTTTTACATCTCCATTTAGCGGGAAAGCATGACGTTAAGCCATCTCATGAGGAGCTTAAGGACTGGTTGCATAGTGGTCAAGTAGATGTACTTAGG
>Ga0126310_10000061_pt1 | contig 28355 bp, 25 predicted proteins | sample Plot60_FD_92540 | JGI IMG/M metagenome (GOLD analysis project Ga0126310, IMG submission 92540) | Serpentine soil microbial communities from UC McLaughlin Reserve, CA, USA - Plot60 | ecosystem: Environmental > Terrestrial > Soil > Grasslands | place: USA: UC McLaughlin Reserve, Lake County... | reverse complement strand
TTAGATCTCCTAATGATTTTCTTTGTTGATCATCGCTTCTTATGAAAAGCTTTATAATAATAGGTGATCCTTTGAAAGTCCACTTTCCATTCTGCTTTACTGCACCCTCAGCCACAAGCGCATGAGCAATCATTTTCTCAGCAAGGCCAGGATTATATCTAAAGCCAAAGGATTCTACAGTATCAATAACATTTAGATAGTCAGGAGAATCGTAACCTAATGGATCAATTACCGGTCTAGCATAACCTTTCATTATTTCATTAGAAATAAATTCACGATCTATTAGATAATTCATGGCATACCTTACTTCTCTAAATTCAAATGGGTTAATGGTACTAGTATCTTTGCGAGACGGTGCTGGATTTATTAAAAGTTCGAATGATTGAGAGATCCTATCGTAGGTTTTAACATTTTGATTACTCTTTATATCAGATGCTACTTCTAATGGAATTCTAAAATAATAGGTATCAAGATTACCTGCTTTTAGATCCTCTAGCGCTACATTTTCGTCTAGATAATGAATGAATCGTATTTCGTCAACAAATGATCCCTTCTTCTTTTCATTTGTCTGGGCAAAAACAGCTACAGAATCCGAGCAATTTAGAAACACGGACAATAATAGCAAAGCACTTAGCGTCAAGGATACAAAAGACATTATTTGTGATAACAGTTTTGAATTCCTTTTTTATATCTTACTATTAATCCGAAAATAATTTTAAATAAAAAAGATGCTTTTGAAGTATATCTTATATTAGTCTTTTAGAGTTTTTGTACCAAATATCTAAATTGAAAAACTAGCAATATTACGTCATTTCCATAACTGTTTTCCATTTTAAGATCTCGCAGCCTATATGATAGTTTAATTCTAAAGACTATCTATCCAGTTATTAAAAAGCACCGGATTTCAAGATAATACCCTGTTCACAATTTCTTTTTATCTTTTATGCTAGCATGAATAGGCTATATTCATGTGAATACCAATCCAATATCTAACCGAATATGGCATTGGTAATAAATCAGTACTACTTCATCTCATTTTATATCCAGAGCTAAAGTCCCTGCATTTCCCCAATTTTCTTTTGAAATCTCATAAATTAAGATTCTTACATTTTCTTCCTTTGTTTTCATTATTCTTGCTGTCTCTCTAGTCAGCACCTGAACAAGTTCACGTTTCTGCTCAACAGATCTACCTTGGCTTATTGTAATTTGTATTACTGGCATATCTTCTTATTCTTAACCAGGGAAGGTAAATCAACAAATAAAAACATATTTCATGCTATGTGAGAGTCTGGTTTCAAGTGATTCTTTGGGACATTAAGACACTATTTTGCCTTTTGAATAGAAACAACGATATTAGTCAGAATTAGCTAAATAATATTGGTATTGAACTTTAATGCTACTAGACGACAGATGTCAGTATGATAGTTATAGTGGCATTATCGTCAGCAAAATAATTCTGGTTAAATGGAGTAAGTTTGTTCACATCACCGAATATATCATCTTCAAGAAACCAGACATTATTATTAATTTAATTATAAGCATTATACTCTATATGTATATGTACTTGATTACAATTCGCCAAGACCTAGATACAATATCTTCAATATTATACCGTACTTTCGAAATTCCACCGTTTAAAAGAAACTATGATACTGCATTTGGACAGATTGCTAATATTCTATACCGTTATGGACTAACAACAGAAAATACGCGGAATTTACGCTTCCGATTTATTTTATGTATGCAAGAGTTTTTCGATTCTATTCCTGAGAACCAATGGAAGGTAAAGGATCCACAATTTATCAAGCAATCTGAGGAATTTGCAATTACAAAATTTAGAGAATGGATAACACAACAAATAACATAAGTTAGAATAATGATGTGAATAAACTAAGCAGAAGAAGGCAATAACTTAACGAGTAATTTCAGCATTAAGTTATAAGAACCAACAGACTGTATGAGGATGAAAAGACCTGTTATAGATGTAATCCAGACGTCGACATAAAACTGGTTGAATTCTACGAAAGGTATAAAACTACTCTATTCCCTCTGTATATATGGTTGATAATACTACTACAGGTAAGGAAAATTCACCCATTGCAGAGTTTAGCTTCAAATATACGGAATCAGGAGGAATAACCTCACGTTATCTGCTAATTTCATTTGATTCAAAAACAAAAATACTTACCTCCTCAACAGACGTTAGTGGTGCCAACTTATCTCATAAACCTATCGCCGATTCAGAAGAAAACGAATTGAAGGACATAGTTGCAAAAAATGAATTCTTTAAAACAAAAACTGATTATCCTCCTGAAGAAGAGGATCCAAAATATATTTCATGTAATTTAACTGTTACAATGAATGACAAAGCTCATACAACTGGATGGACTGACGGTTCCAAAGAAATGCCAGATGGTCTGATGAAGATCGTTAATGAAATTAAGAAGGTATCTTCTAATGAAGGTCTGGTTTAGTCTTATTTCTTGTTTTTTGGAAAGACAACAAAAGTTGCTTTTTCACTTAATTAAAGTTAAAAATAACAACAAGCCCAATGATTATCTAGCTATAAATCCTGTTTTTTATCACTAATCAAACGAAACATCATTGATTCCCTTTTAAATTCAATGCTCCATTTCTCTTTTCTTTGATTCTTTTTATTATTGTATATCATTTATAGTACTTAATCATAGATAAGAGAAAGATGTTAAAATCATGGCAGTCGCAAAGTTAGAAATGTCATTGTTTCATTCAACACATTTTAAATTAAAACTTGGTATATCATATAAGATTTGAATTAAGAATTATCACCTTCCGCAAATTTCAGGATCAATATGTAGGCTGCTCGGACTTACTGAATATTCATTATTTTTTAATTAAGTCCTCAATTGTTGGTTAATCCAGCAACTGCAGATATTAAATCAAGTTTACAAAGGGCTTGGGGATAACTATATCATAATGCGGCGCTGACAGAGGGCGTGAGTGGATCTACAAATTTGTTTTCTTAATCAATGTACATTATAAAAATATCATTTGAAAGATAAGATCCACAAGTTAGCCTTCATCGGATCGGGTCACGTAAGTTAGAAATGCTAGATATTCAAAAGAAACTGATTACCCTAAAATGATAACAATGCGTACCGGATCTTGGAGATGTTGCTGTGTTAATAATTATATATGTAGATATTATAGGCACATTTACCAGCTCCAGAATAAATTGCACTAAATCAGTCTTGCTGAATTGCATTTCATTATGAGACATACCATAGAGATGAACAATAATAAACAGTAATAGTATTTATAGTTTGTAAACTACTACTTCTTGTATGAAATTTATAGAAAAATTTGTGGCTTTTTCTCTTGCAGCATTTCTTGTAGTGTTGATATCATCAATAGCAACATCCTCGTTTTTACTAATACAAATAGCCGAAGCACAGCAGCGAAATGGTAATCTTACAACTCCTTCAAACGGTAATCCTTTCGGAGGAGAAAAAAAGGGAACAATTACCCTCAACACTGATGGTTATACGGCAAACATTAGTGCCAAAATGGATAGCTCACCTACAAATGGTAAAGTATTTGAAGGCTGGTTAGTGGATGCTGGTGGATCAGGCTATCAACTAAGTTTAGGACAGTTCAATCCGGATGGTACATTAACTTTCAAACAATACATGGTTAATCCATATACGTACAAGCAGTTTGTTGTAACTGAAGAACCTGCTGACGATCCCGACCCTAACGCAGCATCAGCTATAGCAGGATTTGAACTTCAAAATCCGTTCGGCAAATAATATCTTTTTATTAATATATCAAACGCTAAACTGATATCTAGTGTTAGTTGACGGCTTATTGCTAATTAAAACTGAAGTTGCCTAGCTAAACATATGGGATATGGCTAAAACATGCGCTTTTATCATACATATTTCAATATAAAAGTGCTTCTTGTATGTTTGGTAGTATTATTATGGTTGATCTTTATAATCTTTTTAATCGTAATGCTGCCTTTCTTATCTTATTGACGACATCTGTTGGAAGATCATTCATACTTAGTTCACCAATCTTTAGCTTTTCCATTATTTGACCCACAGTCAAAGATTCTTTTTCCTTTCCTAGCACATTTATTGAACAAACTTCAAGGAGAGGATTTGATGACATATTTTTTCATTTAATACCCACATCAATTCTTCTATTCGAGTACGGATATTGATTAACCTAGCAGAATTTTCATTAATAGATATATTATTATGTTCAGAAAATGCCTTAGCTAACATTTTTGCAATCGTTTTAGACTGTCCTTGAAACATATCAATTCTTAATCTAATATCCTTTTCATTCCTCAATTGTTGAATGAGAATATCAGCAACTACTAAATATTAACTTGGCTTTTTAGGAAAGTAAATACAGTGACAGTGCTATAATCAGCCGACATGATTATGCTTTATCTTGTTAATTCCAGATATATAATATAGATCTAGTCATCTGGTTCATCCTTTTTTGAACAACGCTCATCATGATATTTTTTACAATGATGGATGGTCTCCCAGCAATTTCCATATAATTTACAACTTCTCCAGTGTTCTGATCTATATAACACTTAATGAATGAATGAATGCTATTTAGGCATATCCTTCCTATATTTTAGTACAACTTAGCTACATATAGTAATGGATAATCTTAATAGCTGCTGACTATTTTATTGAATTACATTGGCGCAAAAAAAAGAGAAATGACCAATCATTAGTCGTACTCGCTGCAATGGCAATCATGGGATTAGTAATATCGACAATTGTTGTTCTTGCTTCAGCAACTGCAAGTGAAAACAGCATGGCATATCCACAAAAAGAGTCTTATAACTATGAACCCCATGAAGTAATGAAGCCTGGTGAATATGCAGCTGGGACTGTTTCAAGTATACAAAATGATGAGAATAGCAATTCAACTTGGGTAGTTTCAGGTGTTTGGAAAGGAAGTTTGATAATGGATAAATCAAAGGAAGATATTCAAAATAATAATGCTACTAATTCAACATCTGCAATGACAACACTTAGTACTACTGCTAAACTCCCAACTGCAAGCTTCGAAGCCGTATTTAACATGATAATGACAAATGGTTCGGCTGTGCATAAACATTCAATCTATGACTTTATACTTACAGAAATGACTATGCCAGATAATAAGACATCAGTATTTAATGGAACTGCCACCATAACTATGAAAAACGTCTCTGTTCAAAGTGTTCCAATCAGTATAAAGATACTAAGTGGCAACATAATAAGCATATGGACAGATCCAACTAAGCTTAATAATCACTTTGGAGATATACCAATATTTGGGACAGTTATGAAGGACGTGATAATAAAGAAGTAAAGTATGGTGATAACACATCATAGTATTATAGTATTTCTTAGTAATCATCTGGCTGTTCCATTACGAACTACCTTTTTCTTATTATTTTGATTTTTGGCTATATGATAATACTCTATTGAAGCCAAAAGATGATTCATATTAGTACTGAGAATAGCTCTTACCACTTGATTAACAATGGTAATTAATCATATCCTAATGCCATCTTTATTCTTTCTCGTTCCAATTCTTTTCTATATTGACCTACAAGAACTAATTTTGCTAATGCAACTAACCAATAGTCATTATCTACTATTGACAATTGTCGAAAATGTATTTGAGATGTGAGAGAGACTTTTACGCATCTATCATCTATAGGAAATTTTGCTTTAGTTTTATGAAAAGAAAAATAGACAAAGACAAAGGATAGTGAAAAACCTTGAACTTTTTATATTGCAGAATATATAGCTTTAAAATCGTCCATGTTGTTTTTATGTTTTCTTCTTCTTCTCTGAATGGCATTCCATTGCTCCGTGTAAGTTTGTGTAACATCTTCAAGACTATTAGCAGAAAAAGCCATGACATATTCATATTTTTTCCCCCAATTTTGTTCGTACCAATGAGGATGATTAAAGGAAATTGGATAGTCTAAAGTTGAATCCAAATGTACCCATCTTCCATCTATTAGTGATTCATTCCAGCAATGGTCAAGATAATCATGAACAATTCGAGTTTGAAATGACAATGAATTCAAAATGGCACCAAAGAGCATAGACCATTCACTACATCTTCCTGTTCTTGTCTTTGCAATCACGAGGATTTCACCATACCTAGGAAATATTTGCTTTGATCCGCATCTATTACATGTATAGAGTTCTGTCTTTCGTAGTTTCCACTACTCGCCCCTTATCAACTGGACGTTCAGAAGCATATTACAAGTTATACACTTTGGATCTTTGGGCATCCAACTCATAAAGTCATTTTTGAACCATTGAAAAAGAGGTTTTAACAGTTCACCACTGTTCAATTTCAGCATTTTCTCAGGTACCAATTGTTTTATAGAATTGGCAATATTTTGATCGCAATACTGTTTTGATATTTGCTTGTATAATGTAAAAGTGTCTATCATTACAGAAGGAGAATGAACAAAATATTGGGCAGTTGATAAGTTGAACATATTAATTATACATAAATAAGATAACAAAGATGTCATTTATTAATTGACTTAATCTTATGACAAACAACAATATTGACTAATATCTACTTGTATAGTTTAAAGCTTTTCTCAGTAACGTAGAAAAAAGTTGGCGACCAGAACACACGATAAAGAGCAAGTTTCTTGTAAGCATACAATGAATATAGAATACCTTTTTCTGATCATGATCAAGATTCTATAGAAAAAAGGTTCTTTAGATCTTAATGAAGTATAGGAAAAGACCACTTCAAAACGTCACTGCAAAATCTGATAGATAAATTATGAGTTCTTAAAATACAGCGGGACTAGATGAATTATATTTCATTATCAGATAAGATATTCAGATATTAATCTTAGTATTTTGCTAACATTGTACTTATTATATGTCTTATTTATGAATTACAATAGGTTTCATTCTTTTTAGATTATAGCTATTTTGTATACCTTTTCCGATATAAAGTAATCTATGGCTTGGACATTTAACAAAAATTAGTCAAAGGATAGTTATACATATGCACATCTATAGTTTTATTTTACAACAAAAGAAAATATCTAAAAACATACTTAGAACATTCTAGAAGAAGAGACATATACAGTCACAAAAACATTAAACAAAGGAAGACAAAGAAAAGGAAGTTATTATCTATTGATAGATAGAAGTAGAAAAACCTTTAAAGAGAATGCTATATTATAGACTATGACATTAATGGTTAGGATTTATTGATGCCAATGACGTTAAAGAAAAGCTATCAAAAGCAAAATAATGATACTGATAATACAGATATCAGTAATAATAATGATCACAGCGCTAAACAACAAAAAAAGGACGATCTGCCGAGAGCAATAAAGATTGCAGAAGAATTACAACAGGAAGAACGAGAGTCAGAACAGGTAGAAATAGATCCGCATGAAGTATTAGAAAAGGAAGAAAAGATACAACCACAATCACAACAAGAATAAATTTAGTCAGATTGTATATAAATAAAAGACTAGTACTAGAATACTATCTCTATCCAATCCTGTGAAGGATCAGGTACATTATTTGCTCATATGGTACAAGAAGAAGGGTACACATTTCTTTGCAGGAATTTTAACAACATCAGGAGATACAAGTGACTAGCTTGTCAATCCAAATAATATATTCAAATCATGTATAATTATTCACTGAAATATTGTTGCAGTCTTAGATCATATTAGACTAATTGGGACAGAAAATAGAGATAATATTTGTGATTATTACAATGAGTCAAAATATACGCGAAAAGGTAAGCCCGTAGATCAATAAAATTTAAAGATGATAATTGAGATAGAGAAACTCTTACTCTAGCAGATTGTAGTCTATATAAGGAACTTACATATTAATAATTGAAAAGAAAAATAAATTAAAAATGTAATTATGATATTGGATTAATTTGTCTAAAGGACGATGTATATAAGGTTTAGTCACAGTTAATATTAGTCATAAAATGTTAAATTTCAGTAAATAATTGATAGAGATCATGAAGATTTCTGAACTATGTAAAATGATTGAAGATTCAATTCATACGGGTAAATATCCACTTGAGTACGAGAATAATAATCAAAGGAATCTAGCAAATTCAGTACAGGTTATAAACAGATCGGTTTCAGATGATCTTAAAAGTAGCGATATCATAATAGAAGTTAGAATACAAGATCTGTATACCATAAGCAATTATATTCCTAATATTAAGCATCTGCCAGGAGTGATTGAAATAGATGTTCTCGATTCCTTTAAAATGTTGTGTAGACGTTTAGAAAGAACAGATGAATCCAGCAATATCTCTAACGGTAAAAGGATCTCTTCTACAGACAGACTGCGTTAGCAAAAGTACTGCGAGAAAGATAGGACTTTGCTGGATCGAACGATAAAGGACATGGCGGTGGCGGCTGTGCTATTAGATATTGAGAATTCTCCTTACAAAAGAAGCACTCTATCTTGATGGAGCCCACAATCCTACTACTAAAATAAAGGTATATGTATTTACAATATATTGATTCCAAAAAATGTGAGGGAATTTTTCTTTCTTTGATCTTCTACCCTCTGATAGTTAGTTAGTGGTAAGCATCACCTCTTTTCATTCAGGGCTGCAGAAAATATCTTGATTTTCTTCTTTTTGTCTGCTCTAACTTAACTAATATCTTGGTCATTAATACACCGGAAATAAATCCACCAACATGAGCACTAAATGCTATTGGAAGTGCACTTACAGAGCCAATCACTGCAAATACAATTTGTATTATCAGCCAATAATAGGCCCTTGAATTGCCAGCTACAGCTGCTATGCCTAATACACCAGATATAGCTCCTGACGCACCTATCAGTACTACATCTCCATTGTGTAAGATGTAAGACGCTATAATACCATGAAATAAAGCTGCTATAATTCCTGATATGATATATACCAATATATATCGGGGAATTCCAATTGCTCTTTCTGCATATCCACCAAGATAAGCCAACGCAAATAAATTGAACGCAATATGTGTAATGTTAGCATGTATAAACATAGATGTGAACAATCTTGTCAACGATTCGCGTAGTGATGAGGATGATTGTGGTGGTGGTTCTGATGATTGCAGCGGTAGAGAAGACAATGGATTTTGCTGAGCACTGTCAGCAGGATTATTGTTATTATTTCCATTATCAGCCACATTACTCACATAAAAAAGATGATTAGGAATAAAGCCATAATTTTGAATAATTTGTGTTTGGGAACCTGATAATAGTCCTATGGCAAAAACTACAGCATTTAATGTGATTATGGATGCTGTGGCTATAGGAAAACGCTTTATTTGTATCATCATTGGCTAGACAACGATAGATAATAAATAACATAATTTATTGGATATATCGATTGCTGTGTTTTCATCTTGCAATCTCCTATCGCAGTAGTTATTTTAGTTCTTCCACCAAAGACATCCGACCTATTGAGTGATCTCACGGACTGTCAGATCAAGAGCATATAATAAGTTAATAGTTGGAGAACTAATAGAAAGTCAAGATACATAACGACCCATCCATTTGATAATGCCTATTTTTAGAGAAAATAATAATTAACAGCCTTAATTCTTATAAGCATATAAGTCATCTTATATAACACAAAACTATGAAAACAATAACGTGTCGTGAAGCAGGATTTGAGTGTGACTACATAGTAAAAGGTGAGACAGAAGAAGAGGTTATGAAAAATGGCGCAGAACATGCGATAAAAGATCATCATATGAGATCAGAAGACATAACTCCAGAATTCAAAGAAAAGGTAAGAGCACTTATTCGATCTAGCTAAATTTTTTATTTTATTTTATTTTATTTATTTTATACTTTATTATGTTTAGAACAGAAAATTGTCGTAGGTCATCATATACAGCTTCCATGCTTATATAGGCAAATAATATATAATATGATTGTTAAAAACTCTTATTTATGATATATTCTTGATTCCAAATATAATTAAATTTATCTTGCTGCCTTCTTACACCAAATTTTATCTGGCAGAAAATTATATGTTGTATTTATGAGCCACTTTTACAGTAACGATATTATCTTTAGTCCAGATTTATTAATAGTTTAAATGATGTTTATAACAAAACGCCTCAAGCTTGTTAACTAAGTAGTCGAAATACTCGTTTATCCACTAAAGACCATATGAAATGTAATAGTAATTATTGGCTATCACTTATCACAGCAAAATCAAATAATTAATTATATGGCATTTTACAATATTTTATTTTTAGAATTGTATTATAGAGGGATCTATATCTCTTAGAGTAAATTGAGCTAAAGATATGTCCTCGCTTAAAGCTGAAAGGATAATAAAAATATGATTGTTAGCACAAATCTAGAGTGAAATTTTTGAAGAACTATTATGATACCATGAAAGATTGGAAAATAACGTTAATACATGTTTAGGGTTGGCACTTCATGTTATTGATTTAGATCTATAAATACCAACCTATGCCATGTACTTTTTTGTGTGAATCAGAACAGCAAGTCAATAAAAGAGATATTCAGAATTCAACAGTAGAACTATGATAGTTTTATTAATCGATTTATTCACATATATGTCTGCCTTATCTTATCTAATTATATATTTATGCCGATAATTTATATTGCTATATAGAGAACTAGGAAAAATCTTTGATACTGTTGTTGTGTTCTTCTAGAACAGCTGACGCCTCATTCATTATGTGATCCGTATCTTTATTTTTAGATGATCCAACAATATTCATATCTATAACATCTATTTCATTATTCTGCATTGAATCAGATAATATACTGTCAGTAAGCATCTGCATATAGTTTAGTTCCATATCTGTACTAGGCACTAATCTTTCAAAATCTGATTTTAATCCTTTTACTGGACTCATTGCTGGTTCGAGTATTTCCATTATTTCACCTAAATCATGAATTGTAGAAATTCTCATTGATACCTGTTCCAACGCGATTCTTGCTTGATTTAGTGTTCGCTGGCTTTTGCGCAGTTGCAATAACTCATTTGACAAACTTTTTGCATAAATGGTATTGCGAGTTTTCACAGCATCAATTACTTTATTAAATATCTCTTGTTCCATTCCTTTCATTTTTGCGATTTTAGCATCTAATTTTGAAATTTGCAATTGCGTTTTGTTCATTACATTCTCAATTCTTGGCTTTAATGGTAGTGATTCTTTCAATTCCTTGTTTGTATAATCTATATAGTCCTTCTTTTTAGTCCAATTTGTAAAAAAACCAGTCATGAAAGTCTAGAGATCTACTAATATTTGCTAATTAATTACAAAGGTATAACTAGATAAGCTAGAAAGCTAATTACATCTAAATTTTTAACTAAATCAGATACTTCATCCTTGTAATTTTTTAAGAGAGGACAAATTATATTCTCTAGAACCTATGAACCATTATTTTAACGCTATCAGACCTAGATTATAAACATCAACTATTATGTTCTCAAGTATACCGGTTGAAAGATCTGGAAATAAGTTAACCAGGAGTAGATGTAGTGGATAAATAAGAAATAGGATATAATTCAAGGCGAATGATTCATACGTTATGAAAAGCAATGCATTGATATTAATAAATAGCAGCTGATGGATTAAAGTATAAGTCAAATTCATCCACTCTCTTATTTCCGGCTGATTTATATCATGGTCATTTTTATCATAGAAAATCCCAAATAATAGATTCTAATTCAGTATATGCAGTGGAAAGCAAAGTCTGTGCTTATTGTGGCAAAACATTTTTAGGAGAAGGGTGGCCGCATATAGAAGGCGACTCTAATAGAGGTATTTTAAAAATAGAACATTTTTGCTCTGATGAACATAAATATAATTTTTTAACTTCTGAATCATGAGCGAAATTTGTTTCTTTTTGTTCCAAATCGTCTGACTACATCTAAAGTTTAAGTAGTGAGGAATTTGTGAAAATGGTTCATCATATGTTAACATATTTCCTGCATGACTTCTGTATTTGCCGATAAGTATGATAAGATTTCTAAACTGCATGACATTTTATGAAAGTAAACAATATTAATATATTCAAAAATATTCAATAATATATATCATCAAAACTGAGTCTAGAGTTTGCTTATTTTTATAGAATATATAATTTATTGACTCTGTTCATAACTATAATTATCATAACTAATAATTATCAGGCTTCAATTCTGCATTGCATTCTTTTTCTATCCGCTGCTTTAAGCCCAAAATATATTTTACAAAAGATAAAGACATTTTCAAAATCATAAATCTCTTTTAAAAGGCATTTTCTCTTATATATTCTCAATTGCTTCAGAAATTAATTATATCTTGAATTGTAAGTAATGAAATCTAAATTGCAGCTGCTCCTCATAATATTGTAAAACCTTTATTTGATTCTTTAGTTAGACTAGGATTTAGAAATAGATTTATACTTTTGAAAAGTGTGCATGTGTCTTTGTAGGTTGTATCACAAAATGGTGAGATTAATTCAAGCAATCGTCAATAAACATATCTCCACAGTCCAAAAATGCCGCAAAATATTATCTAAAGATGGTATAACATCACAGGAGCTAGTTATCGAAAGGTTAGATGGGCTTTTTGATGGCATAACTGCAAATATCAAATTACAACGTACCGTATTAGCAAATATTGGACATACTGTAACTATTGCAAAGAATTTGGATCAATATCAGTTTATTATATGCACTGAAATTCCATCAATGCATGACAGCAATCCGCTCAAATTACAATTGCAAAAATATAGAATAGCAATAATTGCATCATTTGTAAAATTAGCTCCTTTATTGAGGAGCCTAAATTCTGATAAGGATTTAGAGAAGTGGAATTCTTTTGCTAACATTTTGTTAACTGAAGCCTCAGAAACTGTTGTTAAGGCTAGAACAAATCAAAAAGAAGTCAGAAAATCATATAGTATTAATGTCAGACTAAAAGAGGCACTGGACTTTTTTGGAGTTCCAGAAAAAGAGATTGATCATGAGTTAGAATCAATGTATTTTGCCTCGTAAGTAAAAATCTCATATATCATTTAGATTAGCTTACCAAAGAAATTTTGTTAGTTATTAATTATTTGGTAATAATACTAAATTATGGTTGCATTTTCTAAATATATACCTATAATTACTACTGGAATATTTGCAGACCTTTTTAGCATCTCGCTGCTGCAATTCTCTGCTGTAATTCTCTAGTCAGAAAAATAATAGAATACAAAATGAATATCAAATATGTGCTAGAATAATGCAAGTAAGGATTAAACCTGAACTAAAAGAATATTTACAAATGGCAAAAGTTCTATAAAGTAGATGTTTTCTGAGATGCTAGATATTTTACTGTTTACTAACCGCTAAGAAAAAATCTCTTTTATTAAAAACTTGAATTAATTAATTCACAACACAAGGGCAATATAATGGACAGATATACACAACTATTTTAAGTCTTTTATATTTTTATACGCTGATGATGCTTCCCTTACTGCTTCTTCAGCCGTATAAAGAGTGCCTGTCTTTTTAGAAGATGCAACGGTAAATTTCAATTCTTCTATTAGAGAGCTAATTGATTGGAGCATTTCTCTTATTGCAGAGATTATCTCGGCGAAGTTTTGAGGACCGTCTTGTGAGTCCATAGTCTTTCTGACTGACTTAATAGTAGAACTTGCTTCATCAATAATTCCTGTCTGCTTAATTTCTTTCACCATGTTTTCAGCTTTCATAGACATATTATTCACAGTCTCAGCGGCCAAGCGAAGATTTTCTATATTCTTCACCATCTCTGGATCCTTTAGTGATTCTATTATAGAATGGGCCGTTTTAGCAGTTTCTCTAATTTTGTCGAGAGACATTTGCATTTCTGGTGTTCCAAATTGACGTATGATTTCTGCTGCGTTAGAAGTAGTCTCCTTTATGTCACTTAGCTTCTGTCCCATCGTATGAAATACAATTTTAGTAGTTAATTAGACTCTGCAGAAATATTATATATCAATTATCTATAACTAGATTATTTATGAATATTCTATCAGTCAATATATATATAAAATAACATCTTGTATCCTAAAGAATTTTCTCTGGAAAATAATTCGTGGGTTCATTGTTTAATCGGCAATTGACAGAAATGAGAAATTATAAATAAAATAAGAGGTAGAAATCATATTCAATCTCTCCATGATACAGGTACACTGCTAACTATTTCCTTTTTCAAGAGTGACATATACTGGAGTCGAGTTGAAAAAGATGTCGAACACAGGTGATCGCTTGGGGCCCGCTCTATAAGTTCTCTCTGTTTTTCCTCTTCTGTATATGACCTGATCTGAACATAACTTGGATTTTCCCTGTCTATTTTTGATCTTCTCAGACAAATTTGAGATGCCGTTGAGATTGAGGTCAGTTGTTAATCTTGATTCTATTTTCATATAGATAGATTCTTTATGCAGCGGTGGTATACATGAGGCTCGTTGTTAAATTAATGTTTGATAGAGCAAGTGCGTGCTCAACTGGATTGACTCCATTATCCTCTTCTATCATACTTCTGGTTCGTCTTTTCTCAAACACAAAGGATTGACTTCTACTGCAGGTTAGGCAAGTACCATAAAAATAGTTTATCGTTGTATAATTCTGCGCATCGTTGATCCATCGGTCATCGGCATTGAAATCTATTTAGGAATGCTAGGGTTCCCTTAATGCCTTCGACAGTTTCAAAAAGCTTCTCAGCATTACTTCATTTACAATTTTTTCCACAGTCAATTTAAAGGAATGTATCATTTTCACTTATATAATATCTCACAAGTCTGTGTTTATAACTCCATTCTGACAGATCGCATTTTCAGAATATAAGATCCTACTCTTAAATTCAAAAATATAGGTATTTAAACTCCTAATATTATAGTCCACAGCTGTCAAATACTTTGAAGTTTAGTTATATCGCTAAAACAGCAACTCTTATTGGTCTGGTAGTAGTTGTATTAGGAAGTATATTTATTCTTCAAAGTAAATCAGTTGTAGGACCGACATCTTCATTTATGTATAGTAATTCTGAATGGACAATCAATGGTTATATTATCATCATAACAGGGATAATCATATCTGCAATTGGTGTCATATTATGGTGGCGGGATCCAAATGAGGATGCAAGCATCCATAGAATTTGACTCCTGCTTCATTTTGATTATACCATTATCATGTATTCTTCACCTAGATTTTAAGAGTATTGTCTAATGTAGATTATTGGTTCTGAGTCGATTAGTACTATATACGCATACATTGTTGTGTTCAAGAAGCAAAATAGCATTCTGCTATGTACAAATATAATGTAACATTTTCCCTTTTAATAATTCAGCTTTTACAATTGAAAACCATGAAAATAAGGATTTATTTTGTTCAAATGCTATACTGAGACATTTCAAAGACGATATAATTAGTAGATAACATTCGGATAACTTTATATGCAATTTGGCATTTCAAAAATTGTTATTCCAAGCAGTAATGATGATTAAATTAAAAAAGAAGATATGTTATTTAATAGCAGTTTGACATTTATTCTAAAATGTGAAAATAGACATAATTCAGATATTTACCTCTGTAACAATCAATGAATATTATTATGGATTTAAAAATGCAGAGAGATATCATATTATCACTAGTAAGAATTTTGTTGATGAAGATGCAGAATTTCGTTCTTCCAGCATATAAAGTAATTAAAGTAGCGAATGAACAAATGCTCTACGAGTTGATATTATAATGTTGAATGTGGGTGTAATAGAATATGCATGTGATTGATAAAAAAATATGAAGAAATAAAAAAATTAGGCGATAATGTGAAAGTATTCTTGTTATGATAGTAGAAGTAATTTATTATAAATTGAGTAGAAACGATGGATCAAATATATCCAAGTATAAATAATCCCATAGCGGTGGCCATTGTCAAACCCCAAACAACCTTATTCCAATCAAAAATTTTCTGTCCATCTAATACACCAAACGGCATTAGATTGAATAGTGCAATCCAACCGTTAAATGATGCACCTGCTGCCAGATATGGGTAATATGGATAGTAATAAGACGATAAGGCTAGGAGTACAAAACCCATGACCAAGTTTGTCAATGGCCCAATAAATGCAACTCTGCCAAATCTGTTTCTATCTGATAATCCAACCATTACAGCACCAGGGGCTATAAACTTGAATGGCATAATTGGTAGTGCTGATATTGCTGTTACTATAAGGCCATATATCTGGGCTCTAAATTCTGCCCAGCTGCCGTAAAACTGAGCTAAGAACTTATGAGCTAATTCATGAACAAGGAATGCGCTAATAAATATAGCTAAGAATTGCCAAGAAATATATCTGTAATTGTTTAATGAGAGACCTACAGCAGTAACTAACAAGGCAGCAACAGATAAATGCAGTAATTCAGTTTTGGATGACTTTATTCTTATTGCTCTGGATATCGAATTCAAAATACTGCTACTCCCATTTCCAACTCCATGTGCTTTACCTAAAAGTACATCCTTTCTTTTCTCTGTGTATTTGTCTATAAAGGGACATGAATGATTAATGGGATTTCTATGGATATTACAAAATGATTCTTTACAGTAATTACATTTAAACGGAATACTTTCGTTTACTCCGCAAGAATAACATTGAGACATGGTTTATCTCCTACTATTACCATACGCAACAACAACCTATGTTCCAGTAAATCCGAGCCTGCCTATATCCTTCTATGTATTTTAAACACTTTGCATAATCGTTGATGATTTTAAATTGACAATAAGAATATGGAATTGCTGTTAACAAAGTACCATTTGAGTTAATTTGCTTATGATTGCACAAAGCCTTTCTTTCTCTTCAAACATATATAACAAAATGCATAATTAAACCATGGGGCAATTTTTCACATGACACTGATGGACAGTGATGGTTATAAGAATATAACTTTATTATATCTTATAACAAGTCTTATATTTTTGAATTATCTAATTCTGATATAGACCCATAATAATAAAAACACCATCTATAAAATCATAATTTTAGTCATAAAGCGATACCGATCTCTATAATTTTCTTGAATTATAGAGAAATACTAAAACCTTATAATCAATACTAGGAATTGTGTGGCACTTTGTATAATCAAGAATGTTGTAATATTGAATATATCCCACAATTAGTAGTTGGTAGGCAGTTGTCATTCAGATAATTAATAGTCCTTCTTCTATGAACTTTAGAGATATGTCTATATCGCTAAACATCTACTTTTATAAGGAGAGAGAAAACATAGTTGTATTTGAAACAAAGAAATAGAGTACACTTTTATTCTTTATTAGCATAGCAATAATATTGTCGCAGGTACATAGTATAAAGTATGAAAAGATTTAGCCAGTTCAAGTTAACAAAAGGACTTATTTTGTTATTTGTTGTTATAACAGTAATTCTTCTTTATTACGCTTTTCCAGTTTATTATTATGATGCGTTACATGTACAAGCACAACTACAACAACAACCATCACAACAACAGCAGAAGTCACCACCGCCAATAATAGGAATAAAGATTACATCACCTAGTACAGGCCAACAAGTGCCAGTTGGCCAGCTTACCATTTCAGGAACATCTACAGACAATATCGCTACTGATTGTACAGTATATTCTGATTGGAATAATACAAAGCCTTCACAAAAAGCTATAGCAACTGGTAGTGGTGGAGTAAATGATTATTCCACTTGGAAATACACGTATACCAACAATTACCATCTTATTACAAACGGAACAAACAATCTAACTGCCAAATTATCTTGTCTTAATAATAGCAATGCGACTGCTAATTTAACAAAATATTATAGTGTAAATGTTATTGGAGTAAATTTTGAAGACAATAGAATGAATGTGAATGCAAATTATACTATTCCGCCTATAGTGAAGGTGCCATCACAACCAATAATAGTTGAAGCCAAAACTCAGTCAGGATCTCTTGTTAACTATAATGCATCTGCAACTGATAATACCGATATGTCTATAGTACCAGTTTGCGATCCACCTCCAGGTTCCGTTTTTTCATTAGGCAATACTACAGTTAAATGTAGGGCAGTCGATAATGATGGTAATGCTGCAGTAGCATCATTTACTGTAATAGTACATAAGCCTACTTCAACTACGACAATATTCACAATCACCGAAACTGGTACTTATAGTGAACCTACTAATCTTCCAGCAGTTGCGGCCAATGACGTCAATTCGTGTAACCAAAACCTAGCAATTTCTAATAACGCCGTTGGAGCAAGTGGTAGTGAAGTTGAAAATCCACCTTCAAACGTAGTAGATGATAATCTTGGCACTCGGTGGTCAAATCTAGGTATTGGCTCTTGGATTGAGATTGATTTAGGTGCACAGAAGACCATTTGCAATGTGGAAATCGCTTGGTATAACGGTAATGAGCGACGATATAATTTTGTAATATCAGTATCAAACGACGGAAGAACTTTTTCAAATGTGTACGAAGGTACAAGCAGTGGTAAGAGCACTTCATCGGAAAGATATACCTTTTCTGAGCTTTCAACAACGAGATATCTAAAAATCACAGTTAACGGAAATACCGATGTCGATAGCGATGAAAAAAACTGGGCAGCCATAACAGAAATAGATTTAAATGGATATGAAGTTAGATCTACTGGGATTAAGCCTTCCTCACCCAGTATTATAATGCTAAACATATCAGGTGTCTATGAACAGAGCAGTGTCTCATCTGGTGTCGGCGGACCGAAAATAGATCCGAGTAAAATAGAAGGAACTCTTGCTATTATTAATTCTACAACAAACAAAAAGATAAATGAGTTCGATCTAGCACCCATTAATATTGCAGTAACACAACTCTCTAAAAAGATAACAATTATGACTCAGTTAGATGATCCAATTACATCCGGTACTGTTAATGCCACATTGAAGTTCAAATCGCCTATTGATTTTAAAAATGGCGGTAGTTATAGCAGTACAGCAACAGGTGCAAATATACTCACATCAGCGGTGGATGGAAAAACATATGATACCAAAGGAACTGCGGAAGGAAAAATTACTATTCATACTCCTTGAATGAGGATTGTGTAATTATAATAAAATTGAACATTCCTTTGATCTGTCCTCATTTATAATCCTATGAACTCCATTCGATTATAATAATAAAATAAGACACTAAATTGTGCTGTTGATGAAAAATAGCTAATATTTATAGGTCTTAAAAATGCATTGATAGCCAAGATATAAAGATATATAGATATATATTATAAGTAGTCAAGGAAAAATGGAACTACTTTAGAAGGAAGGCTCCATATAATAACTTTAATATAATCGATTCCATGCCCTAGCAATCATTTTTCATTATATAGTCTAGATGATAGAGCTTAATTTGAAAAATAGATAATAGTGTGTTAGCAACAAACCATGATTTTCTTCAGTTTTTAGTCAGAATTTTTTCAATGGCTATCATTTGAGTTGCTTAACTTACTAACCTAGTAATCAGTACTGTTTCTTGTTATATAATATAAGGATAATATCTTTAGGAGCCCTGAAGTTTTCATCTTATCTAATCACTGATAGCATTCTTGTTCATATTAATAAGCCAATGTATTTCCTGGTAGCATTCAGTACACATTTCCTTACCATTTGTGTGATCACACAAATATATTTTGTCAGTCTCAAGCTGACATCTAGTACATATTTTTGACAATAGTATTTTTCTATAATGCCGCATTAATCAAGATTTATCTATAGCTGTTGTTAATATACTGATAGAAGTACAAGGAAAGATAGTAATATCACGGACCATTTACAGAAATAATAATAATAATAATCGGATCTATTTGCTGCCAGCATAGCAGACATATAAGCTTATCCTAGAGATTTAATAATTTCACGATCAATTAATAGAAGTTTGTTAACTATACTTTAAAAGAATCTTAAATATGTCATCATTAACAAATATTTAAAAATGCTCAAGAATGCTCCAAGAGGATGGAAAGTAAATGCAGAAAAAAAAATATGTTCTAACAAATTTATTGAACTATATGAAGATACACTCGATTTAGAAGGACAAAAGAAAATATACATCAGAGGAATTAGAAGAGACTATTCCACCATTGTACCCTTCATTTCAAAAGACAAAATACTTATAATTAAAAGTTATAGACACCTAGTAGACTCTATTCAACTTGAAGTACCGTCTGGTTATATAGATGAAGGAGAAACACCTAAAGAAGCAGCAATACGTGAGCTTAGAGAAGAAACAGGCTACACTGCAAAAGATATGATATCAATAGGTCATTATACACTTGATTATTCGATGTTTGAGCAGAAGGGAAATCTCTTTATTGCATATGGTATGACTAAAGAAGGACATCAACGCTTAGGAATAATGGAAAAAATAGATATTGAAATAATTACTATAAAAGAAATCAAGCATCTACTTTTTGAAGGAAAGATCCTAAATGCAGCATCTATTGTTGCATTATATAGAGCATTACATTTTCACGAACAGCAAATCAACTAAGATTAAGATTTGAATGCTATTTCGGGACCCTGCTGAACAAAAAGAATGTAAGCTGAAAAACTTAGAAAGAGTTTCGTTAATCTTTGTTTAATGAAACTATCTCTATCCTTAGCTTTTTATACTATTTTTTAGACTCTTTGAACGTATCTTTTGTAACGGTGAAACTTTTATAGACATATTACTGCTGACAAGTTCTTTAACCGGAGGCCAATTTACGACAAATAAAATTAGATTTTAGCTAAAAGGATACAATTATTTATCAGTTGTCAGTCATGTCATTTTCTATGTGTTTTTTATTTTAGAGAATATGATTATAAGATCTTACGCTATATGAATGATAATCCTCAATTATAATATCTAGATATCGGAGCGAACTTTAAAATTGTGTTTTATTATTTTAAATACCGATGACATCAGAAAGGATCGTATCATTTCTGCCCAGTGCTACTGAAGTATTATATCAACTAGGCGCAGGGGATCTACTAGTTGGTGTAACTCATGAATGCAAGTTTCCTGAAGCGGCCAAAAGAAAACCTAGAGTAATCAATCCTTCTTTTAATCCTGCTAAAATGAACAGTAAAGAAATCGATGATAAAATTGCAGAACTGATGCAATATGGCAGAGACATATATGTAATAAATGATAAGATCTTAAAAGAAGCAAAACCTGATCTCATTGTTGCTCAAGGCGTTTGTGAAGTTTGCTCTCCATTTACTAAAGAGATTAAGAAGGCTATTTCCATACTAGATTATGAACCAGACATTCTGATCCTTGATACACATGATCTAGATGATATTTTAATAAGCATAATGAATGTGGCAGAACGAGTTGGAAGGATAAAAGAAGGTAGAAAATTAATAGATTCATTGCAAAATCGCATTGATAGCATAAGAATGAGACCCAAAGAAAATAAACCAAAGGTTCTTTGTGTTGAATGGATAGATCCACCCTTCATTGCAGGTCATTGGGTACCCCAAATGATAGAAATGGCTGGAGGAATTAATGGATTGGGTTCATCTAGAAAACCATCATATCGTATAGATATAAATGAAATCATAAAGTTTGATCCAGATAAAATCATTTTAATGCCTTGTGGTTTTGATATTGACAGGACATTAATTGAATTCGAACAAGTTAAAACTAGTAATGAATGGAAATCCCTATTGTCTGATCAGAATATAGAAATCTTTGCTGTAGATGCAGGACAATATTTTAGTAAACCTTCACCAAGAATAGTAACCGGGCTTGAAATCTTAGCAAAAATAATCCATCAAGATAAATTCATGGATCAATTAGTACCAAAAGATTCTTTTATAAAAATACAATAAGCAAATAAATCTACTGGTACAGTAATGATTATCTTTACATAAAGCACATATAACTCATACCTATCCATACTTTTTTTAAAAACAAGGAAATCTTTTCTTAATGGATAAAAGGTAAATGTAAAGTCTCTTTTTAACTATTATTATGAGTAACAAACGATCAGTTGTTTAAATATCGAACAATAACATACAGATAGCCATATCACAATATTAAACATACTATTTTAGCTGGATATTAGGTATGAATTAACTGTTACAGATGCAGATTTGATATGAGAAACTCCAATTATCTAATATTATTTTCCTTCTTATTTACTTGAATGCTTCTGTTATACAAAAGAGTAATCATTTTCATATCTAAAGATATTTATCAAAGTGATTATCGAATTATATGATATATATATATTATCACATGATATGTATTCAAGAATCTATCTTTTGTCTGAAGGCAGATATCTAATTCTTTGGTAGTAGTTGATTAAAATCCAACAAACCCTTCGATTTTAACTATATGATTAAAATAAAGTGTTTAAGTTCTGACATTAGGTAACAATGACTGTTTTGTAATGCAGATTCTATAATATTCTCTCCTTTTGAAATTCGGATATTGTCCGGTTAGAAGATATAATAGATAACTATTGTAATGATAGATTATTTGCATCCAATATTCTGCAAACTCCTCCTCTTTTGGATATATCTTTCCAAACTTCCGTACTCAGAATATTCGGCTCATTAAGGTTCATATGCTATTAACCTTCAAATGCATGGAGACTCTATAAACTTATGATATTTTGCTATTAGTATGTTGGTTTATTAATAGTGTAAATCTAGCCGTCTCCTATTTTTCTTTGATAAACAGAACCTTTACCTATGGCCTAGTTATTATTTCAAATAGAATGATTAATTGGTTATTAGAAAGATTTATTCTATCTGCTCTTAAATCATCATCAGATATTCTTGAGCGATAACACTCTAACTGATAATGACCGCAGGAGGCTAATTAGGGATTGGTTGTGGGAGATTGAACAAGAGTTAGATGAAATAAATTCTACTTCACTTAGTGCAGAATCCAAAGATAAGATCAAGGCCTTCTTAAATCAGATTGGAGAGATTGTAGTTGTACAGGAAGAAAAGAAGATAGAAGATGAAGAAAACATATAGAGGAAGTAATTATCCACACTTCTGCAATTACATTGTAGACTACATACGGTGCTTCTTTTTGGATATATATTGTTGTCCTTATATTTGTATACATAATCTGTCAGAATCGGGAGTTGCCTAACATACTATTCTTTTTCACTTAACTTACAGTTAATCTCAATCCCAACAAGAAATAGACAGGTTATACATAGATAATCCAAATATTACTATCAATACAATCAGACATTGATAATTATATCAGTAAAGTAGACCTGTCTTAGGAAGCAATGATAACTAAGAACCAATTTCTTATAAAAAAGATTTGCATTTGACGGATTCGATGCACATACTCGATAAAGGTTCTTGTATTTTCTCAATTTTTTTGAAGTACTCTGGCAAGCAGTTGATAAAATAGCGTTAAATGAAATCTGTGTAATCTTCTATCAAACAAACAAGATCAAAATATTATTGATAAGAAATGCGGCAATGAATACGTAATGCAAGCTCCTTAGACTCGAGTAAAGGATCATGCAATGCTCGTTGAATAGATAATTGAAATGATAGATGACAGGACATAAAGCATTTAGTTTATCAATGGCAAGCACTGGAAGTTAGTTTATAACTTCTAGATTACGACATGAATCTTGCATGGAATAAAGCAGTTTGCTTAAAAATAAGAGTTTAAATAATAATTCTATAAATCCTAACCAAAGAAAGAATTGTGAATTTAAAATTGTACTACAACTAAAAATTTAACTGCTATTTGGAATTTTATCCAACAATTCACAATCCACCTTGCCCCTGTTGTGGATTTTACTATTTAGAGAATTTAATTGCTTTCATAATAAAACATGCTACCACAAAAAAAGAAATAACATAACATCAAGACAATGCAAAAATGTAAAATACTGACATTAGTCAAATTTGCGATATATTGATAGGTCGGTTCTTAATATATTGACACGTTGTTAAAAAGTTGGAAGATAAAGTTGCAATAGTGACTGGAGCAAGCAGTGGTATAGGTCATGCTACTTCTTTAGCATTGTCAAAATCTGGCGTAAGGGTAGCAGCTGGAGCAAGACGCACAGATAGATTACAAGAGCTAGAAAAGAAAATTATCAACGACAAAAACAATGGAAGAGGAGAAGGAGAAATCTTTATTCAAAAACTTGATGTTACTAGCAAATCAGATTGTGATTCATTTGTTGATGCAGTAATTAGAAAGTGGGGAAAAGTTCATATTCTAATTAATAATGCAGGCTTAATGCCGCTAAGTTATTTCTCTAATGGCAAAGTGGAAGAATGGGAACAGATGATTGACGTAAATATAAAAGGAGTCCTATACTGCACTTCAGCCGTAATTCCCTATATGTTAGATAAAAATTCAGGACATATAGTCAATATTTCTTCGGTTGCAGGAAGAGTAGTATTTGCTGGAGGAAGCGTTTACTGTGCAACAAAGCATGCCATTACTGCATTTAGCGAGGGACTAAGAAAGGAATTAAGCCCAAAGTATAACATACGAGTAACATGTATTGAACCAGGAGCTGTCTCAACCGAACTGTTGGAAACAATAACAGATGAATCTATGAATGGATTTATTCAAGCCACAAAGAATATGGAAACATTAGAATCAGAGGACATTGCAAATGCAGTCTTGTATGCAATACAAGCACCAAATCATGTTAACGTCAATGAGATATTAATAAGACCCACAGCTCAAGAAAGATGAAATTTGAGTACATAGAACTACATTTTCATCCAAAAAGTATCACTATCTCTTTTTTTGTAGGCGGATGACTAGTTTAATACAAATTGCTATTAGTTTAATTCTTTGCATATATTAACTATGTAATGATTGAAACGCTATATATTGAACGCAGATTACTTTAATAATATATATACAATTCAATATTCGACCTTGTATATTGCATTATTGGGTAGGTTCGTTTTGTCGAGTTCTTAATAAGCGCAAACCTCTATTTCCTAGAAGAGTTATTGCTATTTGTGATATTATAACACTAATTGAAGATAATGGAAACCAAATACCAGATAAATCCTGGATGCTCTATCTGCTTGAGGTTTTTAATACGCAGAATGTAGCAGTTGAATTGAATCTTATATGTCAGTTTGATAACCAAGATTACTTTGAGGCTATATTTCATGGGGTTAATCGATACAGGTTTAAACACATCTTGCCAATGGTAGGTCATTCGTATCTACGCCAAATCATTATGGATGCTCAGAATAAAATTATCAAGTATATTCTGATCGATCAGAAGACAAAGCAATCAGAAACATTCGATTTATCATTGGCAGATATGAACTTTGATTTCGTAGCTACTAATCACTTTACAGGAATAGAATGGTGGAATAAGATTGATAATTTTCCTTATCCTATGAGATATATAGTTGAAATCTCACTATTAATGTTCGGTCTAGGCGATCGTATAGATTCTGGATCAATAACTTATCTTCCACATAATGCTCTGATACCCAATAATGATGGATCTGGTACCAAATACCCCATTTCATTTCAGAGTATCAGAATCAATGACGATTGTATTTGCTATATAGTACAACCAGGCAATTGTTATACTGGAATACGCTATAATTGTTAATGATAACATGTGAAGTTATTCCATTTATAATAAGTATGTATTAAAGGTGAGTTTTTCTATATTAGATAATAAACATCCTATCCCTGAACATAGTACGTCATTACGAATGCGATTCAGTCTATCCATCGCATTATTGTAAGATTCAATGGCAGCTTATTCTCTTTCTCATGAGTGATTAAAGGTACTTTATGTAGCACCGTTTGTGTTTGGCTAATACAGTGTGGTAATATGTTTGCTGGTAAATCGCATAAATGGAAAGATGCAAGAAGAGAAAAAGATTATAGAGGATAATAATATGACATGCATTGAAACAATGACTTATGATTGAGACGTCGTCAAACACATTATCGATTTGGCTGTTAATTATGAAAAAGTCTTTCCTTAGAATAATTATAACTTCATTGCTGAAGCGCTTTGCTATATCCTATTGCCATTTTGGTAATTTTACTTATTTGACTAATAAAGAAATGAAAATAGTTCCAACCGTTTAGACATAACAGAAGTTGTAGATGTGCAAAGACTGACATTTGCATCACATACCTATAGAAGACCATCTTCGTGGAGTTTATCCAGTAATGGACTTAATGCCATAATTACTTCTTTTTCTCCCAATGTAAAAGCTGACTCAATCCTAAGGACTATGGAAAGCATGTTTCTATCCTCTCTTGCAGTATATACTGCATCACCAATTATTTTAAATTCTTGATGATTCTGCCACAACCATTGCTTCCATACTCTTGTTCGTTGAAGATTTTCTTCCAGTGATCCAATCGTATAATCCAAATCAATTGCTTCTTCTTTATCAAAGAGATTTAATTTAATCATAGGAATCATAAGATCTCCGCCTATTACTTTTTCGTGCGACTTGTTCAATTTTTCGATAATTTCTTCTTCAATGCTGCTATCTTCAGGTGGTTGTATCAAATCATATTTGGGAAAAAAGTATCCTGCTAAATTTTTGTCCCAGTCATAAACTTTGTAAATTGTATCTTCATATTCCATTTTCCATCTCGTCTTATTTTTTATTCCAAACAATCGATATTATTAGATAGTGAAATGGATATTTGTAAGTTAGTAGTGGCTTGCCATTATTGTAGTAAATTGAATATTCATGATAATTCTAGAATAACTAATTGGACGATCAGTCATGGGTTTCAAAACTACAAGATTGCATATGAGGACGAGCAGGAAGACTCATTGATTCATGGAAGTGAATATTTTTGCAGTCCCTTTCTTTTGCTAGAAAATCTTCAATACTGCCTGTATATCTTATTATGATATCGTTGTTGAGTGAATCTAATTTTAAATATTCACTTACATTTGTAGCATGTCCTCTATCATAATCAATTTCCCATAGTTCATTTTTGTTATCATTTAAAAGGACATACTCTGTTCCATGTTCCTTTATCTTTTTTTTAGCCATCTTATTATTACACGTATATAATAGAGTAGCAGAGCGAGTTAAAGAATCTACTCAACGAAAAATGTATGTGGAGATGTAGCGTAAATTGTTTGCTTGTTTACACATAACTACCAGCTTTGACTCTTAGCTTTGATGGGATAAATGAGAGCAATAGTTTATTACCTCCTATTTATGTAAATAATATTATAACAAACTATCCAAACTTCAGTAACTCTTTCAGAGTCTTCTTGATACAAACCTCTTTGGAATTATAATTGGATGGCAGCGCTTAGAACATCTTGTTTTAGATTTAAAATATCTGTAAAACCACTTTCTATTGTTATCGTCCAGTTAAATTATTTGTGAATCTTCCATATACCACTATTGCTGCATTAAATATGACCTACCTATAGTGCGATAACGCAACTGTCTCTCCAGGTTTTGTTTCTCTCTGAGTCTTTATCTTTTTTAGTGCATCTTCAAAATGCTGCATTGATACAATTGCTACGGATGTATTTTTCAGTGCTTCTTCAGGACTAGGATATCTCTGAAGGTATTCATGCAATACCAGAGAAATTGCAGTATTGACAATTGCTGATACATCTGCACCGCTAAATCCTTCTGTCTTATCTGCTATTTTCTTTATGTCTACATCTCGGCTGATCGGCTTACCTTTTGTATGTATTTCTAGAATTTTTTCCCTTGTCTCCACATCAGGGTTTGGTACATATATTATTTTGTCAAATCGTCCTGGCCTTAAGAAAGCTGTATCAATCATGTCTATTCTGTTAGTTGCAGCTATTGTCACTACGCCGTATATTTCCTGTATTCCATCCATCTCGGTAAGCAATTGAGATACCGTCATTTCTGTACCTCTGGGTGTTCCTATTCCTCCTTCCGTTCCTATGCCTCCTCTTATTGAAGCAATTGAATCAATCTCATCAAAGAATACCACACATGGTGCTGCTTGTCTTGCTCTTCTGAATATTTCTCTTATTCCTCTTTCAGATTCACCAACCCACTTGCTTAGCAATTCTGGACCCTTTACACTGATAAAGTTAGCCTCAGATTCAGTAGCCACAGCTTTTGCAAGAAGTGTCTTACCTGTACCAGAGGGACCATGTAATAAGATTCCCTTGGTAAGGGTGTGTTTAAGCTCCTTATACAAACCAGGATATCTTAATGGCCATTCTACTGCTTCTTGTAGTTCGCGTTTGACTTCTTCTAGTCCTCCTATTGCAGACCATGGAATATCTGGTGATTCGAGATAAACTTCTCTCATGGCAGATGGCATT